>Ga0100385_1001023_pt1 | contig 29743 bp, 35 predicted proteins | sample CryGeymeta201509_FD_81543 | JGI IMG/M metagenome (GOLD analysis project Ga0100385, IMG submission 81543) | Groundwater microbial communities from Crystal Geyser aquifers in Utah, USA - Crystal Geyser metaG 2015-09 | ecosystem: Environmental > Aquatic > Deep subsurface > Groundwater | place: USA... | reverse complement strand
AGGTGAAAAGCCGTCAATGGTTGCTGAAAAGTCAGCGCCTTATTTGCCATCTGAAGAAATCAAGCTTTTAAGGTATTTTAGAAAAATCAAAAGCAGCGCTTCTAAAAATACAGTCATTCAGGTTGCCAGAATTGCAGCAAAGGCAAATTAAAAAACGCAAAAGACTCTGACGCTTTGATGCTCCGACACTTTCCCTCAAATATTTTTACATCCTTTCCGGCGCGCTGAGTCCCAAAATCTCAAAACCGTCTTTCAGAACAATCCTTACTGCCTCGCATAAAGCAAGCCTTGCCTTTGTAAGATTGGCATCATCTGTTACCACCTTATTCCTGTGATAGTAAGGATGAAACATCCCTGCAAGTTCCTGAAGATAGAAGGTTATCCTGTGCGGCTCATGCGCAATGACAGCCCCCTCAAATGCCATCTGATATGAAAGGAGTTTCTTTATTATCTTTATCTCCTCAGGAAGAGATAAAAGGCTGAGTTCCGCATCAGCAAGTTTTTCAATATTTATCCCCTGCTCCTTTGCGTGAGAGAATATGCTGTTTATGCGCGCATTTGCATACTGCACATAAAAAACAGGATTTTCCGCTGACTGGGCCTTTGCAGCCTCAAGGTCAAACTCCAGGTGGCTGTCAGGGCGCCGCGTGAGGAATATGAACTTTGTAGTATCTGCGCCAACTTCGTCAATTACTTCTTTCAATGTCACAAATTCCCCGGCCCTCTTTGACATCTGAACAGGCTTGCCGCCTCTAAGCAGCGAAACCATCTGGACCAGCAAAACCTTAAGGCTTGCCATTGGATAACCAAGCGCCTGAATCACCGCCTGCATCCTTGGAATATATCCGTGATGGTCAGCGCCCCAGATGTCTATGATTTCATCAAAGCCTTTTTGTATCTTTTTCCTATGGTATGCGATGTCAGGAGCGAAATATGTGTGAGTCCCGTCTTTTTTAATCACGACTCTGTCCTTGTCGTCTCCGAATGCAGTTGACCTAAACCACACTGCGCCTTCTTCTTCGTAGATATAATCATGCTCTTTCAGGTCATTTATAGACTGCGCAACCTCTCCTTTTTCATAAAGCTCCCGCTCGCTCTGCCAGGCGTCAAAAATAATTCCGAATTCCTTTAAGTCCTGCTTTATGCCCTCAAGCATCAGCCTGTAAGAAAAATCCGTAAAAAATTCTCCGGCCTCTTCAATGGACGCCTCTGCATATTTATTGCCGTAATTCTTTATCACTTTGTTTGCAATGTCTTCAATGTAAAAACCCTTATAGCCGTCTTCGGGAGATGGATAATCTATGCCGAGCAGTTGGTTATATCGCGCAAACACTGAAAGCCCGAGCAGTTTCACCTGCCTCCCCGCATCATTTACATAGAATTCCTTTTCCACTTTATAGCCGGCGGCGCTCAGCAGATTAGACAATGCAGAGCCGACAGCCGCGCCCCTGCCGTGCCCGAGGTGCAGGGGACCTGTGGGATTTGCGCTGACGAATTCAATCTGAATTCTCCTGCCTTTTCCAATATCAGCTCTCAGGAATCCGGAGCCGTCTTTTATCAGGCTTTTTAACTCTGAGTAAATATATGGCTTTGAGAAGGTAAAATTGATGAACCCGGGCCCTGCAATTTCTATTTTCTCAAAAATATCTAATCCCCCCTCTCCCCCCTTTAGCAAGGGGGGGGTAGGGGGGATTTTTTTGATTTCATTTACAATATCTTCCGCTACTTTTCTCGGCGGTTTTTTGAGGATTTTTGCCAAAGACATTGCGGCAGGAGTCGCAAGGTCGCCGAACGACTCTTCCTTCGGCAATTCTATAACTATCTCAGGAATGGAAATGCCAAGGTGTTTAACTGCGTTCTCTATAATGTCATACAGTTTCTTTTTCATGGAGATTAAGTTTACCCGTTGCTGCTGAAAACATCAATATTGCCAAAAGCGGGAAACTTGACACTAACTAACAATTTAGGTTATTTTAATCACTCTGGTTTTGCTCTTTTTAAATTATTTCCGGCCGATAAGGTGGTTTTGTTTGGGCCTATAGCTCAGATGGTTAGAGCGCGCGCCTGATAAGCGCGAGGTCGATGGTTCGATTCCACCTAGGCCCACCATGGGGGTGTAGCTCAGCTGGGAGAGCGCCTGGTTTGCAACCAGGAGGTCATCGGTTCGATCCCGTTCACCTCCACTTGATTTTTTCTATTTTAAAGTGTTAGAGTACTATCGTTTCTCAGAAATAAACTTTCTGGTAGCGTTACCGGAGGGGCCACACCCGTTCCCATCTCGAACACGGAAGTTAAGTCCTCCAGGGCCGATGATACTTTGACCGCGAGGTCATGGGAAAGTAGGTTGCTGCCAGATTAAAAGAAAAGCCCCGAATAACATCGGGGCTTTTTTATTTTCTGACCTTAGAGCCGCACTTCTCGCAATACCCCCTCATCTCAAGAGTATGACTGACACATCGGAAATTTTCTTTTTTGCAGAGCTGCTTCTGCAGCTTCTCAAGCTTCTCTGAAAAAAGCTGCATTACCTTTCCGCATCTAAGGCAGATAAGATGGTCATGATGTTTGTGGCCAAAGGTATGCTCGTAATGAGCATGTTTATCAACCCGTTCCACCTGTTCTACAAGCCCGCATTCCAGGAGCAGTTGAAGCGTTCTGTAAATGGAAGCCCTTGACGCCTTCCTTTCTTTTTTACGGATTTTAAGAAAAAGGTCTTCGGGGTCAAAATGGCCGTGATTAGAAAATACCTCGCTTAGAATAGCTGCGCGCTCTTTTGTAAGCTTACACCCTTTTTTCTCAAGAAATTCTCTGAAAATCTTCTCTTCCATCTGTTTCATTGCTTAGAACGTTACGTTAAATGCTCTTAATATCCAGTTAAGCAGGCCCCCGCCAAGAAATGCAAAAGGGAAGACAACTGCAACAATCCCAAGCGCAGTCTTCATCCCGCGTTCCTTAACAATCATAAAGAAATTGGCCAGGCATGGGATAAAGAGCGTGATGGTAACAAGGCTTACAACAGACTGAACAGGCGTCAGCAGCCCCTTTTCCGCCATTGCAAACAGGCCCGCAGCGCCATAATCCCTTCTAAGAAAACCAAGGATAAAAGATTCTGTTGTCTTTTCAGGCAGCCCCAAAAGATTTACAACTATAGGAGAAGCTATTGTCTCAAGCACACGCAGGAGATTGAGCTTGTGAAGAACAAAAAGTATGAACGTCCCGAGTATAAAAAGCGGAACCGCTTCCTTCAGATACCACTCAATTCTTCCCAGTGTCTTTACCATGATATTTGTAATATTGGGCATTCTTATCGGAGGTATTTCAAGGAAGAATTCTGTCTTTTCACCCTTTATAACCTTTGATGCAAGGTATCCGGAAAAAAGAAGGGTCAACAAGATAGTCCCTGCCCAGACAAGCGCTGCCTTAAGAGATAAGGCCCCGAGCATTCCAAGTATCACTCCAAGCTGCGCAGAGCAGGGCACGGCAAGCGCCAGGAGAAATGTTATTATCAGCCGCTCTTTTTTTGTCTCAAGTATTCTGGACGTCATAACTGCCATAGTGCCGCAGCCAAGCCCTAAAACCATCGGCAGCACAGCCTTTCCATTAAGTCCCATCAGATTGAATATCCTGTTGCTCATTATTGCAAGCCTCGGCAGATAACCGCTGTCTTCAAGGATTGCAAAGGCAATAAAAAAAGTTGCCGTAATAGGCAGGATTATGGCTATGGCATAGGTTAGGGCAACAGTAATCAGCCCATATTCGCCCGCTAACATCTCCTTTATAATATCAAGGGGTATCATCAACTCAACAACCTTTACGGCCATGGGATTTATATATCTGCCGAAGATTATCTTTTCAAAAAAATTCACCAAAGTCCCTGCGCCCAAAACACCTACAAACTGATATAGTCCGTAAAGCACAAGCAGCAAGAGAGGAATACCCCATAAGGGATGCATACTTATTCTGCCGATAAATGGCAGCAGCTTCCCGCCTTCTGCCGGGATTTTTTTGAGGACTTTGTCCGCTATATCCCCTGCCGCATCAAGGCGCTGCTTGTTTATCAAAAGACTCAACGGCTCTTTCACCTTTGACTGGCATTCATCTCTAAGCGCTTCCATCTCTTTTATAACTTCTGCTTTAAGATTTATGAGCAGCCATTTTTTAAGGCTTTCGTCTCCTGAAAGTATCATTATGGACAGCGCTCTTTTTGAGATGCTGACCTGAGACAGGAGCAGCGATATCTTTTCAATATATTCTTCTATCACATCTTCGTATCTGACCTTAATGCAAGGTTTTACGGCGTGCGGGATAGCGGATTTAATCTCCTTCAAGCCTTTTCTCTGCGGAGCTATGGCGCTTATTACCTCAGCTCCGAGCAGCGTTTTAAGATGATTAATATCTACAATTATTCCCCGGTCTCTTGCCTCATCCTCCATATTAAGTACGAGAATCGTCGGCAGTTCCATCTCCGCTATCTGCAGGGTTATGAGCAGAGACCGTTTTAAATTTTTTGTGTCGGCAACCTGCACTACAGCAAAAGGCGCCTCCTGCAAAAAAATATCCCGCGTAACTTTTTCATCCTCGCTCATCGGAACCAGACTGTTGACTCCGGGGGTATCAACAATAAGATACCTTTTATTGTCAACTGTCATGTCTCCGTAGGAAACCTCAACTGTTGTGCCCGGGTAGTTTGATACGGCTGCGTATTTATTTGTCAGGAGTCCGAATATCACGCTCTTGCCGACATTCGGGTTGCCTACAAGAATAATCTTATCGTCTGCGCGCATAATCCCTCTGGTTTTTAATTGAGATTGATTCTCAGTTACAATTATAAATGGGCTGCCGCGGTTTTGTCAAAGGTTTGCGCTTGTTCAATACATTTCTTGCCTGCCTTTACACTGCAAATATTTTTGTGGTAAACTTCAGAATCTTCATTTTAAAACCTCAAATTGTATGCCAGAAAAATATGTCATAGGGATAGATATCGGCGGGACCAATCTAAGGGCTGCTTTAATATCAGGCAGAGGAGAGGTAATTAGAAAGATAAAAGAGCCCTCAAAGGTTGATGTACCGGAGTCTCTGCAAAAGGCTGTTGAAAGCCTGTTTTCAGATGAGGTCAAGGGAATAGGCATTGGAGTGGCGGGACTTGTGGACAGAAAGGAAGGGCTGGTCCTGTGCTCACCCAATCTTCGCGGTATTGAAGGATTTAAGTTTAAGGAGTCTCTGGGCAAACAATTCCCGGTTCCGGTGCTGGTTGAAAATGACGCCAATGCCGCAGCCTTCGGAGAAAAATGGATAGGAGCAGGCAAAGAGTTTGATTCTTTTGTTCTTCTTACGCTCGGCACAGGCATTGGGAGCGGTATAATTTATAAAGGGACGCTCGCTAACTGCGCCGCTGAGATAGGACACATGAGCATTAATGCAGACGGGGAGAAGTGCCCCTGCGGGAATTACGGCTGTCTTGAATTGTATGCGGCGGCAAATGCAATCCATTCAAAGGTTGTCTCTGCGCTTGAAAAAGGCAGCGAGAGCCTTTTGAGGGGATGCTGCAACGGCAATGTTTATAAGATTACTGCAGAGGATATTTATAAGTATGCTATTGAAGGCGACAATCTTGCAAGAGAGGCTCTTAAGGAGGCAGGAAGGTATCTCGGCATTGGGTTTGCGAATATAATAAATATAATAAGCCCTGATGCTATAATCCTCACAGGAGGGCTTATCGGCGCCTGGAATATATATGTGCAGGAGGCTGTTAAAGAGGCGTCAAAAAGGGCATTTAAGGCTCTTTTTGATAAAGTCAAAATCATGCCATCTTTATTGGGAGACGATGCGGGGATGATAGGGGCGGCCGGGCTTGTATTTTCTGCGCAGGCAGACTCGCGGAGGCGAGGAGGGAATAATGAGTGAAGCCAGAGCATATGGGACTGCTTTTGTTTGAATATAGTTATAATTAAGGAGACTGTTAGATGACAAACAGAAAGAAAATAATATGGGAGTATGCAAAGGCGATAATTACCGCGCTTGTGCTGGCCATGCTGATAAGGACGTTCATTATACAGGCATTTAAGATTCCGTCTGGCTCAATGATTCCCACACTTCTTGTTGGAGACCATATTCTCGTAAACAAATTCCTTTACGGGACAAAAATCCCTTTCTCGGACAAGAAGGTTCTTATATTCAAGAAACCTGAAAGAGGGGATATAATGGTCTTCAAATACCCTGAAAATCCATCAAAGGATTTCATAAAAAGGGTCGTGGCGGTAGAAGGCGATGTAATAGAATCAAAAAATAAGGAAATATATGTTAACGGCAGCAGGGTAAAAGAGCCTTATACACAACATACAGACAGTTCTATGCGGCCGATGGGGATTGAGCCGAGGGATAATTTTGGGCCTGTTATAGTGCCCAAGAATAAGTATTTTGTAATGGGCGACAACCGCGACCAGAGCTATGACAGCCGCTACTGGGGATATGTGGACAGCAAGGACATAAGAGGGAAGGCGCTTATTCTTTACTGGTCATGGGACGCCGAAAAAAGCTGGGTGAGATTCGGAAGGATTGGGAGTTTGATACATTGAGGAGAGCACAAATAATAAATAACGAGAAAGGATTTTTCAAGTTTGTCTTTGTCCTGCTGATTATTGCCTTTCTTATGTATGCAGGTTTCCAGCTCGGAATGCCTTATTACAGATATACATCGTTTAGAACAGATGTGGAGGAGATTGCAAGGGTCAGCGTTGCCGGCGATATTGATAAAACGAGGGCGCAGGTTTTTGAGAGGGCGCAGGAAGTAAATATCCCGATAAAAGAGCAGGATATAGAAGTTATAAAGACAACCAGGGGCATGAGGGTGAAAACAGCCTGGTCGGAAACAGTGGATATATTAGGAATTTATCAGAAAACCTTTGACTTTAAAATTGATGTAGAGGAATGATTTGTTTACAGGGCTTATAACTGAAATGGGTGAGATAACATCTGTTAATACGACGGGCAGCTCGGCAGTCCTTTCACTCAATGCCCTGGAGTCGGCCTCCTCCTCAAAACTTGGAGACAGCATTTCCGTGAACGGCGTGTGCCTTACTGTCACCAAACTCCGGACTCCAAACTCCGAACTCTCTTTTGACCTCTCTGAGGAAACCCTGCGCAGTACAAATCTCGGCAGCCTTAAAAAAGGAGACAGGGTTAACCTTGAAATGCCATTGCGCCCTGACTCAAAGATTGGAGGCCATTTTGTGACCGGGCATGTTGATGCAATCGGGACTATACGGTCAAAGGTGAACAGCGGAGATATGCTTAAGATTGAAATCAGCGCTCCGCAAAAGGCAATGAATTTTCTTGTAGGGAAAGGCTCGGTTGCCGTTGACGGGATAAGTCTCACAGTTGTTGATGTGTTGAGCGGAGGTTTTACGGTTGTCATCATTCCTCATACGGCAAAGTTCACTACGCTTGGATTTAAGGGAGTCGGCGACACTGTAAATATTGAGGCTGACATATTGGGGAAATATGTGGTGAAGTTTTTAAATAAGGCTGAGAGAAGGGATTCTGGGCTTATGAATACATTGATGAATGAGGGATATATAAAATAACTGCAAGCTATTAGCTGTCAGCGAAAATCAGGGCTGATAGCTGAAAGCTGAAGGCTGGGAGCTAAAAAATGGAAAAATATAAATTCAATACAATAGACGAAGCAATAGATGACATAACAAAAGGCAAGATGATAATCCTTGTAGATGATGAAGACCGTGAAAATGAAGGGGACCTTTGTATTGCAGCTGAAAAAGTAACGCCGGAGGCAGTTAATTTCATGGCGAAATACGGCAGAGGGCTTATATGTCTTTCACTTCTGCCTGAACGCGTGGAAGAACTGAAACTTGAGATGATGACAGATGACAACACCTCGCCGTTCGGCACTGCATTCACAGTCTCAATAGAGGCTAAAAAAGGGGTTACAACAGGCATCTCTGCTTCTGACAGGTCCACTACAATACTGACGGCAATAAATCCAAACACAAAACCTGAAGACATCTCAAAGCCGGGGCATGTATTCCCCTTGCGGGCAAAGCGCGGAGGAGTCCTCCAGAGAGCAGGGCAGACAGAGGGCTCTGTTGACCTGGCAAGACTTGCCGGACTTTACCCCGCAGGCGTTATATGTGAGATTATGAATGATGACGGCACAATGGCAAGGGTGCCCCAGCTTACGGAATTTGCAAAGAAACACAGCATGAAGATAGTGACAGTAAAAGACCTCATTAAATACAGGATGCGTGCCGAGCTTTTTGTGAGGCGCATAGCAGCGACAAAACTGCCGACTGAATTCGGCGGAGATTTTACGGCTATTGCATATGCTAATGATGTGGACAGCAATATTCATATTGCCCTTGTCAAAGGCGAAATAAAGCGCGAAGATGCGGTGCTTGTGAGGGTGCATTCAGAATGTCTGACAGGCGATGTATTCGGTTCAAAAAGGTGTGACTGCGGTGAACAGCTTCACAAGGCTATGGAATTGATAAGAAAAGAAGGGAAAGGAGTTGTCTTATATATGAGACAGGAAGGAAGGGGTATCGGGCTTGTTAATAAATTAAGGTCTTATGAACTTCAGGACAAAGGCTTTGACACGGTTGAAGCAAACATAAAACTCGGATTTAAACCAGACCTCAGGGACTACGGCATAGGCGCTCAGATACTTGTTGACCTCGGAGTAAGAAAGATGCGGCTGATGACAAACAACCCGAAAAAGATTGTCGGGCTTGAGGGCTACGGGCTAAAGGTGGTGGAGAGGGTTCCTGTAGAGACAAGGCCGAATGAGAAAAATATCCTTTATCTAAAGACGAAGAAGAAGAAATTAGGCCATCTGCTGAACAGCGTGTAAGAAACAGCTTAGCTAAGGAGGACGGTAAAACATGAAATCATACAACATAGCAGTCATCCCCGGTGACGGGACAGGGCCGGAGGTTATTGCCGAAGGGATTAAAGTCCTTAACGCGGCAGAAGAAAAATTCGGATTCAAACTTAATCTTACATATTATGATTTCGGTGGAGACAGGTATCTAAAGACAGGAGAGGTTTTGCCTGAGAACGCAGTGTCCGAACTCAAAAAGCATAATGCAATATATCTCGGCGCAATAGGGCATCCTGATGTAAAGCCGGGGATTCTTGAAAAAGGCATACTTTTAAAGCTGAGGTTTGAACTTGACCAGTATATTAATTTAAGGCCTGTGAAGCTTTATCCCGGCGTGGATTGCCCGTTAAAGAATAAAAAACCCGAAGACATAGATTTTGTTGTCGTAAGGGAAAATACGGAGGGGTTATATACAGGAGCAGGAGGCGTTTTGAAAAAAGGCACAGCGGATGAAGTCGCTGTGCAGGAGTCCATAAACACCCGGAAAGGCATTGAGCGGTGCATCAGATATGCGTTTGAATACTGCAAAAAAAGAAACAAGATGAAAAAGCTTACGCTCTGCGGAAAGACAAATGTGCTTACCTTCGCATTTGACCTATGGGAGAGGACTTTTTATGAGGTCGCAAAAGAATATCCTGATATAAAGGTTAATTATGCGCATGTTGATGCAATAACCATGTGGTTCGTTAAAAGCCCTGAGCAGTTTGATGTTATTGTTACTGACAATATGTTCGGAGACATCATCACTGACCTCGGAGCCATGATACAGGGTGGAATGGGCATTGCCGCAGGCGGAAACATAAATCCTAAGGGCGTTTCAATGTTTGAACCGATTGGAGGCTCTGCGCCAAAATATAAAGGAAAAAATATTATCAATCCATTGGCTGCAATATGCGCGGCAGGCATGATGCTTGAGCATCTCGGAGAAGAAAAAGCAGGCAAGACGATAGAGAAGGCAGTAATGAGAGCCACAGCAAAGAACCTTAAAAGCCTGGCAGCAGGAAAGATGGGCTGCTCAACCACTGGGGCAGGCGATATGATAGTTAAATATGTAAAGGAGTCATAAGTTAAGAGGTGAGAGTTAATAATTATCGTATGAAACTCTTAACTTCTCATTCGTAATTTTTAACTTTGTGCTATTATGCTTACTTCAGACATTGAGAGATTACTAAACGAAGCAAAGGCAGCAAGAAAAAAGGCCTTCGCGCCCTACTCCAAATTTACCGTTGGCGCCGCGCTGATAACTAACGGCGGTAAAATCTATCACGGCTGCAACATAGAAAACCCCTCATTGATGCTGAGTTTTTGCGCTGAAAGGGCTGCGCTTATTAATGCCCTTGTGGAAGGCGAAAAAAAATTTAAGGCGCTTGCAATTGTATCAGGAGATAAAGATTACTGTTTTCCGTGCGGCTCCTGCAGGCAGATGCTTGCCGAATTTGCGCCCGGCATTGAGATATATCTTGCCTCTGGCACAGGCATAAAAAAATTTTTCATCTCAGAACTCCTGCCGCATCAGTTCAAAAAATCATGGAAGGCTCAATTGCGAGGGCAAGGCAAACAAGAATATTTACAAGAAAAAACACAACGAGAAAAAGGCTGATATAAATTAGCAGGCGCAAAGAATGACAAGGCCCTGCGGCAAAACCGCAGGGCCTTGTCAAATTAATCTTCTCTCACGCCTTTGGAATCCAGACCTTCCCCTTGTCAATGATATGCTCCACCTGCCAGCCCCGTCTGTGAAGTTCCCTTGCAATCCATCTCCTGTGGCACTTCCACGGGAATCTCTCTGCGCAAACGATTACGCTTGCGCCTTTTGAGGCAATATCTTCAAGCACATCAACTCCCTTCCTGAACTCTTCGGTAGTTGTATATGCCTCATATCCGCCTTTTCTGAACCCGCCGAGTTCTTTGCCGAGAAAGATATAGTTTACGCCTTCTTTTTTGAGAAGGTTTTCAAGGTTTTCTCCCGTGAATACCGGCATCTTGCTCTTTGGAAAGCTCCTGACGTCAACAAGGGTTTTGACGTCATAGTCAAAAAGGATTTCTATGAAATCCTCCTCGCTTCTTCTGCCTGTGCCAAGAGTGTAGATTTTTTTCATCAAGAATATCTATACCCAAAATATATCCGCTAAATGCGCAACCTTTTTGAATTCAGGGTCTCCCGTAACTATCACAGCCTCCAGTTCTACGGCAGAGGCAAGAACAAAACAATCGGCATACGAGATGCTGTATTGCCCCTTATACTCGGCAGCCTGAAATATCAGGCTGTTGGGAACCGGTAAAATCGTAAAATTCAATCTTTCTATGTTTGCAAGCGCTTCTAATTTTTTCTGGTCGCCGAACTCCCTTTTGGTTGAATATATTATCTCTCCAAGATTGATTGCATTGATATATTTTACGCTTCCTACCTTCCTTATATCTTCAAGAAGACGGCTTATCTTCTCATAGCCTCTTTCTTTCTGAAAGAGCTTAAGCAGCGCATAACTATCAAATATATGAGCAGTTTTCTTCACTGTCTGAACTCGCCTTTACGCTCTTTTAGAAGCCGCTCCGACAGCGAAGGTTTGGATGGCAAAATCCCGCAAGCTGCCTTTACGGCGTCTTCTACAGGCGGGATGAGATAGATAATCCCTCCGTATTCCATAATCTGGATTTTCACGCCCGGTTTTATGTGATATTTTTTCCTCATCTCAGCCGGTATAACAATCTGCCCTTTGGACAGAGTTTTAACAGTTGCCATAATGTTTAACCTCCTAATAAAAAGTTTTACTATTTAGTCTAAGTGTATAACCGCATAAACCGTTTGTCAAGTATGGTATTTTTCCGTCCCTCTGTGATAAATTAATAAAACTCAACTATTTATGGAAAGGATAGGACAGATGGTTAAGAAGAAGGCAAAATACATTGTCGCAGTTGTCGGCGCAACAGGCGCAGTCGGAAATGAAATGATTGCGACCCTTGAGCAGAGGGGCTTTCCGGTTGAAAAACTCAGGCTCTTTGCCTCAGAGCGCTCAGAGGGAGTTAGGCTTGAATTTCAGGGGAATGAGATTCAGGTTAAGGCATTAAACGAATCTTCATTTAAAGGTATTGACATCGCGCTTTTCTCCGCAGGCGCTGAAAGGTCAAAAATCTGGGCTCCGATTGCTGCGAAATCAGGGTGTGTTGTGATTGACAATTCAAGCCAGTGGAGGATGGACCCTGAAGTGCCATTGGTGGTCCCCGAGGTTAACAGCCATGACCTGAAATGGCATAAGGGGATTATCGCAAATCCGAACTGCTCTACAATACAGATGGTGGTTGTTCTGAAGCCGATACACGACGCCGTAAGGATAAAAAGGATAGTTGTAACAACATTTCAAGCTGTCTCAGGCACCGGCAAAAAGGCAATGGATGAACTATTGCAGCAGACAACCGACATACTGAATTTTAAGGAGGTAAAGTGCAATGTCTATCCTCACCAGATAGCATTTAACGTGCTCCCTCACATAGACAAGTTCCTTGAAAATGGATATACGAAAGAAGAGATGAAGATGGTGAATGAGACAAGAAAGATAATGGGCGACAATTCCATTAGGCTGACTGCAACAACGGTCCGCGTCCCTGTTTTCAGATGCCACTCGGAGAGCCTGAACATAGAGACAGAGAAAAAGATTACGCCGAATGAGGCAAGGGCTGTGCTTTCAAAAGCTCCGGGCATTATTGTCTTTGATGCGCCTGAGAAAAACATCTATCCTCTGCCTGTTTACATTGCAGGCAAAGACGAGACCTATGTCGGCAGGATAAGGGAGGACGAGTCAATAGAGAACGGGATAAATATGTGGATTGTGGCTGACAATCTCAGAAAGGGCGCTGCGCTGAATGCTGTCCAGATTGCTGAAAAGCTGATTGAGACGGCAGGATAAAGAAAGGTATCGAGGAATAAAAGTGTCAGTGAATAGTGACAGTGACAGAAAAAGCTGACACTAAAAACTGACACTGACACTACTATGAACATAAAGCTTGCAACAGGAGAAAGCATACCCGCAGCAGATGGGGAAAACATCCTCTCTGCGCTCAAAAAGAAAGGCATATATCTTGTTTCCTCATGCGGCGGTAAAGGCACATGCGGAAAATGCCGTATAAAGATTCGCTCCGGAAAATACAGGACATCCGCATCCCGACCGGGTCGGGACAAAGAGAAAGGCATTGTCCTGGCCTGCCAAACATTCCCTGAAAGCGACGTCTCCGCAGAGCTGCTTGAAGAGGCTCGGCTTATTGTCGGAGACAGGATTGCGCTTGCAAAATCAAAAGACCTCCCGGAACTTCTCAGGTCCTTTGACAGCGAGATAACACCAATAGTAAAAAGGCTCAATATCAAACTTCCTCCTCCTACGATAGAAGACCACATAAGCGACCTTGAGAGGCTGAAAAGGGGGCTTGAGATGAAGGGCGTCAAAGGGATGAGATTCTCCCATACATTCATATCATCAATGGCAGAGGACCTGAGAAAGCACAATTGGGAAATACATCTTGCTTATGTTGACGGCCCGGAGGCAATCTTTGTGACATCCGATAAGCAAACCGCAAGATACGGCATTGCAGTTGACATCGGCACAACAACGATTGTCGTATATCTCATTGACCTTGCTGATGGAAAACTCGTTGATGTGGGCTCAACATATAATTCACAGATAAGATACGGAGATGATGTTATCACCAGGATAGTACATGCAGCAGAAGGCGGAGGTCTTGAAGAGCTAAGGAAAACTGTTACGGGAGATATAAACAACATCACCGATACTATTATTGAAAAACACGGCATAAATAAAGAACACATAGAATGCGCCGTAATCTCAGGGAATACAACCATGTCTCATATCTTCTGGGGGCTTGCTCCCGAACATATCAGGGAAGAGCCGTATATACCTACTGTAAATTCCTTCCCTCTGTGGAGGGCCGGGACAGCAAGGCTTCACATTAACCAACAAGCTCCTGTTTATACCCTGCCGTGTGTTGCAAGTTATGTCGGAGGCGACATTGTCTCAGGAGCGCTTGCATCAAAGATGCACAGGAATCCCGAGATAGCCCTTTTCATGGACATCGGAACAAACGGAGAGATTGCCATAGGCAACAATGAATGGCTTATGACCGCGGCGTGCTCTGCGGGCCCCTGCTTTGAAGGAAGCGGGATAAAACACGGAATGAGGGCCACCGAAGGCGCAATAGAGGCTGTAAAGATTGCGCCTGATACCTTTGAACCTTCCATCTCTGTTATCGGCAATACTGCGGCAATAGGAATATGCGGCTCAGGAATGATAGACGCAATATCAGAGCTGTTCCTTTCAGGGGTAATAGACCGGAAAGGGAAATTTGTGCGTGAAATAAAAACAGGCCGCATAAGAGAAGGAGACGAAGGCGCAGAATTTGTCATCTATAAAGGTGCAAAAGATATTGTTCTGACAGAAGTGGATATTGAGAATATCATGAGGGCCAAGGCAGCGATTTATGCAGGGATATCATCGCTTATAAAAGAGATTGGGTTCACGCTGGACAATATAGAGCGCATCTATATCGCAGGCGGTTTCGGCAACTATCTGAATGTTGACAGGGCTGTAATAATCGGAATGCTCCCTGACATTCCAAAGGAAAAATTCAGGTTTTTAGGCAACACATCAGTAGTCGGGGCGTATTTGTGCCTGCTCTCAGAAAAACTCAGGAAAGAAGCGGAGGAAATTGCGCGGAAGATGACATATATGGAACTTTCGGTTTCAAAGAATTTTATGGACGAATACATGTCGGCGCTTTTTCTGCCGCATACTGATATGGGCTTGTTTCCGACAGTAGAAAAACTCCTGAAATGATTTATAATATCCCATGAATCTTTTGATGCATATCTGCTGCGCAAACTGCAGTCTTTATCCCATAAAAACACTATCCGAAAAGGGCATTTCCATAACCGGGCTGTGGTTTAACCCCAATATCCATCCGTATACTGAATATAGCCTGCGCCTTGATGCAGTGAAACAACTCCAAAAACTCTGGAAACTCAATATAGAGTATATAGATTATTATGGCGTCAGGGAATTCATAGAGAGAACAGGCAACGGCGGCGAGAACCGCTGTCGTGTATGCTACGAGATGAGGCTTGATAAGACAGCCCAAAAGGCCAGAGAGCTTGGAGCTGACGGCTTTACAACCTCGCTCCTTGTAAGTCCCTACCAAAAATTTGACGTTATAATAGACGTTGGCAGGGAAATGGAGAAAAAACACTCTGTGCAATTTTATTTTGAAGACTTCAGGCCCGGCTGGAAGCAGGGGGTTGCACTTTCAAGGGAACTCGGTTTTTACAGACAGAAATACTGCGGCTGCATTTATTCCGAAATGGAGAGATACCTGAAAAAGAGTTAAGAGTTCGGGAGGAAGTGAGATGACAGGTTTCAGGTTTCAGGTCTTAGGTTTTAGAGCAGGATGGTTTTCATTTTTCATTCTTATCTTTATTCTGGCATCTGGCACCTGGCACCTGGCGCCTAATGCTTATGCCGACACAATAAGAGTGCTTATCCTGGATGAAGATTCTCCGCGTATCCCTGCAAAGAATGAGCCTCTGGAAAAAGTCAGTGAAAAGATAAAAGGCGACTTCCTTGCGAGCGGAGTTCATTACACAGGAGAGATTGAGGTATGGAAAGGAAAAAGCGGGCTTTATGTCGTAAATGAAATCCCTTTTGAAGAATATGTCAAGAGCGTTGTCATGGCTGAGGTCGGGACAAACTGGGAAATGGAAGCGCTAAAAGCTCAGGCAGTCATTTCCAGAACCTATGCTGTATATCAAAAAAATGCAAACGGAACCCTCCATTACCATATTACATCATCTGTTCTTCATCAGGTATATAAAGGAGATTCCTCTGATATCAGAACAGCAAATGCCGTAGAAAAAACATCAGGCGAGATACTCACCTTCAACGGCAAACCAATAGAGGCGCTTTATCACTCTACATGCGGCGGAAAGACAGAGCTTCCCGAAGAGGTGTTTGGCAAAAGCTACCCTTACATTAAATCCGTGGAATCAAACTGTGAAGCCTCGCCGTACTGGATATGGGAAAGAAAAATTTTGTTCTCGGAGATAGAAAAGGCATTAAACATAACCGGCTTCAAAGATATGGCTGTCAGGTCTTATACATCAACCGGCAGGGTAAAAGAGGTGACTGTAACATCTAAATCGGTAGAGCGCACAATCAAATCCAACGACTTAAGGAAGCAGCTCGGCTGGCAAAGACTGCCAAGCGCCAATTTCACAATGACAAAGGCTAACGATTCCATAATCTTTGAGGGGAAAGGCTACGGTCATGGAGTAGGCCTCTGCCAGTGGAGCGCGCTTGAAATGGCAAAAAAAGGAAAAAATTACAGAGAAATCCTTTCTTTCTTTTATCCCGGAACAGAGATTCAGTTATATGAAGGACGTAGATAAAATCAATATCACGAAGGCCGCTGATTTTGATTTTCACCTGCCGGAAGGGCTGATAGCAAAAAAACCCGCTGAAAAAAGAGATTCCGCAAGGCTGCTTGTCCTTAGCAGAAAGGGAGAAATAGAGCACAGAATCTTCAACAGCCTCCCCGAATATCTTAATGAAGGCGACCTGCTTTTGCTGAACAACACAAAAGTATTCCCGGCAAGACTTACAGGGATAAAGCCAACGGGAGGAAGGGTTGAATTTCTCATTGTAAGAGAAATTGGCGTTGACAAATGGGGAATACTTTGCAGGAAAAAATATAGAGGTAAATTGTCAATAGCAGAAGGATTTTCAGCAGAGATAGAAGACGGAGCCGCCAGTTTTTCATACCACGGAGATTTCATGGAAAATGTATGGAGATGCGGGGAGATGCCGCTGCCGCCGTATATAAAGCGCAAGCCCGAAGCCGGAGACAGAGAATGGTATCAGACGGTATATTCAAAAAAGGAAGGTTCCATCGCAGCTCCGACCGCAGGCTTACACTTCACAGAAGAACTGATAGACAGGATAAAAGATAAAGGGGCGCAGGTCAGATACCTCACACTTCATGTAGGCCCCGGGACATTTAAGCTTATAGCAGCGGAAAATTTAAACGAACATCCTATGGATGCAGAATACTTTGAGATAGAGAAGGAGCTTGTTGATGAGATAAAAAGAACAAAAGCGTCGGGTAGAAGGGTTTTCTCTGTGGGGACCACAACAACAAGAGCGATTGAGGGATATATGAGCGGCAAATGGCAACCAGCAAACAAAAAGGGGCCAAGGGTCGGAGTTTCAGTGAATAGTGACAGTGTCAGTGAAAAACTGACACTAAAAACTGACACTGACACTAATCTGAGCCCTCGAAACCTCGAACCCTATCAGCTAATATCCGGTTATACAAACATCTTCATCTATCCCGGTTATGAGTTCAGGGTTGTTGACTCTCTTATCACAAATTTTCACCTTCCCCGTTCCACGCCGCTTATGCTGACCTCCGCCTTCTGCAGCGCTGAAAAGCTGAGAGAGGCATACCGCATTGCTGTGAGCCATAAATATAGATTTTTTTCTTACGGTGATGCTATGCTTATCCTGTAAAATGAGACACAGCAGCCTTAGAGTAAAACAGAAAATAACCTTGCCGGGCAGGAAATTTATTATAGCGATTGTTATAGTCACCTCTGCGCTGAGCTTTAGTCTTGGTTATTTTGTAGGCGGGGCGGGAGAAAATGTAAACCAGCCTCAATATCAGATACAGGCGCCTCCTCCAAAGGCTGAGACCGCGCCTCAGGTTCAGGAACATCCGTCTTTGGTGGACGCCCCTGACAATGCGCCTCAGATTGCATCCTCCTCCGGCGGAGCAGCTCAACCGCAAATAGAGGAGGAAAAGGCTCCTCCTGAAAAACCTCTGTCTGTTAAGCCTGCCGCAAAAAAAGAGCCTGCCGCACCGAAGATAAAAGAGGATGTTGCTCATCAGAGTGATACAGAATACACGGTCCAGGCCGGCGCATTCAAAAGCCTGAAGGAAGCAGAGACGCTCAAACGCAAACTTGAAACTAAAGGTTATAAGGCATATATAAAAAAATATGCTAAAGCCAAAAACCCGAAACTGTATAAGGTAAGAACAGGAGAATTTACTGTCAAGGAAGAAGCGGCAGCGCTTGCGCTCAAACTGAAAAATGAGGGACTGAAGGCTTTTGTAACCCTGAAAAATGATCCGCCTAATCCGCCTCAGGCGGAGGAGGCGAACGGCAATAAAAATCCATCCCGCAGCGTCAAAAAGGAGAGCATACGATAACGATAGAAATAGAACTTGACAGCGAAAAGGAATTAACCTTTCTTTACAGCGGGCTTGATAAAAACCTCAAGCTTATAGAAGACGCCTTCGGGATAACAGCGAGTTTCAGGGGGAACAAAATATTTATGCAGGGAGAGTCCGAATCAACTGCAAGGGCGGAAAAACTCATTAATGAGCTGCGCTCCATAAGTTTGGATGGTTATCTGCTTAAGCCTGAAGACATCCGCTACGCTATAAAATCAGCGGCAGCCGGGGATAAAACATCCATCAAAGACTTATTTCTGAACAATATCCCTGTGTCCTCAAAAAAGAGATTTATCATACCGAAAACCGAGATACAGAGGCAGTATATTGAAGCTATGCGTAATTACGATATTGTTATAGGCATAGGGCCTGCAGGAACAGGCAAGACCTACCTTGCAATGGCAATGGCAATAAACGCACTTCTGAAAAAACAGGTGAGCAGGATAGTTCTTGCGCGGCCTGCCGTGGAAGCAGGAGAGAAACTCGGCTTTCTGCCCGGCGATATGTACGAAAAGGTTAACCCTTACCTGAGACCCCTTTATGACGCGCTTTTTGATATGATAGAGGCGGAAAAGGCAAGTAAATTTATTGAGAGCGGCATCATAGAGATTGCGCCGTTAGCCTTTATGAGAGGAAGGACTTTGAATGATTCTTTTATAATTCTTGACGAGGCGCAAAACACAACATCGGAGCAGATGAAGATGTACCTTACCAGGCTCGGGTTTAACTCAAAAACCGTAATCACAGGAGACATAACACAGATAGACCTGCCGGCGGGAAAGCTGTCCGGGCTTATAGAGGCTGAAAAAATACTAAGCGGCATAGAAGGCATAAAGGTTATATATTTTTCCGAGAAAGACGTCGTTCGGCACAAGCTCGTTCAGGAAATAGTAAAGGCGTATGAAAGATATGAAAAACAACACACAGAAAATTAGAATGAAAATTGACATTAAAAAATATTCGCTCCTGATTGTGTTTGGATTGTTATCCGCTGCTGCAATGCAGGAAAGAGCCGGCGTGGGACATTTTTTAGGAGGGCTGCTTACAGCCTGCCTCCTCTTAGCAATCCTATACAGAGACATGCTGCGGTATAAACCTGCTTACCTCAAAAACTACAATATGCTCGTCCTGCTCGGCGTTATGATTGTCAGCACACTTTTTCTCGGAAGATTTTTTGAGTATATACTGGTAAACCTGGCGCGTGGAATCGGCCTGGCGCCAATGGAGACAATAAGGTTCGGCATACCGATACCGGCAGGCGCAATGCTCGTTGCTCTTTTATTTGATTTCCATACCGCAATAGTATTTTCCTTTGTGGTCAGCCTCTTAAGCGGCCTGTGGCTTAACAGCGCAGTCTTCCCGGTATATGCATTTGTAGGAAGCCTTACTGCGGCATTCAGCGTTATAAGATGTAAAAGGCGGTCAGCGCTCTTGGTGGGCGGTTTTTATGTTGGCGTGATATGCGGCGTCACTGCAAGCATCCTGCTGCTTTGGACAGGAGAGTTCTTCTCAGTTAATGCCTTCCCGTCAATAATGTTTGCTCTCTCTTCAGGGATAAGCGTCACGGCCATTGTGTCAGTAATGCTTCCTATTCTTGAATATGCGTTTAAAGTCACAACTGACATAAGTCTTCTTGAACTCCTTGATATGGAGCAGCCCCTTATGAAAAACCTCATGATAACCGCTCCCGGGACGTATCACCACAGCGTTGGAGTCGGCAGTCTTGTTGAATCTGCGGCAGAGGCGGTAGGCGTTAACCCTCTGCTTGCAAGGGTATGCTCATATTACCACGACATAGGCAAGATTAAAATGCCTGAATATTTTATTGAAAATCAGAGCGATTCTCTGAGCAAACATGAGAAACTGACTCCCCACATGAGCAGTATGATAATAACTGCGCATGTAAAAGAAGGGGTGGCGCTTGCAAAACAGCACAAGCTCCCGCGTCAGATTATAGATATAATAGAGCAGCATCACGGCACAAGCCTGATGACCTTTTTTTATCAGAAGGCAAAGGGGCAGAGAGATGACAGCGAGCCCCTTGAGGAAGAATATAAATATCCAGGCCCCAAACCTCAGACACGCGTGGCTGCGCTCGTTATGATGGCAGACGCCGTTGAGGCTGCGTCAAAGGTTTTAAACGACCCGACTTCTGCAAGGGTAGCCGCCCTTGTTGACAGGATAATAAACCATGTATTCCTTGAAGGACAGCTTGACGAATGCGAACTTACATTGAAAGACATATCAGAGATAAAAAATCACTTTTCATACATACTAACGGGAATCCTGCACAAGAGAATAGACTACCCGGGGTTTAATTTCAACGATGGAGATTCTAAATCACAGGAAGCGCAAGGGCATATTAATGAAGGTTTTAATAAAGAACCGTCAAAATTTGATAAAGATAAAGCGGCAAAAGATAAGACGTGATTCAGCCGCATTGCTCCGGCTCCTCAGACTCAAGGATGCGGAACTAAGCATCCTTTTTGTAAATGACCGTCAAATGAAGGAGTTGAACCATAAATACCGCGGCATTGACAGAACTACGGATGTGCTGTCATTTCCGCAGTATGAACGGTCAGCATTACGCACCCCCCCCTATCCCCCCCTTAGTAAGGGGGGGACGGAAGAGGGGGTGGTTCTCGGAGACATTGTTATAAACCTTCAGGCGGCAAAAAGACAGGCGCATGAAGACGGGCTGTCATTTACCGGGGAACTGCAATGGCTTCTTGTTCATGGAGTTCTTCACCTCATCGGATATGACCATGAAAGAAGCAAATACGCTGAAAGGAAGATGCGGACAATGGAGAAAGAATTACTTGGGCATCTGGGAAGGAGTAAGAATTAATGCTTGCAAAACGTATAATCCCGTGCCTTGATGTTAAGGACGGAAGGGTTGTAAAGGGTGTGAGCTTTGTCAATCTCAGAGACGCCGGAGACCCTGTTGATAATGCAATATTTTATGATGAGCAGGGCGCTGATGAACTCGTATTCCTTGATATAACGGCGTCGCATGAGAAGAGAAATATTATCCTTGACGTTGTTGAAAGGACTGCAAATGACGTCTTCATGCCGCTTACAGTCGGCGGAGGAATCAGCGCTCTTAATGATATAAGGCAGCTTTTGAAATCAGGCTGCGATAAGGTTTCTGTAAATACATCTGCTGTAAGAGACCCTTATTTTGTGAGCCGCGCAGCAGAGAAATTCGGAAGCCAGTGCATCGTCGTTGCAATTGATGCAAAGCGTGTTACAAAAGAGACGACATTTACGGAAGAGGAGAAATGGTTTAATGAGCCGTCTTTAAAAGAAGTTCGGCTGGAACTGGATAAGAAAAATCCCCCTCAATCCCCCTTTGCCAAAGGGGGACTTAATAATATCCCCACTTTGCTAAAGGGGGGCGAGGGGGGATTATGGGCAATATCTACACACGGCGGAAGAAAGATGAAAAGAATTGACGCCGTGCAATGGGCTAAGAAGATGGAAGAATTAGGCGCAGGTGAGATTCTTCTTACAAGCATGGACAGGGACGGCACAAAGGATGGATATGACATTGAGCTTACAAAAACGATATCGGAGGCTGTGTCAATTCCTGTTATCGCCTCAGGCGGCGCCGGAAATTTAGAGCATTTATATGAAGGGCTGGTGTTCGGCAAGGCTGATGCTGTCTTGGCTGCGTCAATATTCCATTACAGGGAATACACAATCAAAGAGGCAAAGGAATATCTTAAAGAAAAGGGAGTTGTTGTAAGGCTCTAAGCCGGTAACACAGCTTTCTTCTTTTCAGGCATCTGTATCATATATCTCTCTATCACTTCTTCTGCCGCAGGACTTACTTTTAAAACGAATCTTTCTCCATTGGAATATACACTCGCCTCAACATACGGAAGGTGTTTTGCGTCAGAGTATCTTGCACATATAGATGCTGCAAGGCTAATGAAATCTTGAGCGCCATCGCCTGTAAGAAGCGCTACCGGGCTTCCGAAATTTTCAACGCTTAAAATATAATCCTTTTCTCCTGAGAGAGATTCTATCTTATCATTGTCTTTTTCATCCCTGCCGACAATTATCTTGCAGGACGGAGAAACCCTGAAATGCCTTCCTGTCCTTAAGAGATGCAAATCCTTCAAAGAGGGATTCGGGTTATAATTCAAGAGTTCTCTAAGCCTGAAAGAATAGTTCGGCTCTGTAAGCAGGCATCCGCCGGCAGGCATCGGGTAGTCTGTAAGTCCGAATTCTCTTGCCAGCGCCATCTGCGGTTTCCTTGAACGCCCGTGAAAATCATGCAGCTTATCTCTGTCAACCAGTCCCTTTATTTCTGAAATTGCAGGTTCAAACAGCTTTGCGCTCAAAGGCCTGAGGACAATTCCTGACACGCCGGCTTTTTTGTCAATCATAGCAAGTGTGTTTCTCATCTGGCTCATGGGCCTTTGCCCGATAACCTCTCCCGTGATTATAAAATCAGCTCCGGTCATATTCATTAATTCTTTGGCTTCCTTTAACATCAGAATCCTGCAGTCAATACACGGGTTCATATTCCTGCCGTGTCCGTGCGCGGGATTTTTGACTATCTCAATAAACTTATCTGCAAGATGGCAGAGTTTTACTGTAAAACCGAATTTCTCAGCGGCAGAAAACGGGTCTTTTGAGCATGATGACTTATCAGAGATGTCACAGCCAAAATGCGTGAGGAATGTCACGGCAGTAACATCAATCCCCTGCCTGAGCATTGTAATGATGGCAAGGGTGCTGTCAAGCCCGCCTGAAAAAAGAGCTATTGCCTTTGGTTTTTTCATATTAGTCATTCGTAATCGCGGGATATCACGAGCTCTTTTGATGCTGTGACGTATAGAGGTCTATAAGCCGTCGGATCATTCTTTGGTACGACGTATGGTGTTTTTGCGCTTCTTTTTTAAAGAAAGCAATACTCGATTTTTTCAAGGAAATAGTTACTTTAATATTTTCTTCCTTCATCACCAGCTTATCCGGCGGGGGAAGAAAATCTTTAATAACTCTCAGCTTGCCCATCGGTTCATCAGTATATTTTATCTTGCTTTTCATATATCTGCCTCCCTTTTCTCCAATATCCAGCGCCATATATGCGGATTACATTGCCTCTGTATGTAAACCTGACAGTCATTACGCCCTTGCCAACACGACCAATACAGTAAAACCGCTCCTCTTCTCTGCTATGATTCATATCTTCAACTATTACACGATGGGGGTCAAGAAAAGCTCGTTGAGCCATTGAAAAAGAGACATCATGCTTTGCCTGATTGTCCCTGTCTTTCTCCTCGTCCCACTCAAAGCGGGCTTCACCCATAGAGATAATATACTACAGCAATGGTAGATATTGCAATATAAATGTATGGCTATATGTATGGGGAAGATGAGTTGCGTTTAACACCCTAAATCAGCGGCGGGGAGTATTATCAGAGTCGAAAATCAAAGTGAGGCTATTCCGCGTCCGCTGGTTTTTTTTGTCAGGCGCTGTGTCGTTTTCGTCAAATTAAGTAATGACCTTAACGCATCATTTACTGCGGAGGAATCAACAAATGCCTTTGCTACGTCGGGTTCAAGCATAACGACGTTAGCGCCTTCCTCTAAAATTCGCCTGTAATACTTGCCGCGAACAGCTTTTGAATAATCAAAATTGTATTCGGGGCGTAATTCAGCACTGATTCTCTTTTCTTTAGCTTTCATGTCGTTTCCTTTCGTGCGCGGTTGCAAGACGCGCGCTGATAATTCGAATTGTTTTCCCTCTCTCCGTATGCGCAACCAAGAGCAGACGCTTATGAGAGGAGTATCCTACGGTGACGAGCCTTTGCTCTTCATCCGAGTGGTCCGGGTCATCAAAAGTTGCTGATAACGGATCATAAAATACAGTCACGGCTTCATCAAAGGACACTTTATGTTTTTTGAGATTTTTCTTTGCCTTTTCCCTGTCACACTCGAACTGCATATGTTTAATTGTATCATAAAAAAATAATCAGCGTGGCAAAGCCGTGTCCCGCTTGGGCGATTTGTTAGCCGCTGTTAATTCCGGCTTCAAATCACCATTCCGCAATCGCTCAAGGTGAGATAGCCGTTCCTCAAACTCAGTCGAAGTGATAAACCCTGCTCGATAAAGTGTCCGGCAATAATCCTGAGCATCTGAAGAACCCTTGCGGTTATTACATTGGCGACATGAAGCAACAACATTGCGGTACGAATTATCACCTTGAGGTCGAGATAGTACATGCTCTATAACATAGTTGTTTGTATTTAATGCCGTGAGGCAATAAAAACACTTATTTCCTTCTCGCTCCAAAATGAGTTCTCTGTTCTCTGGTACCTCAAAGAAATCCATCTCCTCCAGTGTTTGAAGCGCTTCCTGTTTTTCCGCCTGAATTAATCCATTGATTTCGTGGGGCAGATATGGATGTATACGGGTACCTGAATGCTCTGTGCCAAGAACTTTGATATAGCCTTTGCCATTAAGTGATTTAACTTTTTCGTAACAAACTCCTTCAGAAGGTGGGGTGCCAGCTTTCCCAATACCGAATGCCAGTTGCTTTCGGGCAGACTTGAAGCCTACTGTAGTTTCATCTTTTCCGATTAACCTGCTATGCCGGACCAGATAAAGGTAAATCGCCTGCTCATAGACATCAAGTTTCGGTGCTAAATAATCCTGAAACTCGGTAAGGAATTTTTCAGTGTCCATTTTCGTCCTTTATGACGACTAACATTATATTTTATGCCGCATCATCATTGCTGAATAATTTTACCTTAAAACCTTCTCAACAATCCTCACAATCTCCCTATGAATCTCAGCAATGCCCTTAGAGGCTTTTACCAATTTTATTCTCTTCGGTTCTTTTGCCGCAAGCTTGAGAAAACCCTTTCTGACCCTCTTGTGAAACTTTACATCCTCAAGCTCAAGCCTGTCCACTTTATTGATATGTTTATTTCTCATAAGACCTGTTTCCACATCAAGGTCAAGAAGGATTGTTAAATCAGGCCTCATTCTGCCTGTTGCAATCCTGTCAAGGGAATCTATCAGCTTAAGGCTTATGCCACGTCCGTAGCCCTGATACGCGACAGTGGAATCGCTGAAACGGTCTGTAATGACAATTTTCCCCTTGCTGAGAGCGGGCGCAATTTTTTCTTTTATGTGCTGAATCCGAGCTGCGTTATAGAGCAAAAGCTCTGCCATATAATCCATCTCCTTATGTTTGGTTGAAAGCAGCACCTTCCTTATCTGGAGGCTTATCGGAGTGCCGCCCGGCTCCTCTGTGAGAACAGTCCTTAGCCCGTTTTGTGCGAGATATTCGGACAGCAGCCTTGCCTGTGTAGATTTGCCTGTGCCTTCTATGCCTTCAAGGGAGATGAAAATTCCCACCCCCCTCTTTCCCCCCTTGGCAAGGGGGGACTTGAAGGGGGGTGAGTTCTTCATCTTCTGCTTTTTCATGCGTACGCCTCTTTAAGCCGCATAAGTATCTGGAATATCTTTAATGCCTCCTCAATGCTCCTTGAGCCTGTGCCGCATGACGGCGTAAGGATTATCCTTGAAAGAATAAGCTCTGATGCGATTGCCTTTGACATCTTTTCCAGTTTCATGTCAAATTGTTTTCTTATTGAATCAAAAGTTTCACGCCTTATCGCATCTGTTGTCGGCACAATCCCCCATGCAAGGCAGCCGCCTCTTTCAAGGAATCTGTCAACATCACTGTGATACATCAAGAGCGTGTCAAAATATCCGTAGGCGTCAAAGTTCAGGATATCTATGCCTGTTCCCATCACAGAAGGCCAGTCGGCATTGCCGCAGCAGTGTATGCCTGAAATGCCTCCATTGTCTTTTATGGTGTCTGACGCCTCCCTTATAAGCCTCATTGCATCATCAGAGTTTACGCCAAGATAGGCCGTGCTGCCGAGAGCAGAGAGTATCGGCTCATCAAGAAATATAATCACATTATCCGCAAACTGTTTAAGCATATCTATCTGCCATCTGAGCTTTGCCTTAAGAAGCATAAGCGCTATTTCCCTGAGTTCCTCATCAAAATAAACCAGCCTTCCGTCAGCGTCTTTGAGTCCGAGCGTAAAGGTCAGAGGCCCTGTTACATGCCCCTTGAGAAACCTAAAGGGCGCTTTAATCATTTTGAGAAATGCGTGAAGCCCTCTTCCATAATCATCAGAGATTGCAATCCTGCTGTCATCAGTGCATGATTCATAGAACCTTTCAAGCTCATCGCTTTTGTTTCTTTCAATCCAGACCAGTTCTTTTTCTGCATCTATCCTGATATAAGGCATTCCTTCTGAGTACTGAGGTATCATCCACTCCCTGAAGGACATCTTGGGAAGCTGGGGCCAGAAGGGGATGTCAAATGTTTTGAGGATGAGCCTGCACGCCTCTTCAGCATCCTTGTGCGGAAGGCTTCCGATTCCTGTTGTTGAGAATGGTTTTGGCAGCATTTAAGAATGATACATTATTGAATGAAGTTGTTTCAAATGGAGAGGTATTCTTACTGCCTTAATCCCTTTAAAACATTGTAAACTACTGAAAGTTCGCGTATCTCCATATCGTGCAGAGAAGAAGATATCGCGTCAATATACTCTTTCTTCTGTTTAGCCTCTTTTCTCCTGTCCTGAAACAGAACGGGACCTTTGAAATCAAAGAAATCTTTTGGATTTACACTGAGGGATTTTGCCAGAGCTTCGAGGGTTTTAAATGAAGGCTGCGACATACCCCGCTCTAACCTGCTTATATATTCAACGCTCAGCCCTGTCTTTTCAGCAAGCATCTCCTGCGTCAGCCTTGCGACCTTCCTTATCTGCTTTATCCTCTTGCCCAACTGTTTGCCAATATCCATCGTGAGACACCTCTTTACGATTGATAATATAGCGGATGTAAAAAGGATGATAAGGGACTATTAATACGATTTTATATTTATTATTGACATGATAGGTCTATATATGCTATAAACCAAACTGACCGTTAAAGAAATAACGGTAAATAAAGGTAGTCCCATATACACAGGAGGTCATCATATGCCCGACAAATGGCGGCTTTTCTTAATTGTATTAATCACCTGTATTTTCATCCAATCCTTTGCCTTTGCCCAAGATTCTCAATACCAACCCCTCATCTCCGGAATGGAGCATTACAAGGAGGGCAGATACAAGGAAGCGCTCTCTGATTTTCAGAAGGCAATCGCTATTTCCCCTGACGACCCTGATGTGCCGTTTTATATAGGACTTGCCTATTTGCAACTCAATGAGCAAGATAAAGCTATTGAATTCTTCACAAAAACCCTTGAGAAAGATACTGGCTATACAGACGCCCATTTCCAATTGGGCGTGATTTTGGTTCAGAAAAAAGAATACAAGAACGCTATTTCACATCTTGAACAGGTCTATAAAAAAGAGCCCGAAAGGGAAGATTTAGGCTACTTCCTCGGCTTTGCCTATTATCAGACAGGCGATTATAAAAGAGCGCTGCATTATCTTGAAAAAACCAAGACAAAAGATAAAACCATTGCGAGTCTTATCCTTTATTATACGGGTCTTGCCAAGCAACAGCTCGGCAACAACAAGGAGGCTGCAGCCGCATATAAAAAGTTAATCATTACCGACCCGACATCTCCTTTGGCCGAGCCTTCACAGAGGCTTATTCAGGCTTTAGCAGTAGAGGAAAGGGTTAAGAAGAAGTTCAGCATAGATTTAACCACAAAGCTTCAGTATGACGACAATATTATCCTTGTTCCGACCACAAATGTCTTTAATCTGAGAGATAAGGAGAGAAAAAGCACTATAGAGCTTTTCTATCTGAGGGGCGAGTATGCCTTAATAAGAAAACCTGATTTTGACCTCGCGGCATCCTACGGCTTTTACCAGACCATTACCAACAAAATGAGAGATATGGATGTTCAGGATCATATTCTTTCTCTTGACCTTTCAAAAAGGGGCAGTATTGGCTCAATGCCGTATGACTTTAAAATCAATTATGCATACGATTACCTGCTCTCTGATTATTTCTATCTCCTTCAGAGACACACCATAAGACCCACTTTTATTCTTATGGAGAATAAGGCAAACCTGAGCGTTTTTCAATATGCCTTTCAGGTCAAGGAATTCAAAGAAAAGCCTTTGTTTCCTGAGGATAATAGAGACGCCGTCAACCATGAGGCAGGCTTTATACATTTCTTAAGATTTAATGATGCGAAACACCATATAAAGGCAGGTTATTTTTATGACAGGGAGCTTACAGAGGGAGCAAACTGGGATTATTATGGGAACAAGTTTGTTACAGGGTTTCAGTATACATTCCCTAAAGGCATCCGGCTGACTGCGGACTACGAATATAAAATGTCTCGGTATAAAAATATTAATATCTATTTTGACAAAAAGCGTGAGGATACGGAAAGGTCGCTGAATACCGTCATCTCAAAAGATATTGGGAAGGGCTGGAGTGTTTCTCTGGAATATCTGAGAAGGAGAAACTCATCCAATATAGATTTGTATGATTACAGAAAAAATCTCTACTCAGTGGGATTGAGTTGGAGATGGTAGGCGCTTATCCAGCAGCGGCTACTTTTTCAAGGGGGAGATTTTCAATGGAGATATTGACAAGTTCTGAGATCTCAAGTTTCTCACTGGCATCAAGTATTTCTATTCCAACGATATGTCCTTTATCGTCAAGGTCAACTGTTACCCCTTCTTCTATGTCCATTGAGTCGGCAATCTTTGCCTCTCTAAGCCTTATGTATAACGCATCCACATCTTTACTATATTCTATTTTCATAACATCACCCCTTAAATGGTTTCTTTCTTATTGTAACCGTAATAACCAGAATGTTTTCTATTTCTTCTTTAAAAGTTACTCTCAAAAATCTGCTGCCTATAAATTTATAAGCATTCTTTCTTCCCTTTATACTTGGCTCTATATAATCAGGATTATTTATCGCCATTTCAGTCTCTTCCTCTGTAACTTCACGCTCTTTCATCCTTCGCTTTGCGTGGCGGTCATACCTGATGGATTTCATAATACTAAAATATCAGGTTTCATAAAAAGAATCAAACCTTATTTGAAAGGTTAGAAAAGGAGAGGCTATTTTTGGCTTTAAAAATTTAAAGAAATCCCTGCTCACCTGAGGGGTGAGTTGGAGATGGTAAAGGAGGAAGGAAAATGAAAAAGAATAGTCTTATATTTTTTATGCTAATAACTTTTATATCCTTTTTTACTGCTACGTTATACGCAGAATCTCCAAAACCACCGGACTTTAAGATACCCATCCAAAGTACTGATGAGATATTTTTAATTACAGAACCTGGAGGGGTATCCTCCGTATTCAGTAAGAGTGAAGGCTATCATGATGCTTTTCATAATACAGACCAAGCCTACTACTCTATAGATTTAGATGTAAGTAAAGGAAACAAGGGAAATGTGGTTGCAACTGAAAGTGGTAAGATTGTTGCTGCCGTCTATGAAGGGCAATATCCACATATTACGGTAGATCATGGGAATGGATATTTTACAGAATATGCCGAATTTGATATTAATAAAAATTTTAAAGTAGGAGATAAGGT
>Ga0100385_1001018_pt1 | contig 29836 bp, 14 predicted proteins | sample CryGeymeta201509_FD_81543 | JGI IMG/M metagenome (GOLD analysis project Ga0100385, IMG submission 81543) | Groundwater microbial communities from Crystal Geyser aquifers in Utah, USA - Crystal Geyser metaG 2015-09 | ecosystem: Environmental > Aquatic > Deep subsurface > Groundwater | place: USA... | reverse complement strand
GCACCGCAGGAGCTTGGCCTAAACAAGGTAGCGCAGGTGCGTCCCCGCACCGCAGGAGCTTGGCCTAAACAAGGTAGCGCAGGTGCGTCCCCGCACCGCAGGAGCGTTCGTAGCGCCAAGCCTCCAAGACCAGACCCCAACACTTCCAGAACACCACAGCCGCAAGCTGCGCCGCGGGACGCGGCCGCGCTACCCGAATAAAGCTTACCTGGCACTTTTAATTGCATGGCGCCTGACCGGACCGATGAGTTTAGACTGGATCATCCAAAGCAAACTCATCAAGCTGCCCCGGTGTTAACTCGTTCAAGCCCATCTCGCTCCATCCCATCTTGTTCAGGCAATCTAACTCAACCACGCACATCCTACACTTATGAAGATTATCAAGCACTTACTTGGTCTTGCTGTTTTGGCAGGAATCGTCGCGCTTTCCACCGCGCAGCAATCACCGCAGCGGGTGGTGGATCCCGGCAAGAATTTTACAGTTTCGGATTCGCCGCAAACCACTGTTTTTAATCTTCAGACGCCGTCAAACAACCGGCACATCAACAGCTTTGAGACGGTTGGGCAGTCTCCGTTGAACGAGCCCGGGATGTCGCTGCCGCCCGAGCAGAACTTCCGGCGTCAGTCGATGGATGATTGTTCGCCGGGTCGGGTGACAGACTATGTGGATAAATATCTGGTGCGATTGGAGAAATCGGCACCCGCCACGGTCGCACTCAATGCACCTTACGAGTATAGCTATGCGGTAGTCGCCAAGGATAAAATCAAGCGGGTGGTGGTTTGGGAGCAGATTCCCGAAGGTGCCGTCTATGAATCCAGTAGCCCGCAGGCCAGGGTCGAAGGCCGCGACGTCATTTGGACTCTCTATAATTTGTCACAGGGAGACCGCGTTCCGCTGAGTCTTACCGTCCGCCCGACCGAAGTCACCAGCCTCAGCAGCTGCGCCACGGTGACCGCCTACCCGGAAGCTTGCCTCACTACCGAAGTCGGAGTGCCTGAACTCTCCATCGTTAAAACCACTCCGAATCCTCAAGTGCGGATCGGTTCCAGTGTGCCGTGGGATATTACGGTCACGAATACCGGCACCTTCTGCGCCTATGACGTGGTCATTACCGATACACTGCCCTACGGCGTTTCGCATCGAACTCAAAGCCGCGAGTTTATTTCCGAAGTCGGCACGCTGGCACCTGGTGAAAGTCGCAGTGTGCGGATCGACAGCACCGCCGTCGAAGTGGGAGAACATTGCAACGTCGCGATGGCCTCGGCCTCGAATGCCGCTTCAGTTTCGGACGAGGCCTGTGTGCTGGTGCTCGATGCCGGTCTGGTGGTCCAGAAAGAAGGCACACCGATGCAGTTTGTGGGCAAGACTGCCGTGTATCGGATTGCGGCCACCAATACCGGGCAAATTCCTTTGGATGATGTGGTGATCACAGATACCGTGCCGCGCCAAAACCGCTTACTGGAAGCACCCGGTGCCCGCATCGATGGCAACGTGGCGACCTGGGGCACCAGTCTTGCGCCCGGCGAGACCAGGATTTTTGAACTGTCGGTGCTGGGCCTGCAGGAAGGCACTTATTGCAACGAAGTTCGCGCCTCCTCCGCCGCGTATGGCCTCCGCTCGGACGCGCAGGCCTGCACCGAGTGGCGTGGCTATCCGGCGCTCCTGCTGGAGGTGATTGATACGGTGGATCCGCTGCTGGTCGGTGAGCAAACGACCTACATCATTCAAGTGACCAACCAGGGAACCGCCAGAGATACCAACATTTTACTCGACGTTGCTTTGCCCGCCAACTTGAGAGTGGTCTCTGCCACCGGCGCCACCCGCGCCAACATCGGTGCCAATCGGGTGCAGTTCGAGCCGTATTCGGTCCTGAATCCCAAAGAGATTATCGAATTCCGGGTCATTGCAGAAGCGATTGCTGAGGGGGATGCCCGCTTCCGCGCCCGAATGAACTCGGACTTGCTGCGGACGCCGGTTCCGGAGGAGGAAGCCACTCAGGTTTATTAAGCTTGCGGGCAGTTGTGCGCCACGAGGCTCCCGCGTCAGCGGGGGCCTCGCTTTGCTGCGCATCCACAGAGTTTGTGCGTTTCGGTGGTCCTCTCCTGATTCACGATTCACTCAAGATATTTTTAACTTGTAGTTGACCCTTAATTATCAAATATATGTGTTGTTTAAGTTTTTTTTACAAATATAAGTATCATGCATATTCACATGGAAAATGTCTGTACTGATCCTATCGAAATTTTAACTGGCTGACCGCAGGCTTTTCTTTGCACCCCAGTGAAAGAGCTACAGTCTGAACCCGCATTATGCACTGACGATTCCGATGACGATTTTGAACAACGATAAAAGACCACAATAAAGAACAAACAGGATCAGCTCAAAAACATGTCCCAAGACTTACCCAACCCAAGTGCTTCGTCTGAAATTCGCTGGGAAGATCGTCGTTCCACGCCACGGCATAAAACCGACGTTGAGGTCTTGTGGTATCTTACTGCTGAAAAACCGATTAAAAGGAACCAGGGCCGCATGGTGGATCTCAGTATATCCGGGGCTGCTTTAAGGACAGCCGTGCAACTCTCCGCCGGCGATCCGATCAGTTTGAAACTTCCACCCAAAGACAAAAAACAATCAACTGCCGCCGATGGAAGCCCGCTGCCCGTCCGGTCGAGTCACTCGCTCTCGGTGCGGGGTATCGTCGTCAACGTCTGTCAACTGGAAGGAGGCGATTGGCGCTATGGCATTAAATTCGAACGCCTCTACTACACCCTGGCCGAATGGGCCAGCAGCTAACGTTTTACCTGCGGTGCCTGCGGGCATGCTGTAACCTTCAACTCAAAAAACAGTGAATAACGAAACCAGTCACCTTCCACGAGTCACCACCGGCAGCGCTGGCCTGGATCAGGGCATACTGGGCCTGCCTAAAGATGAGTTTACCCTGATCACCGGGGCGGAGGCGACCGGGAAGTCCATATTCTGCCTTCAGTTTCTCATGGCCGGCTTGCGTGATGGCGAGCGCGGGGTGCTGGTGACTCCTGCCCCGGTTCAAAGTCATCTGGAGCTGGCAGACCGGATTGGCTTCCCATTGCGGGAAGCAGTCGAGTCGAACAATTTGATTATGCTGCACCAGAAAACCCAGGTTCACGGTGTATTGAAATCGCGTGAGGATTTGGAAGAAATGACGGATGCGCTGGAGAGCGAAATTTTGCCATGGGAACCCACGCGCCTGGTGATTGATTCCGCCCTGCCGCTGATTAATTTGTTTCACCCTGAATTTCGCACCGCCGGCCTGTTGAAAATGCTGCGCGGGTTTGGCGCGATCGGTCTGACCACCATCATCACGACTCGAATGCCTGCGACGAGTGAAGCGATGTCGCTGAAGAAAACGCTGGAGGAGAACTCCGGCTGCGCCTTGCATTTTGATGAACAAATCAGGACTGACGGCGAATCCCAGCGGCGGCTGGTGTGCCGCAAGGTCAAAGGCGTGCCGCCACCTTATCCGGTCTTTGACTTCACGATTGAAGCAGAGGAGGGGCTGCAAATTGGTGGACCCAATAAAACCCGCCTCAGTGCGCCGGCCGAAGAAGTGAAGACCAAGCAACTGCCCAAAGTTCCGCGCAAGTCCCTTTTTGCCGCAGCTGCCCTGACGCCCAAGCGCAAGCAAGTTGAGAGCAAGCAAGCCATGGCAAAGCAGGCCGCATCAGCTGTGGCGGACCCGTCCGCGCCGAACAAGCAAAAGACTGCAACCCATCCACCCAGGAGTGCCATTTCATTTATGTCGCCTCCCAAAAAAGAGCAGGCCGGTGATGATTGACACGCAGCCAAGCAAACCAGTTTTTGAATTCAGATTAAACGTGAATGTAACCCCTTCCGGCCATGTATGAAGACTATTGGAAATTAAAGGAAAAACCTTTCGAAAATAACTTTGATCTCAAGTTTATTTATCTCTCCCTGCAATATGAAGAGGTGATTACGCGCTTGATGTTCATTGTTCGCGAAAAACGCAAGGGGGCCATCATCACCGGTTACTATGGGAGCGGCAAGAGCTTGATCCTGCAGTATTTTATGGCGCAGCTGGCGGAATTGGAGGAGCCGATCCGCATCATCCACATCAGTGATCCGATGATGTCCATGACAGATTTCTACCGCGAATTCTTCCGGCAGTTTGGTGCTGAGCTGGAAGACCGGCAGCGCAAGGCGAATCTGGAGTCGGGCGAATCGGCCGGCAATCATTCATCGCATCCGCGGCTGCATTTGGCACTTAAGGATATTCTGATCAAGATTCAGGACGAGAGGGGACATACTGTCTTGCTGATTGATGAAGCCACCCTGATTCCGGAGGACACGATGGAGGAGCTGCGCCTGCTGCTTGATCTGCACCATCCGGAAACGCACAAGTCTCTCATCTCGATGATTTTGAGCGGGCCTTTCAGCGAGCCTGACCTGCCCGCCTATTTCAAAAATCCTGCGCTGCGCCAACGCCTCCCGCTCAAGTGCCACGTCGGCAATCTGGATGAAGAGCAGTGTGGTGACTACATCAAGCATCGGCTGGAAGTGGCGGGGCAACCGAACCAGCTCTTTACCGACGAGGCGATTGAGCTGATCGCAAAGCGCTCCAATGGCGCTCCGCGCTCAATAAATAATATCTGCGATCTTGCTTTGTTTCTTGGTTTTTCACAAACATCAGTGCGTATTGACACCGATATTATCGATTTGGTCACCGAGGAAATTGGTGAGACGCTTAATGAGTCCCAGTAAGATGAAGATTTTTCCGATCCTGTTTTGCCTCCTGAAACGGGCATTTTGCCTGAGCTTCCTGCTGCTGGCAGTTTTGGGATTGCACGCGCAAACGGAGCGGGCCGCCGAGCTGAATACCCGGAGAGCCGAAATCCAGAGTCTGCTGAATGACGGAATCTACCTGGAGGCGATTCGAAAGCTGGAGGAGTATCTGCAGCAGGACCCCGAAGACATTGCGGCCCGCAGGGAAATCGCCAAAGCCTATCTGGAGCTGGAAGACTATTTCCGGCTGCGCTACCACGCGAAGATCATCGTGCAGGAATTTCCGGAAGATTCACAGGCACTGGCCTGGACTGCGACTGCGGACGAAATTATCGCTGAAAAATATGCGGTTATGGTCGCGGATCTGCTGGATGCACTGAAGGAGGATCCCGAGAATACAGTGCTGCGCAGAGAGCTGATCAGCCTCTACATGACCGGAGACGAAGGCGAAAAAGCGGCGGAACAGTTCCGTATTCTCTTGGCGCTGCAACCGGACGACGAAGCACTTTGGCTTGACTTTGCCCGGAATTTGTATTGGGCGGATCAACCGGAGGAATCGCTGGTGGCCTATCAGCAATACCTGCAAGTTGCCCGGCAGCCCAAGGACGTGCGGCTGGAAATTGCTCGCGTGCATGCCGCCAATGCACAATTCGGGACAGCGGTCGAACTACTCCATGCTTTGATCGATGATGTGCCGGACAACTACGAAGCCCGCGCATTGCTGGGGGACATCTTCCGCTGGAATGATGATGCGATGGCCGCCGAAGAAATTTACCGGGCGGTGCTCAAGGAAGATCCCGAGCAAGGAGCCGCTTTGCGTGGATTGGAAGAACTGGCCAAGATGGCCCAGCGCAGAGTGATCACGACGGCGTCGATGAATGTCGAGGCGATGCGTGAAAAAGTGGAGGCCGATCCGGGCAATATGGATCTATTGCTGCAGCTGGCCCGACTGTACACTACCAACAACCGTTACGCCGAGGCGGCATTAGCTTTTGATCAATACCTTAAAAATAGACCGGACGATCTGCCGGTTCGCCGGGAGTATGCCTTTACGCTGAGCATTGAGGAACGCTACGATGAAGCCATCCAGCAACTGCGGCTCTACCTGCAGGAATTTCCTGACGATATGACCGAACGGATGCGGATCGCCCGCATGCTGATTTGGCAGGAGAAGAATGAAGCCGCCAAGCGCGAGCTGCTGGAGATGGAAGCATTCATCCCCGACAATCCAGAGCTGCACTGGAATTTGGCCCGGATTTACGAGATCGAAGCCGACTGGCCGCAGGCGATTGCCCGCTATGAAATGCTGCGGGAAAATGCACCCCGATTTGAAGTTGCGACGGCCAAAATCCGCCAGATCAAAAGTAATCCGTATTATCAAATCGCCATACTGGAAGAGCAGATTAAAGACGACCCGGACAATACGTCGGCCCGGCTACAACTGGCCCGGACATTTTTGGATTTGGAGCGTTTTTATGAAGCCCAGGAGCAGGCGCAAGCCGTGCTGGATCAGAATTCGGAAGACGAGCAAGCCCAGCGGATCGTGGGATGGGCCGAGCTTGGTTTAGCCAAGGCCCGGCGCGACCGCATGGAAGAACTACTCGTTATTCTGGCCGAGGATCCGGAAAACTATGATGCCACCCTTGAAATGGCGCGCATTTACCGGGAGGAAGAGGACTATCCTGAAGCCCTGCGCTATTACTTTACTTACTTGAATGCCTTTCCGCAGGACCGGCAGGCGCGGCTGGAATATGCGCGGGTGCTTTCATGGGAGCCGGAGCAGCGGGACAGTGCGATCCGTGAATACGCTATTCTGATCGAAGACCAGCCAGACGACATCGATCTCAGGCTGACTCATCTGGAGTTGCTTTCTGCGGCGAGTGCGCTCACGGCAAACGACATGTCGGTCATGGCCGATGTTGAGGATGCGCTGCGCGAGCGGCTTGCGAGCAACCGCGAGGATGCCGAGGCGCTGCTGTTTATGGGGCGGCTGTATCAGATCAATTCCAAATGGCCCGAGGCACTGGCAGCCTATCGCGCCGCAATCGAGGTTAGTGACCGTGACGAGCTGCGGCAAAGTTCAATTCGTGATCGGATTGACACGATTCTGGCACTGCCGGACTTTCAACTGGCCCAACTGTTCACCCAGGTTGAAGAAAACCCCTCCGATGTGACGGCTCGTTTAATTCTGGCCCGCCAGTTGTTTGATCTCAAGCGTTACTATGAGGCCAGGGAGCAAGCCACACTGCTGCTTGATTATGATCCGGAGAACGTGGAAGCCTCGCGGATTGTGGGTTGGTCGGACATCGGGATCCAGGAGGTCCTCTACGAGCGCATCCGTACCGCACGCAGTCAAATCCGTGAAAATCCGCAGGATATGGAGGCCGCCCTTGAGCTGGCCCGCGCGCTCAAGGAAGCGAATATTTACCCTGAGTCACTGCGTTATTATTACTACTACCTGCAAGCATTCCCGAATGATATCGAGGTGCGGGAGGAGTATGCCCAGGTGCTGTCCTGGGAGCCCACCCAGCTTGCCAGTGCGGTGCAGGAGTGGGCCATCCTGGCGGAACTGCGGCCCGATGACATGTCCCTCCAGTTGCAATATTATGAACTTCTTAGTCGGGTGGGTGAGCTGAGCAAACGGGATCTGGCCGTGCTGAGTGCGATCGAAGACCGCCTGCGCGAACGGGTTCATTTCAACGATCAGGACAGTGAGGCACTGTTCTATCTGGGACGGTTGCACCAACTGGACGGCAATTTGACATCTGCTGTGGAGTATTATCAGGCGGCCGTCGTGGCGGGGATTGAGGACAACAGCGTCCAAACCCGGATCGACTCGATTCTGGATCTGCCCGACTTTCAACTGACGCTGCTCTTCGCGCAGGTTGAAAAAAAACCCGCCGACGTCGTCACGCGGCTGAGTCTGGCCAATCAATTGTTTGATCTCAAGCGTTACTATGAGGCCAAGGAGCAAGCCACCATGCTGCTCAATTATGATCCGGATAATGTGGAGGCCTCGCGGCTGGTTGGCTGGTCTGAGATTGGGATTCAGGAGATCCTCTACGAGCGTATCCGCAGCGGACGCAGTCGCATCCGCGCCAACCCAGAGGATATGGAGACCGCTCTGGATCTGGCCCGTGCGCTCAAGGAGGCGAATGTTTACCCCGAGTCACTGCGCTACTATTTTCACTACCTGCAGGCCTATCCTGACGATATCAAGGTGCGGGAGGAGTATGCCCAGGTGCTGTCCTGGGAGCCCACCCAGCTTGCCAGCGCGGTGCGGGAGTGGGCTGTTCTGGCGGAGCTCCGGCCCGATGACCTGACCCTCCAGTTGCAATACTATGAACTCCTCAGCCGGGTGGGTGAGCTGAGCCAGCGGGACCTGGCCGTGCTGAGTGCGATCGAAGACCGCCTGCGCGAACGGGTTTATTTCAACGATCAGGACAGCGAGGCGCTGTTTTATCTGGGACGGCTGCATCAACTCGACGGGAATATGAACTCGGCCCTCGATTATTATGAGGCGGCCATTCTGGCGGGTATTGAGGACAATACCGTGCAAACCCGGATTGACTCGATTGTCGCGCAGCCCGACTTCCAGTTGGCCCGGCTCACCGCGCAGGTAGAAGGCAATCCCTCTGACGTGTTCATGCGGCTAAGTTTGGCCAATCAACTTTATGATCTTGAGCGCTACTATGAAGCCAGGGAGCAAGCCAACCAGGTGCTGGCTTATGATCCGGGTAATGTGGAGGCCTCGCGCATTGCCGCTTGGTCGGACATCGGAATTGAAGAAGCCCTTTACCAGCGCATCCGCAGTGCCCGCAGTCAAATCCGCGCCAACCCGGAGGATATGGATACCGCCCTGGATCTGGCCCGTGCACTCAAAGACGCGGAAATCTACCCCGAATCATTGCGCTATTATTATCATTACCTGCAAGCCTATCCCGACGATATCGAGGTGCGGGAGGAATACGCCCAGGTGCTTTCCTGGGAGCCTTCGCAGTTGCCGAGTGCCGCCCGCGAGTTGGGGATGCTGGCGCAAATGCGGCCCGCTGACCTGACTCTACAACTGCAATACTATGAGCTGGTTGACCAACTGGGAGAATTGAGCCGCCGGGACTTAACCGTTCTCAGTGCGATCGAGGACCGCCTGCGCGAGCGTATTTTCTTCAATGATCAGGACAGCGAGGCGCTTTTCTATCTGGGACGGTTGCACCAAATCGAAGAAAACTGGAACTCGGCCCTGGATTATTATGAAGCGGCTCTTGCGGCTGGCAGCCAGGACAATACCATCCAAAACCGTATCGCATCCATTACCGGGACGCCGGACTTCCAAATCGCTTCCCTGGAGTCGAGGGTCGCCAACAATCCTAACGACATCGATCTGCGCCTGTCCCTGGTTCGGCTCTTGCTGGAATACGAGCGCTACTACCAGGCCCAGCAGCAGGCCGAATTGCTGCTGCAGCTGTCCGGGCGTAACCAGGAGGCCCGTGAAATGTATGCGTATGCCACCCAATGGATTGAAGGGAAGCAGATTGAGGATCTCCAAAACCTGCGTTTTCAGGTCACTCAAAATCCGCGGGATTTGGATGCACAACTGGAACTTGCCCGCATGCTGCGCAACGAAGGTGCATACGGAGAGGCCCGGCAACGCTACCGGCTCTACCTGCAGGCTTATCCCGAAGATCTTGAGGTCCGCCGCGAATACGCGGATACGCTGGCCTGGTCCGGTGAAGATACGGATGAGGCCATCAGCGAATACCGCGATCTCCTCTTTGCATATCCAAATGATCTCGAGTTGAAGATGCAGTATGCCCGTATGCTGAGCTGGAGTCCTAAATACTGGAATGAAGCGGACAAGGTGCTGAAAGAGATGTCCATGCTGGATCGAAACAACCCCGAGATTATAATTATGCAGGCGGATATCCTGCGCTTTCGTGGTCGCTATGGCGCGGCGCAGCGGCTCTACGACCAAGTGCTGCAGATGGGTTCCGGCGTGGACGGCTACTACTATGATGACCGCGAACAACGCTTTATCGATGAGAGGTTGAGCAGCAACGAGCGTCGTTATCTCAGTCAGGCCAGTGTCCCGGCGGCTCGCGTAGCTGTCCCTGATCGAGACGTTTTTGACAACCGGGGATTTGTGGCGGATGAATTCGGCCCCAACGCGGTGATTTACCGGGATTCCGGCCTGGGCATCAATCCGATGCCCGAGCGGAGTATTTACCGTCCGAGTTTTGATGAAAATTCGGTGCGTCGTTATCGCGACAGCCTGCTGGATACGACTCCCAATAGTCCGCGCAATATGATTCGCTACCCGCAGGGAAGCCTGGCTCCGCAAAGCGGCCCGCAACAACTGCCGACGGGTGGCTCCCCCACTGCCGCGACCGTGCAAACGGCCAGCCAGGCGGAGGCGTCTTTGCCGCTTCAGACGCTGCCGGAAGTCCCGGCGCCAACGGCGGTGCCAAGCCAACAGTCGCCATTTCAACTCGCCCGTTATAACGGAGAAAAAGTTGAGTGGCGCAGGCCTGAGCCGGAGGACTACGAAATCATGCTCGCCGAGATGGTGCTGGACCCGACCGATAACAATCCGCTTGGCTCCAGAAACTACGCGCAGCGGCCGACCGGCAGCCGGATGGTTGACGAACGCTATGCCGCCAACCGCCGGGGTGAGGCCATCCGGCCGATTGATCCTTTGACCGAACCCCTTGATTCGATCAACACTTTGGAAACTCAGCCCAGGACCACCTTTGAACCCAGTCCACGGTTGGAGCGCTATGACCCGAACCAACGCATGCGCACAAACGGGTTTTTTAAAGAGGGCGCACCGGTTGTGAATACCCGCCGCCCGGAGGCAAGCGAGCCGCTCACGATTGCCCGACCCCGGGTTGAACGGGCTGAGGTCTTTGCCCCCCGCGAAGTCCGTAGAGTCGAAGATCCTGATTTTTCGCCACGGAGTACCTACACGATCCCCGGAGATCCACGGGTAAGAGTGGAGCCACCAGCACCGGTATTTACCCGACCGGAACCCGAGCCGGTCGAGCGGATTATTTACCGTGAGCCGGTGGTTCGGGTCCCGCCTGAGATTATTATTCAGCGCGAGGTGGAGTATGTGCCGGTGCCGGACCGCTACATCGAATTACCTCGCCGCAATTTGGACGACCGGCGTATTTTCGACCAATCCCCGGTGCTTAATCGCGCTCCCCTGAGGCGGGCCGAGCCGCGGGTATTTGTTCCCCAGTATGAAGCACTGCCCGAGCCGCCGCGTTTTTACCGCGAGCTGGATCGCGGGGTGGATGCCTGGACTGGCACCGGCTTGCCCGCCCCGACCATGTATGAGCGCCGTGTTTTTGAGGATAGCCTGCGCGCACCAACACGGTATGATTACAGCCGCACGCCGATCGAACCCGGACCTGTCCGTTATATTCGTCAGCGTGTTGCCACTCCCGATGTGCTGGACCCCGACTACGAATACCGTTCGACGCTGCCGCTCCCGACCCGTTTTGAATCTGGTTATGATACCTCTCGTCGTGCGACCCGCTCCGGTTCAACCTTACGCGAAACGGATGTTTTGCGCTATAATGATTTTCCCACTGTGACTACGGAACGCCGCAGTCGTGTCTTGGAGACGGATCCGCGCCGTTATGACAGCACCCTTGACCTGGGAGTAGGACGCAGCAGTCGCTTGATTGAAACTGCTCCGCGCCGCTATGAAGGTATTCCTGATGTGAATACGGAACGTCGCAGCCGTTTGCTGTATGATGAGCGACTGCGCGAAGATGAGATTCGAGTGCCACAGCGTAATAGGGATTATCAAAACACACTGCCTCCCACGCGCAATGACGGTCTGCCTTATTACTACAACAGCACCGGGGAAGATTACTTACTGCCGCAATACGGTTCGGATCAATCGATCGAGTTCAAGCGTGCGCAATATCAGCCTCAGTCCAATCCCTTCATTCAGCCGAATGAACGCGACCGCCGTAAATCGCAGGACTTTGCCCGTCCGGATTACCGTCAAAATTTAGGGCAGCCAGGCCGGGCAACCCGCGCATTACAGCCACAGGGTTACGCCCGCCCGCAGGTCGAGGAATACGCGCGCCCCGTTGACAGGAACTTTGCCCGGACGAAATCCCGGGATTACCGGGAATATGCCCGCTCGGACAACACCTACTACGCCCGCCCGGATGAGCGTGAGTTCGGTCGTTCCCGCAGCTACACCCTGCCGGCGCAGACTCAGCCGGTTCGTTCCCGCAGCGATTTTCGTGAACAGCCGCGACCGGAAGCACCGGCACGTGCTTACTCGATTCCCGCAGAGCGTCCACCGCTGCAAGACAGAACTTACGCTGCTGAACCGATGAGGCGCGAGGTAGCTGCGCCGACTTACCTTGCCCCGCAGGAGCGACAATTGGTGCAGCCGCAGACCTACTTCCCGGATGAGGGCTCTATTCCGGCCTCGACCCCCGCCCCCGTCTATGTCCGTCCGGAAGCGGGGCAACCCCTGCAGGCGCAAAGCTCAGTGCCTGAGTTCGACCACCGCCAGTCGGCACAAGCTCCGACGCAACCGCTGCGCTTTGAAGGCAGGAGTTCGACCATCAACCGCCTGCCCTACGAAGAACGGGGCCGGACCTACGTTGTGCCGCAAGAAGCTCCCATCCCGGTGCCACCTGAGGTAGCCCCCCTGCCGCGTCAGACAGACGGCTTGAACCAGGAAATTCTAAGTCTGCCCCGGGCAGTGCCTGCCACCGAGTCCACGACCTTTGGCCGGACTTACCTGCCGGAGTCGCCGCGGCTGGAACCCCTGCCGCGCCAGACAAATACCTACATCCGTGAGCTTCCTTCTCAGCCGCAGGTTCTGCCGGTGGCACCCGCAACCACTTTTGGCCGTCCCCTGGCCCCCCGAGTGCCCGCGCCCGTCCAGACCACCAGAGTGCGCGCACCTCTTCCACTCCAGACTGCCGAGCGGATACAGAGCTTCCCGGCAGCTGCCGACTCCGGTTTTAACAGCGATGCCTACGCACGTGCCCTGCAGGGCAAGAGTGCTATCTTTGACCAACTCCGGCCAGAATTGATGGTGGATTTTGGTTATGAGAACGATACCGACGGCTTCACCGGTAATCACATTGGAGGGCGCTACAACCACTTTACCCGCAACGGGAATTTGTATTATCTGGGACTTTCCTTTGATAATTACACGGAAGATGGACTCACCCCGATTGACTCGGTCGATGCGAAATCGCTGCTCTTCGGCGTCAGCGGATATATGAATGAAGATTTGAGAGGCTTCGCGGATCTGATCCTCTCCGACTATTCAGCCGGGCCGGACAACAGCCTGTCCATCACCGCCGGCGGCAGCTATAATTTCGACGGGGTGAATACCTTGACGGCCAGTTATTCCCGCTTCGATTTTTTCCGGGAAGCAAAAACGGTGCGTTCGCTGCTTAACGAAATCACTGCGGACCGCTTCCGTCTCGACTGGACCAGCAATCCGATTGAAGCAGCAGAAGGTCGTCCATTTGGTGAGCGTGTTTACTTTGAAGGTTCGCTGGCTTTTACCAATCTTTCCGACAACAATTCCTCGCTGGCGTATTCACTGCGCCCCTATTACCGAATCGCGGATGACCCGAATATCGATGTATCGATCGGCTGGCAGGGCCTGAGCTATTCGGATCAGTCGGCATTTTACTACTCTCCCAATAATGTCTCAGGGCCTACGCTGGGGGCACGTATCAGCGGGCAAACCGTGTGGGATCTGCTGTATGACATCCGGGGCTTCGTCTCTTTTCCCACTCAGGAAAACAGCTCCCGCAGCCTGCTGATCAGCTTAAGGAAAGAATTCACCAATAATTTCAGCGCCGGCACCAACATTTTCTTAACGGAAGCACCGCGTGACGCGGATGCCGACTACCGGTTTGGTTCGATATTCTTTGATCTGAGTTATCAGTTCTAACCGCGACCTGTTTCTTTTTAAGACCACGGGCAACCTATTCGCATGCAACAGGCTGATTTTGAAATGAACGATGATCGCGCCGGCCCAGGCCGTGCTTTGTGTGCTGTATCAGCTCTGCTGGTTCAGCAGTTGCGCTGTTTGGCGGCAACCAGCTGTATGCTTGTGGTCGCGGCGGTGGTGCTGTCGTCTTTTGTCCACGCTCAGGCGAATCTGCTGCAACAAGTGCATCAAGAGCAGGTGGTGGCCATCTACAACCCGGATCGGTTCACCGATGAGCACGTTGACGACTTTGCCTTCCGCCAGGAGCAAGTCCAGCATTGGGAGCAGCGCCTGGCCGCTTACGGTATTGACTCGGATCGAGTCAGCGCGCGCCAGTTACTGGCGGGACTGGCGGATTATCATTTACTGGTATTGCCGCATGTTGTCGCATTGACCCGCTCCGAACGGGAGGCTATTCTGGATTATACCAACCGGGGTAACGGCATTATTCTGCTGGGTGAAACCGGGCGTTTCTTTTATGGAGACGACCGGACGACGCTGACGCGCGAACTCGGGCTGGAGTTTAAAAAAACCGGGCCATTTCGGAAAACCTCCTGGATCAGTGTGCTGAATGGCCCATCCTATCTGGCTGCGGGTCTCCCCCGCATGCAAAACATGTCGATCATTGTCGATCAACCGATTGCCCTTTCCAAAGCACCCGAGCCGATTGCGTTCTGGTTGGACCTATCCATTTCCAACCCGGACTACGCCGTGCATTCCCAAAATATATCTGTTGCCGCAGGCCGTTATGGGATGGGCAGCTTTGTGTGGATTGGTTTTCCGATTAGCCGCGTTGGGGGCGATATCAACAGCAGCCAGGCCTTTCATAATTTATTTCAAAACATTTATAGTTATTTCAACGCCCAGGCTCACGCAGAGATTGCACCCTGGCCTTTCCCCTTCACATGTGGCCTTATCCTCTCGATGGATGTGGAGCAGCACTTCGGGAATATTCTGGCGATTAACAATATTCCAAATCTGCCCCCGATCACCTATTTCGTTTTAACCAATAATGCGCAGCTGTATGCTGACGCCTTGAGCGGGATCATCCGGGCACCGGGCAGCACGGCCGAGTTATCTGTTCACGGCGATAATCATGATGTCTTTCGTGGTCAACGGCCCGAAAAGCAACTCCAGCGTTTTTTACATGCCAGTAAGGTGGTTGAGCGCATCGGCGGCAGGCCCCCGCCCGGGTTCCGCCCGCCGCAGGAGCTCTACGATTTTCAGACGATTCAGGCGATGCTCCAGGCCGGCTACACGTATATTCTGGCTGACAGTTCCCCGGATCGCGCTGAGCCGCGCATCGTCAGCAACCGGGCGGAGCCAATGCTGGTTAATTTAAAAAATGATAATTTTATCCAGTTCACCATGTTCAATAAGGACGATATCAAAATGGTCGTGACCAAGGACTGGCCTGACCCCGAATCCGTCTATCAGGAATATCTGCTGGACGTGGAAAATATTCTCACCCGCGAATCCCTCCACATCACAAACATCCATTCGCATATTCTGGCTACCCCGGAATATATCGGAGTCTTTGAACGCTACATCGAACACGTCCGAAATAACTACAATGTCTGGTTCGCAAACTGCGAAATAATTGCGAACTGGTGGCGCAAGCGCGATAAGGTGGAACTGATCATAGCATCCACTGATGATGACCGTTTGAGCTTTCGGTTGGAGAACCAGGGGGCAGAGCGCATCGAAGATCTCGCAGTTGATGTATGGCTGCCGCGTGAAGTCAGTAACCTTGCGATTACCAGTGCACCCAGTGGGATGCCGCTGCCTGAATACAGGCTTGAGGGGAAACGCCTGCGCCTGCGAGTGCCCTTACTCAAAGCCGACGAACTCCGAGCATACGATATCACATGGGCCGCTTTCGATTAAGAGATGTTATTTACTTCCTGGCGATCCTTTCGCTGGGGCTGTTTCTGGCTGGATGGACCATCATTACCTATCTGGCGATTCTTTCGAATATCCGGGACCTCCCTTCTGCATTCGTCAGCGTATCGACTGGGATTCTGGTCGGCTTCCTGATTGTGCTGCTGGTCCGCTACCTGGTATTGGTCTGGACCTCATTTGCTCACCACTTCGAATCGCTTCAATTCGATGAAAAAATGAAGGACCAGGTCTTTACGCCATCCGTTACCATCCTCGTCCCAGCCTATAACGAAGGTGCCAGCATCGAAGCCGCGATTCAATCTCTGCTCGAAGTGGTCTATCCGGATCTGGAGATTCTGGTGATCAATGACGGTTCGAGTGATGATACCTTTGAATGCGCTTCAAAATGGGCGGGTGCCTACCGCAGTGCCACCGTGCGCGTGATCGATACCGGTGTGAATGTGGGTAAGGCGGAAGCGCTCAACGTCGGGCTTGAGAATTCCACGCGTGAGATCGTCGTGGTGATGGACGCGGATTCCAGGCTCGAACCGCAATCGATTCTCAAGGGTGTGGCCCATTTCATTAATCCCGAAGTCGTCGCGGTCGCGGGAAATGTGAAAATCATCAACCGGGTCAATTTCCTCAGTAAATTGCAGACGCTGGAATACCTCATCGGCCTGAATCTGGTCCGGCGGGCGCAGGGCTACTTTCAGTGTGTCAACATCATCCCGGGGCCCATGGGCTTTTTTCGGCGCGAAGTCTTGCTGGAGCTGGGGGGGTACGAAAGCGACACTTTTGCGGAAGATTGTGACCTGACGCTGAAAATGTTGGCCCGCGGCCAACGGATCAATTATGAACCCGAGGCGATTTCATGGACGGAGTGTCCGGAGGATATCAACGGTCTGATCACCCAGCGCTACCGCTGGACCCGCGGTATCCTGCAGGCGCTCAAAAAAAACAAGTCCTCGTTTTTTCATATTAAAAAATCCGGTTTCGTGAATTCGTTCATGTTGTGGTATATGCTCTTCGAGGCGATTGCCTGGCCGATTATGAACATTTTCGGCAACATTTTCTTTTTGTTTGTGGCGGGCTATTATGGCGCCATCAATTTACTGCTGCTGTGGTGGTTGATCCTGGTGCTGTTGGATATGACGGGTGCCCTGCACACGATCACTTTTGAGGAAGAAGAACTCTCGCTGGTATTTTACTCGGTGCCCTATCGGATGTTTTTCATTTTCGGTATCGATATCACCAAGGTGCTGGCTACCTTTGAAGAATTTATTAATGTAGGTATGACGTGGGGCTCGATCGAGCGCCGCGGCCGTACTGCGAAAAAGTAATTCAACCCATCATACTTATGGAACTCGTCGCCATCATTGCTACCATTATCCTGCTTTCAACGCTGCTCACGATGATCTTCTCCTTCGCGGCCTATGTTGTGACGCGGGCCAAGGCCTCAATGAAAAAAAAGGCCAAGGCGCTTGCGGATGAAGAACCGGAGGAGGACAACGCCGAGCGTATCTTTTTTGTCCGATATGACCCGCTGCATCCGGAAGGTATCCCCGCGCGGGCTGCTGCCAACGAATCCACTGACCAATGGAGGTAAGAACCCGAAAAGTTAGAATCACGCTTTTCTACCTGGTCGCACTGAGTGTGCTGATCGGGTCGATTTCGATTTTTCTCTACAACCTGATCAACCGTGAAGTTTCGGGTGAGGATTCAAGTATCCTCACAATATTTGACCGGCTTCCGTTTACCGGGACAGAGAAGATCCGTGGTATTCGCGTCGCTGTTCTGCGCTCGCAGCAGTCGGCCGATTATATCGCGGATACGATGGAGGAGTATGAAACCGGAGACCCGCTCGCCGCGCGAGCGGCTTACCTGGAATTAGCGGGTTTTTGGGAGCGCCAGCTCCGGCAGCAGCGGCTGAATATCGAGATCATCGGCGACGCGGATCTGCTTACCGAACTGGGCCGATTCAATTTGCTGGTGTTGCCGGCGGCTTACGCGCTGTCCGACGAACAGGTGGATGCGGTCAAAGCCTTTCTCGCACAGCGAAAAGGAGTGATCATGACGCATATCACTGGCAACCGCGACAAGTTCGGGCTTGACCGGGGTTGGACGCTGACGGAGGACGTGACTGGCGGCAGGTTGCTCCCGATGCATGCGGCCAAGGCCAAAGATGATGACCGCTTGAACCGCTATCTGTTCTTCGCAACTGGAAATGCTTTATCCGCGCAAATTGCGCCGGCCTATTCGCTGCCCGTGGCCACATTCGACTATCCGGTCCGCATCAATGTATTGGAAAACCGGGCTAAGGTAGTTGCTGCCTGGGAGGATCCGGGGGGCTTGCCGCCTTTGCAGATGAAAGAAAATGCCGGTGCCCTACTGGGAGACTATCGGGGCGGGCGTTTTGTCTGGCTGGGGTTTACCTCGCATTCGGTGGCCAACATGCCCGAGGTATGGCCCAACTTTTCCCGCATCCTCACCAACGCGGTCAACTGGGCAGGCTACCGCGCTGTGGTGTGCAAGGCGGCCTGGCCCAGCCAGCAGCTCGCCGCCACGGTGGGCTTGGTCAACGATCAGAGCGTATTCGTATCCGAGGGAATCATCGGGCAATTGAACTCCAGCGGATTTACTCCCGGACTCTTCCTCAGGAACGCCGAGTCAGCCACCCTCCCGCTGGGTGCGGAAGCTTTTCTGAGTAAGGTTGAACTTGCGCCACAGCTCGACATTGAGCGGATCGACTCGGAGGCGCCCTTAAATACGAAAACACTGGGGCAGCTCAACCTGATTGAGAAAGCCATGCAGGACGTGTTTGACACCCAAATCACCGGCTTCAGCTCCCCCTTTGAAATCAACCGGTCAACTGAATCGCTGGGGGAGTTGGACTTTGATTTTGTTTGGCTGCTGAATAAGCCCGGGACCTCGCCCCAGGTGGCGCGGCCAATTACCAAAAACCGCAGTCTGTTGTTTCGCAAACCGCCGCCGCCGCTGGTGTTTATCCCGCAGGGTGCACGCAGTGACCAGACGCTGATACGGGAAACTGCACCGGAGAATTCGGAAGCGCTGCTCGAATCCATGAAGCAGGATTTTCGGCGTATTGAAAATCTGGGCGGACTCTACAGTATTTCATTACACCCTCAGCTGCTGGCCGCACCGAAATACAGCGACTTCCTGGACGATTGGCTGGGATTTCTCTCCAATAAACCGGTTTGGCGGGCCTCTCCCATGGAATTAACCGACTGGTGGCGACTCTACGAAGGGCTGCAAATTAACGCGGAGCAGGAGGGCCGACGGGTGGTGCTGCAAGTCTCCAATGACGGAGGGAAGACGATTGAGCGGATACGTCTGTATCTCTTTTCACCCACCGCAGCGGAGCGTATCTCGATCACGGCGGAGCGTATCCGAACTCCGATTCCGACTTATATCTTTGACCGCGAAAATGACCGGATCGAAATCACGCTGGAAGATATGGATCCAGGCGAAAACCGAACCTACTTCATCGAATGAAAAAACTCATGATGCTATCCTCCCGACAGTGCACTCGAATTGAAACGAGCCTGCAGCAACGCAACTGCATGAGCGCGGCAGCGTGGATTCTGGCTGCTCTGTTAGGCCTCGTTGTCTCCCTGCCGCTGCATGCCCAAATGTCCCGGTCAGCGGCCCCAGCCGGTGCCGAGCCGATCTATTTCAACGACCGGATTGTGCCCACTCCCAAGTCCGTTGACTACGGGCGCTGGTTTGATTTCAGCAAAACCGATTCGCAGGGTCCTTTCCAGCTCCACATTATACTGGGTGAGTCGCCGAATCCGATCGACTGGAAGGCGGTCGAAACGATTGAAATACGGCTCAGCCAACTGGCCTTTAGCCGCAGGATGAATATTACCGTAGGCCGGGTGGACGAACTTTGGGGCCGCTCCCGTGAAGCCGATTTATCCATCCTGATCGGCCAGGTAGCCAATCATAGCGTGATTGAACGTTTCACCCGGCGCTCACCGGACCGCGTTTTCAATTTTCCGGAAAGTTACCGCATCGCCAGTTTGCCGATCGACCCGGTTGGTCCGAATACAATTCTCCTCATCGGCAGCGATGCACGCGGAACCTACTATGCCGCGCAGTCGCTGGCTCAGAGCCTGACGACTCTGGACGGTCAACTGGCCGTCCGGCAAATTGAGGTCTCCGACTGGCCCAGCTATCGCATCCGCGCCTCCGGTAACGATGAGAAAATCCCGGCTGCACCCATTCCCGGCGAAGCACTGTCCTGGCTCTCACATGTCAAGCTCAACGCCTGGGCGGTCGGTCAATCGTATCATTGGCCGAATAATTGGAGGTCAACCCCCGGCAATTCCCTGACCGCACTGGATCGTGCGGTGAGCGCAGTGCCGTCCGGGGTAATTGACCTGCAATTTCAGGTGCATCCCTTCGGACGCGCCAATGCGACTGATACCGGCGATCTATCTATCCGGATTGCCGACGTGGCGGACCGTAAACGTCTGATCGATCTGGTGCGTGACCGGATCCGCGCCGGAGCCAGCCAAATTTTACTGCGGGCAGATGATTTCCATGAACTATCCGACATGGATGCCAATAGCTTTGCGTCGAAAGCCGAAGCACACGTCACCCTGATTCAGGATCTTTACCAGAGCATTTCGAAAGAGTTTCCCGCAGTAGAGCTCTTCTTTTGTCCTCCGTATTATCATGGTGCCAGCGTGGACGATGCACCTGAGATCCGCCAATACCTGGAAACGATCGGACGGGAGCTGCCAGCGGATATCACGATACTTTGGACCGGGCATGAAGTTGTTTCTCCCGCAATTACCCAGCAGGAACTGACGAACTACAGCCAGATGGTGCAGCGCTTTCCCTTGCTGTGGGACAATACCATCTTCCGCGAAAAGACTCCTTTCGGCTACCCCTACACCTATGCCTGGTATATGTATCAACCGGTCAACCTGTCCCTGCCGGCCAACTTTGCGGAGAACGTGTCCGGGATCCGCTTCAACTATGGTTACGACGGGACTCAGATGAGCCGGGTCGCCAACACAATATTGGCTGAATTTCTCTGGAATGCGGAAGACTATGAACCCGACCGCGCCCTGAGGCAGGCGATCGGACTCATCGCTGGCGATGCTGCCGTCGATACAGTGCTGCGTTGTGCGCGGGCAATAACGGAAATTTTTGATCTGCGCCACAGCCCGGCCCGGACTGCTGTATTCAGCCCGGTGGTGGATGCGGCACAATATGAAAACTGGATTAAGGAACTGGCACTTCAAACCGACAATCGCGCGCTGATAGATGAACTGCTGGACGCCTGGTATGCACAAGCCAGCCATGCGGAACAACTTCGCGGGCTGGCGGTTCAATTCAACCAACTCAGATCTCAGGCACTTGCGGTGCTGCGCCCAGGCCGTGACCGCTGGGAACTCGAAACCGAAGGCGGCTGGCAGGCACTGGCCCGCGACCAGTTGACCCACTTTGAGTTCCCGTTTGAAACCCAGTCCGCCGCCGGATCCTTCGCTGCAGCTACCACCCAATTTCCGATTCCGACCAGTCCGACCGGGCGTTATTATCTGAGTTTTATTGCGGATGACGATTACTATGCCGAGGGGCAGCCACCCAGTGCCTACCCCGGTTATTTTTACCACCAGGTGTTGGTCGATGGTCAGGTCGTCTGGGAGTCTGATGCGGTCGGGCCAACCAGGCCGGAAATTGTACAAATTGATCTGACCGATAGGCTCGCTGGCAAACCGCGGGCGCAAATCAGCCTGCGCACGGTCGATGCGCAGGGCGTGAGCAATTTAGGCATCAAAACCACATTTTCGCCGCTGTTCCTGAATTCGCAACCGCACTCCGGCATTCCATTGCTGGAGCCGCATACCGGCACCTCGGCGACCCCAGGCATCGAAGTCGCCAGCCCGGCTGTGTTTTCCCCGGCACATTACCGGTCTCTGTAAGCGGTCCGTTATATGCTCCTGCTGCGGCCCATCCCTGTCTTGATGCTGCTCAGTCTCCCGGTGGCAAGCCTGCTGGCGGATGAGATCGACAAGGAAGCGATTAAACAGCTGAACCAGGTCATTCAAACCCGTCCGGACGATGCGGCGGTTTATCTGGAGCGCGGCGAGCGCTACCGGGACGATTCCGAATACAGGCTTGCCTTGATAGATTTCAACACAGCGGAAAGGCTGAATCCGGATTTGCCCACCATCGATTTGGCCCGTGCCAAAGTGTACAACGATATCAATCGGCACCAGTTGACGGAAGAGTATTTGCTGCGCTTCCTGCGGCTGAAGCCGCATAACCTGAAAGCACTCCGCTTGCTGGTTGGCTTGTATATCAAACGCGAGCGCTATCAGGAGGCGGATGCAATCTACGCCCGCATACTCGATACCTTTGCCGAGCCTGCCCTGAGTTTTTACTTTTTAAGAAGCCAGAACCGCGAATCCTACGGCGATTTGGCCGGGGCACTGGCGGTGATTGAGGCTGCCATCCAAGCTGCGGGATGGCAGCCCATGCTGGAAAACAAAGCCATTGATTGCGAGATTAAGCTGGGCCAGCACCAGGCTGCCATCCAGCGGCTGGACCGGTTGGTCGAACGGGACGGGAAACGGCAGTATCGGTATTACCAAAAGAAGGCAGAGATTCTGCTGCTACTGGACGACCCGGCAGCAGCCCGCAAAAATTTTGTCTTGGCACTAACGGCGCTGGATGAGCGGCATCCAACTCTCACCTATCTCCCTGCCTTAAAAGCGCTGCGGGAAGATCTGGCAGAGTCAATCCGTGCGCTGGGTGAATCCGACAGTGATGGCCGGGTGGAATAAACCTGTCTCCGGCAGTCGGGCGGCAGGGATCACGCGCCAGAGTTTGTCGATCAGTCATTTAGGCAACATCAAACGCCCGCCATTTTGGCGAAACTCAAAAACCAACCTTTCCCGTTGGCGATCAACACGGACACCGGACTTCCGATCCCTGACCCCTCGTTTAAAGTATGAATGAAATGCCTCTGCTGGCCTTAACCACCGCGGCGTTTTCTCAGCTTGTGTTTCGCGTATCAGCGCGTAAAAAGCTGTCGTAATAATGTTTACTACCTTAGTCGTTACCGACAGTGAAACGGAGCTGTCCGGGCTGGACTTAAAAGTGATTCCGTTTGAGCAGTATCTGGCAAACTACCCCAAACTCGGGGAGCCGCGGACGCGCATCATCAATCTCTGCGACACCGGGCGTTACCTGAGCCGCGGGTATTACTGTTCGCTACTGGCGGAGTCGCGTAAACATAAGGCCCTGCCGGGGCTCAATACAATCAATGATCTGCGCCAACTGATCGATGCGGAGGAGCTGCGCGTGCTGTGGAACACGCTGGCACCGCTGGTTCCAGGAGGCGCTCCGGCCAGCACGCATTTGTTCATCTATTTCGGCCAGGTTGAGGATCCGGCCTGGCAGGCATTTGGGCGGGCGGTGTTTGAGCGCTTCCCCGCACCAGTGTTGAAGGTGCTCCTGCCCAACGAGGCGGGCGGCTTTGCTTTTGCTATCGGGAATCCAAGTCCGGGTGAGCTTTCCGGCGAAGAGCGAGAGGTCTTCCTGGCGAAGCTGAGAACGTTCACCGAAAAGGTCTGGCGCAGCCCCAGGCAGAGAAAATACCGCTGGGACATGGCCATCCTCTACGACCCGGAAGAGACGATGGCACCCAGTGATGCCGGGGCGATTCAACGCTTTATCCGTGCCGCCGCCAAGGTCGGGATCGACGCGGAGGCGATTCGTTCCCGCGATATGGTCAACCTGACGCAATACGACGCGCTCTTTATTCGAGAGACGACCTCAATCGACCACCTGACCTATCGGCTGGCCCGCCGGGCGGAGAAGGAAGGTCTGGTGGCGATTGACGATCCGACTTCCATCTTGCGCTGCTGCAACAAGATCTTTCTTCACGACGCATTTTCCTACAACAAGGTCGCCGCCCCGCGCACCCTGGTGGTGGCCGACGCCAACGAGGCCACCTTCGAGCGTATCGAGTCGGAACTGGCATACCCGATGGTGTTGAAGCTGCCGGAGAGTTCTTTTTCCGTGGGTGTCTTCAAGGTCAAGGACCGCACCGATCTGGAGGCCAAACTGCATTCCATGCTGGAGGAGTCCTCGCTCGCGCTGGTGCAGGAATATCTTTACACCGACTACGACTGGCGTATCGGTGTGCTCAACGGACGCGCCATCTACGCCTGCAAATACTTGGCTATGGCTTGGTCTTGCTTCACCGCGGCACCCGGTTGGCCCGACTTTATTCCATTGCAGTGGCCGGGCGGGCCCGCGGCCAGGGCATCGCGCAGCAACTTATCACCGCCCTGGAAGCGGCCGCCGAGGAGGAGGACCGCTTTTTCATGCGGCTGGAAGTGGCCAAGGAAAATCAGGCTGCGATCCGGCTCTACGAAAAGTTCGGCTACTCCGTTTTTGATGAACTGGAGGACTACTACGAGGACCATTCCGATGCCTTGCGCATGCAGAAACGCATCCGCTTTCCGGAACAGCACAGTAACGAGCTGCTGGTGCCCTGGTTTGCGCAGTCAACTGAATTGGCGTTGAACGGGACATCCAGGACATACACGGATACCGCTGAATGACCGAAAAGGCTGCAAAAGGGGCCTTACGGGCCAAATCGCGATACAAGCGCAGTTAAAATTCCAGTCCAAGCCGAAAATACTTATCCAATTTAACGTAATTAACTCTGGAAAACGCCTTTTGAGTCGCCTCCGGCGCTTAAAAGGCGTTTTTAGTCGTCCTATAAAGTCTTGTTACCGCAAATATAGTAATTGGAATTTCAATGGAATCAGGTCGCAACAAAAAGCGTCGCCGGCACCACCGGAGCGGGTCGTCCACATCGCGGTCAGCCGGGCGCGATCACTCGCGCAAGAGAAGTCGTTCGACATCGAAGTCCAGACGCAGCAAGGAGGTGAAGCCGACGTCTTCGTTTGAGCAGGCAACTCCGTCGAAGGCCCCGGTGATGCTGCCCGGCAAGAAACATCCGCCGGCGGTTTTGGGGGGCTATCTGTATGGACTGGCCGGGGTGTTGTTGCTGGTTTTACTCGGTGGCGGACAGCACGTTTATGCCTTGGCCGGATCTTTATTGCTGCCCGGTCTGGCCCTGTTACGCCACCCGCCGCAGCGGAGTCCAGGGCTCTGGGTGGATCGATTCGCCCTACTGTTGCTGGCGGTATTGTTACTCGGATTTCTCCCCTTATTTTACTGGCCGCTGCCGGCCTGGCGTGTTGCTGCATCGGAGCAATTCGGCATTCAATTACCGGCAAGTCTGAGCGTGCAACCGCTGATTAGTCTGGAAGCCTGGCTGGCGGTATTGGCGGGTCTGGGCTGGTTCTATGCGGCGGCCTCCTGGCAGATCAATTACAACGGACGAAAGTATTTTTACCTGATCTTCAGTTGTTTGGCAGCTGTGCTGGCATTGGTGATCTTTTGGGGCAACCATCAAGAGTTGCGTTATCCGGGAGCCGCCGCGGCGGGCTTTTTCAGTTTCTTTCCAGATGCCCGGCAGAGTGCGGTATTTTTAGCTGTGGCGGGGGTGGTGGCCTGGGGCTATGCGATGACGGTGTTTGGCAGCCGTCAGGTTGTGCCGGTATTCGGTTTTGTGGCATTTGGGCTGTGTTGTGTGGCGCTGGCGGGCGGGCTGGCTTCTTATGGAGTGGGCGTGCTGTTGCTCGGATTGTTGCTCTATTATCTATTACAGTGGAAACTGATCTCTATGCCCAAGTCAGTCAAATGGGGTGTGCCGCTGTTTTTATTGCTCTTGAGTTTTTTAATGTTGGATATTCCGACTCTGCCTGCCCGCGGAGCAGATGCCGCTGCTGCTGTCGCTACTGGAACCGTGACGAATTTTCTGCGCATGGAGGGGATCGTCTCCATGTTGCAGGCGGCACCTTTGAGCGGGCATGGACTCGGAAATTTCAGTGCCGTATTTCCACAATTCCAATCTGTTGGGGCGGGGGCTGCTTCCGGGGAAGTGGCAGTGAGTGATGTGCTGTGGCTGACGGCAGAGGCCGGATTGTTGGGTATGCTGGCGTTGATAGGTCTGCTGTTGGCCTATTTTAGACAATGCGGATCGTGTCATCGGGGGCCGAGCGGGAGCTACCGCTTGGTGGCATTAGCGGCATGGTTCGTCTTTATTTTGCATGGATTGACGGGTGCCTCCTGGCATCAGCCCGGCACGGTGTATCTGGCACTGCTGCTGGCAGCACTGGCCTTGCCTCCATCGCAGCAGGAGCGGCCCAGTTTGCCGCGGGGGTTGTGGATGCTGGTAGGCGGTGTTCTGGTTAGTGCGGGTTTACTGTGGGGCCTGGCCGGAGTCAGCGGGCTGCCGCTGCATTCCAAGCTGGTGCAGGAAAAGTATGCGGCTGCGGCCGAGGCAGCGGCAAGCATGGACGGCGGCACGGAAGCCGTGGACGCCTGGATTGACCGGCAACCTTTAAACTGGCGTGCGTATCATTTGCGGGCGGTAACCATTCTGACGGATACTGCTGATGTGGCTGCTGCTGCGGCAGATTTCGAGCGAGCCCGCTTCGTCGAGCCCACGCGCGGACTGGTGCCGCTGGAGGAAGGCTTGGCCTGGATCCCGTATGATCGCAACCGGACACTGACTGCCTGGCGGGAAGTATTCAAACGCGGTGTGGCGAAGAAAGAGGAGGCGTATCAGCGGATGCTTGCGGCGGCAGCAGAGGACGGTGAATTGCTGACCAATCTGGCTGAAATTTCCCATTTGGACCGGGCATTCAGATTTGAATATTTACGCACTTTATCCGGCGACGACCTGATGCGGGAACTGGAGCGTGAGCGGGCCAATGACCCCGGCTTGATTGCTTACAGCTCCAGTCAGCGCAGTGCACTGGTGGACTGGTGGATTCACGCGGGCGATAAAGTTGCGGCAGAGCAATTTCTGGAGGCACACGCCTCCGGCCTGGAGCGGCCCTGGTGGCTGTGGGCGCTGTTGCATAAGGAGCGGGCAAAATTTGAAGCAGCGGTGGATGCGATCCGGGCTGCCATCACGCCGCCGGAGCTCCCGGTTGCGGTGTTCAAAGGGCTGCCACTTGAACGCTTGCAAGCCGAGTTTGCGGTGTCGCCCGAAGACATCGCGCGGGGGAGCGACTTATTGCAACGCTACATTGCGCAAACGGATTATCAGGCCATCCGGGATCTGGCCGAGACACTGCTTGCTGCGCGGGGCGAGTTGCCCGGTTATATGATTTATTGGGAAGCGGAGAGCTACTACCACCTGCAGGACTATATTGAGAGTTGGTTTTTATTTGAACGCTACCTCCAGCAACTGTGGGCGCAGTGATATGAAGGTCCAGGAGTGGCTTATGCACGCGGCTGCGAAGCCATCAGTCTTCGACCAGCCAGTGGAGCTGGTAGGGGTGGAGATCCTGGCTGCCCATGGTTGAGAGAGTCGCGCCGGTAAAAACGTCCTGGAGAAAGTGGGCGAAGCCTTCGTAGCGGAGTCGCCGCAAATCGATGGTCTGGGATTTTTCGGAGAAGTTGGCGATGACGATCAACCGGCTGGCGTCGTGCCAACGCTGATAGGCGAGCACATGCTCGTTTTCGATCGGGAGTAGTTGAAATTGGTTCCCAACCAGAGCGGGCAGGGTTTTACGCTTTTGCAGGATCTCACGCAACGAGCGATACAGGCAGCCCGGCGCAGTTTTTTTATGGCGGTGTTTTTGCGGGATCGCCCAATCCATTTTTGGACGGTGGAGCCAGCGGCTATCATCAGCTTTATTCGGATCTTCGAGATAATTATAGTCGTTGAGCAGGCCCCATTCTTCGCCCATAAAAATAAGGGGAATCCCGCCGATGCTGGCGAGCACGCCGTGGAGCATGCGGATGCGCCGGAGGGCCATGTCGCGCAGTGTGGGATCGCCGCTTGCGGTAGCTTCTTCCAGGCCGGCCAAGGAGGCCATGGTGCCGGAGATGCGCATGTCGCCGGTGTCGGTATTGTGCTGAAAGGGGACACCCCGCGCGAAGGAACCCGGAAAGGAACCGGTATAGAATGCGTTGAGGAAGTTGCGGTGATCCTGCGGATTGATGCCAACGGCCCAGGCATCATCGTTGTCGAAGGACCAGCCGATGTCGTCGTGCCCGCGCAGGTAGTTGACCCATACCGTGCCGGGCGGGAGCTGGTGGCGGTGTTGCAGCGACTGTTTGAGCAGTTTGGTCTGGCGGGTCGCAGCACTCTCCCACAGCAGGGCCATCATTGTCGGGTTGTAGGAAATCTGGCATTCCTGACGGTGGATGTATTTGGCGACCTCGTCCGGGTGGACGATGGCCTCGGACTTGAAGGCGAGGCCCGGTGCGGCGATACGGCAAACCGCGTTGAAGGCCTGGATCAGGAGGTGGGCCTGCGGCAGGTTCTCGCAGTTGGTGCCCAGCTCCTTCCAGATAAAGGCGACAGCATCCAGGCGCAGGATTTCAACGCCTGTGTTGGCCAGAAAGAGCATCTCCGCCGACATGGCGCGGAAGACTTCCGGGTTACTGTATTTCAGGTCCCACTGGAAGCTGTTGAAGGTGGTCCAGACCCAGCGCTGCAAGCCCTCGTGCCAGGAGAAATTCCCCCGGCGGACGGCGGGAAAGATCTCGCGCAGGTGCCGCTCATATTGATCGGGGATGCTGCGGTCCGGGTAGGTGTGGTAATAGTCGAGGTGTTCACGGTTGCCCTCCTGAGCCTGGATAGCCCAGGCGTGATCGTCGGAGGTGTGGTTGAATACGAAGTCGAGCACCAGCGAGATCCCGGCTGCGCGGAAATCCGTCGCCAGAGCCCGTAGATCTTCCAGTGTGCCCAGCTGCGGATCGACCGCACGGTAGTCACTGATGGCGTAGCCGCCATCGCTGTTGCCCTCGCGCGAGGCATAGAGCGGCATCAGGTGAATGTAGCTGAGGCCCAGTTCCTGGAAATAGGGGATCTTCTCCCTTAGTTTTGATAAATCCCCGCTGAACAGATTCACATAAAGCGAACCGCCCGCCAGCTGGTTGGAAAGATACCAGCCGGGGTTATTCTCCCGCCGGATATCCAGCTCGTCGAGTGCAGCCGGGCGCTCCAGCCAGGCATCGATCGCCGTGAGCAGGATACTCTCCAGGTAGAAAAAGAAGTCATAGTGGTCTCCGTAGAGGCGGTAAAGCAGGGTGAAGAGCCGCTGCCAGTGTTCGCCGAGACGCGCGTCGATGACCTCGATGCGTTCTTCCCGGCTGAAGCGGCTGAGGTCGGATTGTTCAATCCGCAGCAGTATTTTCGGACGGATTCGCCGCAGTGACCGCTCCGCCTCGTAGGCGAAATCAATCTCAGGCATCGGAAACAGATGGCTTGTCGTTGGGGATGGTGATCCGGTCGAGAAAGTTGTAATAACGGATACCTTCAATGATCCCGGCTGCATGTTTGGCCCCGGCGAAGTAAACCCGCGGGTAGGGACGCAGCAGCTCCAGTTCTTCGCTGTAGTTGCCGACCACCACGCCGAGGGTGTTGCCGGCCAGCATCCCCTCGTCATTGCCGGAATCGCCGGCGACCAGGATGTTTTCCAGTGGAAAGCTCCACTTGTAGGCCATCTGCCGGATGCTCAGGCCGCTGCCGGCACGGAAGGGAATGATGTCGAGAAACATGCCCAGCGAGACGATCACCTTGACCCGCAGCCCGGCTTCGCGCAGGTGACGCTTGATGGCGGGAAGTTTCGGAGCGATGCTAAAGTCCACTTCGTAGCTGATCTTGTAGACCGACTGTTCGTGTTCTTTCTGCAGATAGAGACCTTCAATCGAGTCGAGCACCTGATGCACGCGTTCCGGTTCCCAGCGGAAGTCGATATGCTTTTGCCAGCGGCGGTCAGGGGTGTAGTGTTTGCCGTAGTAAATCTCGGTGCCCACCGCAGCGATCAGCACTTCGGGCTGGGGGATGTCATAATCCTGCATCAGCTGAACCACGTCATCGAAGCGCCGCCCGGTGGCGATGCCAAAGCCGATATTGTCCTCGGCATCGGTGATGAGCTGGAAAAACTCCCGCATAGCCTCGTCGTCGCCGGTCAGGGTATTATCGATATCGGTGATAATCAGCCGGTCGATATTTTTCAGGCGGCGGGTGTTGCGCTTGGCCGGGAGTTCGACGGGCGGCTCCGACTGCCTCAGGACTTCCTTCATGTCGCGCATGTAGCGTTTGC
>Ga0100385_1001011_pt1 | contig 29966 bp, 39 predicted proteins | sample CryGeymeta201509_FD_81543 | JGI IMG/M metagenome (GOLD analysis project Ga0100385, IMG submission 81543) | Groundwater microbial communities from Crystal Geyser aquifers in Utah, USA - Crystal Geyser metaG 2015-09 | ecosystem: Environmental > Aquatic > Deep subsurface > Groundwater | place: USA... | reverse complement strand
TAACAACCTCGAGGTGATTGAAGAAAGATAGGCTTAGATTGAGGCATTAGGTCAGTAGGTGAATTAACTGCAGCAGCAGAACTAAAAGATAACTGCCAACTTGGTACAACTTTAGGAGCAAACGAGCCTCGAAGTTAGTGCTCTTCACCATGAGTACAGTCGAAAGCTTGAGGACAAGGACAAATAAATGGAAGAGCTGGCAGTCATGATCGAAACTAGACTGAGAAAATAGATAGAGCAGGTCGGACACAGGCATAATAACTAGGCTAAACTACTCAAAAAAGAAGCGACAGAGGCATAGCAGACTCATCAAAGAATGCTACACGAAAGCCGAATACAGCAAGAAGTCATCAGGGAACAGAAGGATAGAATCATTGATCTGGAAGCAAGGCTGGAATCACTAACAAGTGAGAAAAATCATTATTCCAACAAGATGGAATTACATATGCAGGAGCTAGAGTCCTTGAGAAAGTCACAAGAGGATTGGGAATAGACTCTCAGAAACAAGCTTAAAGAAGCTCAGGTCGACAAGCGGCAGTTAGAGCAGGAACTCAGTGAGTTAAAACTGACCTACAAGGAGAAGGTGAAGAGACAGAAAGAGGACTATGCTAAGAAATTGAATCAAATAGCAGATGAAAAAGAAATGCAGATGAGAGAGGCTTCAACTACACAGAAGTAAAATAAATATCGTCTGGAAAAAGCTCTATCTGAAAACAAGGAACTTCATAGCTAGCTTGAAAGAATGAGAGAAGAGAAGCAAAAGAACGATATTTTAATCAGCAAATACAAATAAAATGAGCTCAAAAGCCATTTCGATAAAAATCAGAAAGAGTTTGACATGATGCAAAAAATGTTTGACCAGAATGCCAGAGATCTCAAGCTACAAATCTAGACCTTGACCCATGAAAAAAAAGCAACCAAGGAGGAGCTCGATGATGCAAACAGTAAGAGGGAAGCTGTTGAGAAAGCAGTCGAAAGACTCAAAGTGGAGCTTGTAAATAAGAGTAAGGAAACCGATTAGCTGAAGAAGGATAACAGAAGGTTAAGACACGAGCTGTAAACGCGGCAAAAATAATATGAGGGACAATCAAACAACATGCAGTACCCTCCCAGATAAATAAATAATGTCAGTCGCAAGAAATACGACAAGATGATGGATGTGGTTGAGAGTGTCAAGATGGATGGATAGTTCTCAAAAGTATTCACAGACGACATGGAATACGAAAAATTCTTCTAAGCCTCTTCCCCCCTTCGTTCACCAAAGCACGTTAACAAACCTTTCCAAGGTCAAAATAGTATATCCAACAGAGAGGCACAAATGCTAAAAAGAGTAAGCGAGCTTCAGCTTGAAAATCAGGAGTATAAGAATCTAATCAAGAACCTGAGAGATGAAGCTGATAATATGAGGAAAACGTGCTAAGAAGATAAAGGCAGAGAGATTTCTCTCTACAGAGACAAGGCCAACATGTACTGGGAGAAAGCAAACGATAAAGAACAGCAGCTAGTGACTTTGAAATAACAGTATGCTGAACTAAAAAATACACACAGTCAGCTCGTTTCAGAACACAAGGCATGCAACATCAATCAGCAGCAATTGATGCAGAAGACAGAAGAGGAGGAAAGGCTCAAAGATAGGCTGAGGAAGCTGGAGAGGGAAAATGAAGAGCTGGAGGAAGAAGTGAAAATGTTAGAGAAATAAAGAAATTTATTGGAAGATGTGTCTGCCGAACTAAGGTCGGAAATTCATACCTTGAAAGAGCTTGTCAATACAAACTTCGATTATGTCGAGCAGGAGGAAAGCCAGAAGTACAGTCAATATTATCCAAACGAATCTCAACAATATGCTCACCACAAACATATAGAGGCTGACAACCCCAGCTAACTTCCAAGGAACTATCGGATTGATATGCGACTAGAGTCACATGGGTCTACTCGAGCTAAAATTCCCAAAAAACTACACGACTTGGTCCGAGAAAAGAAAACTTTGTCGATCAGTGGGAAAAGGGCACCAATAGCTGAAAAAGCAGGAGAGATTAGGCTAGAGCATATTGGGACTGACAGCCAGAAAGAAGTCTACGAAAAGATAAAGGTTAGAAACAAGACACCTCCAAAGGTGGCAAACTACGCTGATCTGAAGGATAAAAGAACAAGCCAGATTGAGACTCCAAGCCAGCGATAAGCCTTTGAAAGACTCAAAAATAGACAAATGGTTCAGGAAATCAATCCAGATCGAGACCTTCAGACAGGTATAAACTATCTGTAGTTACGAAATCAGGACAGTCGGTAGTAGATGGTTTGACAGCTATAAGGATGATATTTGTAGATTAATAAGATAAGATGCGATAGTAATAGCCCAGAGATAGCGACCTATAACTGGTATCTTCCCCTTCCAGAAACAGTCGCACACTGGAGAAGTATAAGCGTCGGCTACTCCTTCAGGTGATAGCTGTCTTCACAATATGCCTCTTGGTCATCCTTTAGCGTATTTTCTACCAGGTCATTGTTGAGAATGAGGAAATCACCCTCTCTAATCTGCAAGTTAGCACTGATCTGGTCAAAAAACACGAAGAGTCAGATACCTATGAGGCTGTTGAAATTACTAACGGCTTCTTGGAATTTTTGGGGTCTTTATCAGAATTCAGGTATCAATTCCTCATATTGACTCATATTTTTCTGAGTCTCTACCTGGCTTTCGATGCTTTCCTTACCACCAAACTCATCTATGTCACTATGGCAGTCATCTATCTGATATCGCTACTTCAGCTCTTTTACGGAGGAGCCAGACCTTTCTGGACCACAGATAGTGTTCTTTCATCAGCTTGTCTCAACGGGTACTCTCACCCTTCTCTCGGCTTCATCTTGTCGATGTTTGTCCCCTACTACGGGCTATACTGCTGGAAGAAGAAATCGAAGGGAATGTTTGTGGGGGGAATGAGCAGAGGAGAGCTAGTGACAGCTATTGGAGTGTTTGTAGTGATGGGGGTCATTCAGTTTGTAAACTACCTGACGGGAGAAGTATTTTTACTGAACTTGGCAATGTCAGTGATATGCTTTTTGTTGCTGATGATGATCGTGATATCGACCAACGGAGTTCTAGATCAGGTCCTTAAAAAGTCAACAGTAATCCAGGTTGATGCCAAAAAGTACGTCTTCTACTGGTTACTATTCATCTGCCTGCTCTAAACATTCAGTCTAATTGTCTATTCTGGGCAAGAGATCTTTCTTGATATCGACTGGGTTCGCAATTATATCTCTTGCACTGACTACCATCACTACACAGACGTCAACTATCGCTATGACGAGGTGGTGGGCCCCTGGTTCAACTTCCTACAAACTGCCACTCTCTTTGGGTGGATTGGAGCTGTCTTTGGCATTAGCTTTTGCTTCAGCAAAATGGGAACTCCTGATTGGTGCAAAGGAACTCTTCGACAGAAGACAATCAGATTGCTAATAGGAAATGTTCTGATTGTTCCTTCTTGGCTGTTTGTTTCATTTTTAGAAAAGGGCAGTTGGATCAAGGATATTGGACTAAACTAGTTCATAGTGGATTCTGTTCACTACTTCATTCTGTATATTTGGCTATTCGGGTGGATGCCTGTCTACCTGCTGGGACGTTTGCTAAAGGTAGCCAGTCGGGAAAGTGAGGACTACTATGTGGTGCTGCAGGACAAGCAGTGAGTGCTTTGTATGTCTATGGATGATAATGATTATTAATGAAAAGTTGCTCTTCGCGCCAAGCATCCCTTATAACTTTATCATTGAATGAACAACAACAAACTCTGTCCCTCCTGTCGTCATCCTCTCACCACCAATACTTGTCGACGCTGCGGGTACAAAACAGTAGCTGACTCCTTACCCAGCAAACCCTCCAGGTGGTCGATACCCAACAAGAGTTCGGACGTCTGCAACACGGCAGCAGAATCAGAAAAAGGGTGCAAGATGGACCTCGCAGCAAGGTACTAAGCAAGGAAGGTACGGCTTTTCACATTCAGAAAAATTGAGCCTCTACCTGAGGGAGTACCAACAGCTCATCAAGGAAGCCCTTGCTAAGCTGCTAGCTATTCAATAACTACCAAGAAACGATGCTGAACAGTGTAAAAAGGAAGTGAAAGCCCTTTGGCAGAGCTTTTTGCTGAGGAAAAGCTAAACTGGATCTCCTATTGTCGGAATGTTCTGGAAGTACCTTACCAACAGCCAACAAATCGAGGCATAAAAGGATATCCCCTAGCCCAAAGAGGAAAAATCTGATGACAGTTCTAAGGAAGAAGAGGTCATATTTTTAAGCAAGAAAAGAGGAAGGCCTCCCAAATCAGCGGCCCTCCAAGCAAAATAATTTTCCAAAGTGACTCAGCTGAGGTGCTACTATAACGTATCAGTCAAACCTCTGATTGTTGAAAGCATTTAGGCTAGGAAAATTTCTGCATAGGACCTAACCTCAGCTCAGAAATCATTTCTATCGTATTTGCTGGCTCTAAAAGAGCCTGATGAGGAAGTGCTGAAAGTGGCAACAACAAAATATATTAATTTACTGTTAGCGATACATGGATTCAAACTGTAGAAATCCTACGTAAAAGACAGCATTGTCGAAATGGAATTGAAGCGAAGGAAGGCTGCTCCGATAAAGAAGAAATAGCACTCGATTCTTTTAATACTGCTCATAGACCTTCTGAAGGATTGGACACTGAACTATGGTGAAACTCAGACCAGAGGCTTGCTACGACCAATGCTCACTGAATACTAGGGCAGCTTACACAAGAGTGCCATTGTCGATAGGATTCTAGGGTAGACAAGAAAAGAATCAAAGGAGGAAGACCCAAATGTTCCCACTCTCACCTTCCAGTTTGTCTACTCTCTCATATACACAGCCTGTATAAAGGCAGGAATGACCCTAACTGTTGGCGAGGTTATAACCAACTGCGGGCCTCTCTAGATCAAAAAGATACAAATCGAAGACGATCTGTTTTTGCCAGGAGTTCCAAATGAGGAAGCAATCAGTAGTGAAAGAGTGAGAAAAGGTTCCCACTTGTTAGCTCATTATATGAAAGTATCTTTTCCTCTGCAACTAGGTCGATGGAGTGTTAAATGGTGCCACAGATTAGATTTGATGTCTGAGGTCAGCAGGATAGAAATGATCAACAACTTGCTGTTTTCCGAGGCAAAATAAAAGCTAAACCGAGGAGAGCAGAAGGAAGGAAAGAATATTTACTACAAACGGTACTGCTAGTTAGAGCAAGATATAGCAAGCATGGCGGGAGTGATAGTATTTATCAAACTATCACATGGACTGACCGATTATCCCTTCCTTTTGCATACACAAACGGATCAGCTAGAAAAGTACTTCTCTTTTGAGGGAAAACAATTTGAGGCACTCAAAAGATTGATAAAGGATAAAGCAGTTACAGTCAAAAAATAAAATGGTTCTTTCATTAAAAGATAAATACCGGAAATATATCGAGAGCCTTTTCCGATTCAGAAAGTCATCAGGAGAGTCAATCACCTCAATTTCAATGACAAACAAATAGGAATAAACTTTTTCAATGCATAAATACTTCGCCTGAGAAATCTATCTGATTTGAACAGACTATCTTCTTCCACATTACTAGAGTGGACTAATGGGGTGAAGGAAAAGAGAAGGTAACAGGTGAAACTCAGATATGGAGAGGCACAGCATGTTCAATGGATCAACGAACTCAATCGAAGAAGGAAATTTTCCTCTGTCAAGGCGATTCCTTTGAAAATAAATAAGGATGTTGGAGAACTGAGCTAGGACATGAAAAATCAGCTGGGGTGTGTGATAGATATCAATGAAGAGCTGACCTAGGAAGAGACGATGGACAGGGAATCATGCTTACTTGACGAGCCTTGTGCCAACTACGAGCTGATGTACGAATACAGTGGTGATAATATGTGCATGGCCGAGAGAAAGTAACAACTATTCCTTTTATAAGGTCTCTGTTTCAATTATTGCAGCTTTGTGTAGCTTGTGGGATGGCTTTCCCACTATTAGTCGGTCCTCAAGTGCTTTGAGGATAAGTGATATAGAGTTCATTTATATTTGTAACTATTGTAGCTGGAGGGATTTTAATGATTAATATTCAATAAATTATGCACTCCTAGGCTGATGATCCTTTCCACTACCTGCTTGCTCAAAAGCTCAACAACCATCCAAAAAATTCTCTCAATATTCGCCTCAACCTCAACAAGCTGCCTCCTGATTTTTTCCTCCAGCCTGTTTCCAAAAAAGGTAGTTCCCTTTCTCAAAGAGTCAACAAAGCTTCCAGCCAGCACAATTAATTTATGGCCTACAACAAAACAATGGAACTCCGCAGAGAGGGGAAGCCTTCATCTTTTATTAGAAGCAAGAGCAAGATTTTACAGAATCTCGAGAAAAGATAATTGACTGCTTCTGAGCGGAGGCGGCCTTAAAAGAGAAGAAAAACTGAGGCGAAAGAGGAGGATCTTCATGGTTTCAACTGTACATTTGCCCGGAAACTTTATAGTGAGACTGCTGAGGAAAAGAGGTTGCCGGCATTGTAGTCAGCTCGGAGATCGAAGGGTCTAAAGGTAATAGGGCTCACATGAAGGAGTACACAATCAGGAGTTCTTGATCTTTTCGTCATTTGCATATTGAACATAGCATATGATTCCAAAGACCAATGCCATTGCGATTATCAGGTAGTCTGGCCAATCTAAGTTGAAACTCCAGAATGACTGTTCCTTTGCCTAGACAGGGCTGAATACGAACTTAATCTACTCCCTCTGCCCTTCACAGCTCAGCTCCAAGGACCAAGTTTTTTCAATGGGGAAGGTGTAGGAGCTCATGTCAATTTTGATTGTTTGTAGATTGTTGTTGTCGTTGTATTGATTGCTGATCCACTCAGTTCTGCCGTTATGGCTGATGTTGAGGGGAGTGTTCGTGTTTATCTGAATGCTGACTTTGGGCTGGCTGGGATTAAGAGCATACAAGTGTTTCTCCACAACAAATTTAGGCGAAACATTGTAGTTGTACTCAGCAAGGAAACTGTTGTGCCTATCATATATATACACTGTTATTGTGGAAGGCAGTTTAGCTCCCTAGGCTGATAAAGTGCATTGGAATCTTTCGTGGCCATCCTCAAGAATATAGTCAGTGGTGGCAGTCAGGGAGGGTGTATCGCTCTTGCAAATAGGATGGAAGTTGTTGCTGACTGCTCCTAATTGGCTAAGGTTAGGAAGTTCTTCAAGACCTTCCTCAGTTAACCATAAAACTCGATAAGTCACCTCCAATGATGATCCTTTGTATCTTTCTGGACCCATCTGCTCAAATGATTTTGCCGATTTGACCTAAAGTGTGCTAGTCAGTTCACCATATGTAATTGTGGTCTTTCCGATTGTATAGGCTTTTGCGAGACCTGTCTTTGGGTCAATTGTAGCGACCTTTGAATTGGAAGAAATCCACTTGTTCTGATTGTAAATGGAACTATACTGGACTGTCCCTTCCGGCAAAACGCTGACATATTTTCCAGGACTGAGAGCACTACCGACAGTCACAATCAATGAGTCAATGAGCTTGCTTTCTGGAAGAGAGATAGTAACCATGCCGATGCCTTGCTCTTTGCTTCTAATAATGAGAGCGTCTTTGTGAGGGGTCAGTTCGATGTCGATTACTCCAGTTCTGAGGGAGTAGGCGATGATGTCGAGGTTCTCGAGAGGACTGATGAAAAGCCTTCCAGTGTTGTCCTGAAGATAGATGGGGACTGTGATGGTGGATTGAGGCTCAATGGTGATGAAGCCTTCAGTGTTGGCGATGTAAAATCCCATTATTTGTTTGACTTCTACATACAGATGCAAGGGGCGGTGCTCACTTTTAGTCAAGGCAAGAGTTGTATGTCCCAGTTTCTTGGCGCTTTCAATAATATTTCTACGCTATCCAATTGAAAGCAAGGTCCCTTCGGTTGAGACTGAGAGATGCTGGTCGAATGAGTATCGAGTTAAAGGGGCCATGATAAAGGAAGTTGGTGAATCGTCTGTTGGCTGATTAACGTATGTAGGGAGGGTTAGTTCAATATAATCTAAAATGTCAAGATACTTGGATGCTCTTCCAATACTTTTTTCTGGGTTTTTCTTGAAGACTTCAAGATGAACCACATCACTTCCTGGCTGAATGGCAGTCACATTGATGCCGGCTGCATCAAGATAGCCAAAAGACATGGATTATCCAAGTCTCAGACATTTGTTGTCTGTACTCCACTTATAGTGAAAGGCACAGACCGAATATTAAAGGTCAGAATCACCGACAATGAATCTAGGCTTTATTCTGAAGGGACTACCAACAACAGGCTCTTCGATGCTCTGAAGATGAATCGATTGAATGTGAGCAGCATTTATAGTGATCATAATTAGAGCTACCTTGTGAGCCTTGTAGTTGCATGATATCACCACATCAAACTTGCCTTCCTTGTTACTGTGAACCTCGAGAGATCTCCTACCACGAGGAGTAAGAGAAATTTAAGAGGATGAAGAGTGATAAGTCACATTCATACTTTTTGGTCCTCCTTCAACAATTAGCAGTCTGTAGCAGTCAACAAGCAGGCTGGCCTTGGCTTCAATCATGGCTAGTCCTTAGTCAGCCGTATACTAGGCTTCAAGGTTGATTTTGATCTGCTTGTAGACTTAAAGTATGAATGGCTCTCTGCTGCGAATCACTCTGGGGTATATGTTTTCACCAAAAATGTTATAATCTCCTGAGTGAGAACATTCGATCGTAAAGATGTTGATAGCCTGCTCAACCACCTTACAACTGCTGTTGCTGGAGAGTTGCAAGTAGCTGGGCTCATAGGTGTGGGGAGAAATAAGCTGTCCCTGATAATAGTTATCAACTTCCAGTCGAATTTTTTACCCTTACTGAACAAAATCTTTGTTTCCTGATATTTTCACCTCATCAGTTTCCACAATAATGAATTCAAAGTGCCATGTATCGCTTGTGTATATTTTTTTATCACGGATCGTTACATAACCCACACCCAATCTCAGCAATTTGACAGCCACATAATTCTATCCTCTCTCGCAAGCTACAGCGTGAGTGCATTGAACTTGTACTTGAGAGTGAAGGAAGTAGACATTGATGATATATGGCCTTTTTGGAGTGAAAAGGGTCAGAATTGATACATTTTTTGATCTGTCTCTAGGAGAAAGAGGGTGCTCAACTCTCAGAGCAGGAACAATATAGATGAGGAGTTGTCCTGAAACTTGCTTGAAGCGTCGGCCAGTTGTTAGCTGCTCTGTCGAGTATAACAGGGTATCATTGATGCCATTATCTTTATACCTGAAAGCTTTATTTTGACTGCTGATAGAGCCAGACTGAACTCGGAAGTCATACACCAAATTGCTGGAGTTATAAAACAGCTGATTGTACTCATCTGTTGCCTGAACTTCACCATTGGCCTCCTTGTCAGATTCAATAAACAGTTCATCGTAAAGTTATCCATGTTCAAGTTTTAATTGTAGCTTTCTGGGATATTTGCAAATGATGTTGATTGTGGCTGTCTGCTCAGCTGGGAAAAGCAAACGTCTTGTCTGCTCGTTAAAAATTTTTAATTTATACAGAATTGAGGTAGAAATTTCTTCAGAAGGACATTTCACGAGTGGGTGAGCTGAGGCTGTTGAATTATTGAGTCGAATGTTGATCTTCGAGTTAGGCCAGGAATAGCTGCCTCCTATGTAATCCCACACGAGGGAGGAAGAAGGCGTCATCAAAAATTATGTTTCATCATTGCGAACTGTCGTCAGGATGTGGTCATAGATTCTGAAAGGTACTCTTGTATTAATGCTCATCTATCCATCAAGGGTAACAGTCAACCAGTCCTTCAGGGAAACTATCGACTTGAATCTGATGACTTTACAAATTCCGTAGTTTTATAGATTCAAAATGTAGTGCTTGAGATCTGAGAGTTAAATTTCGTTATGGGTGACATACCCTCTGTAATATGTGACAAGTTAGTCGTGTTTGCCACCCAAAAGAGAAGTGGCAGCAATGGCTTCCTGAACGAGAGGAGAAGGATTGTATTGGAGTAGCCGAATAGACTCATGATGATTCACCTTCTTGTCGAAGTCGAGGTTTGTCTCAGGAACAGTAAGGACAAAAGAGGCTGAGTTGCATTGAGTGAATACTTCGCGAGTCTGGCTCCTACCGATCACGTAAAGATTTCCCCATTCGTCCCTGTTTAATTCCTTCTCAGCCTATAGACTATTGATTTGAGTCAGCTCAGATACTTTCAATCTAAAAGTTGCGTTGTTTGCCAGATGATTTCTGTCTCTGATGGTCACCTTAATGTCTCCGACCTGTTTGGCATTAAGAACATTGATGTTGCTGATGGATGCTATTTAGTTGTTGAGCTCATAGTCATAAAGCCCTGTTCCTCCCAGCACTCTCAGCTTGAAAGCTTATCCTACTGGAAGATGCAGGTAGTTATCTGGAAGGATGGCTGCCACAGGTAGATAGGCACTGATGGTTATATCCTTCTTGAGTGAACCCAGCCTTGCAGTCATAGAGCCTGTCATTTTCTTCTCAGCAGTGATGCTTCTTCTTTCAGAGTCAACAATGAACTCTGAAGAGACTACCACATTTTTGTTGTATCCCAACAGTAATTGCTTATCCTTGAGGAGCTGAATCTCAAAGGGAAATTCTCTTCCTACAACAATGAGAGGGCTCGTAATTATTCTGAGGTCGTCAGGGTGGTCCACTATAATGTCTACGCTTGACTCATATGGTGGCTTAGTCCGAGTGTCCTGAACTTTCAATGTGCATCTTGAAGAAAATGCAGGAACAGTCATGAAGAGAGAACTGTTTACATTAAAGCCGGTACAGCTGATTATTTGATAATGACTCTGGGGCACTCTGATCTCTTCCTGGTTTGGTCTTACTAGTCTGAGCTGGAGGCTTGATTCTGGCGCCATGCGAATGATAGGTCCTGGTTGGAGGTCGAACCTTTCATGGACAGAAATTGTGATGTCGTCAGTAAGGTGCTCATAGCCAGGCTCAATGCATGTGGCAATTACCCGCAAATTTCCTGGCGCTAGAGCTTTGACGACCAGCATATCACTTTGGAACCCACTTTTTTCAATGTTTTATCTAGTTTTGAGGGGCAAGAAGAGATGAGCATTGGCAAGTGGAACTAGCTCCAATATTTGGCTGCTCTGCTAGAGGCGCCACTTGAATCGGAGTCCTTCAAGGCTGGTGAATGTATTCTCTTCGGAATCAAAACCAAAGAGTTCAAGTCTTTGAACTTATCTGATATTCATCATACGGGACTTGCTTGCAATTGTGATTTTGTTGACTTTCCTGATGCGAATTGGGATTTTCACTTAAGATTCACTGTTGACTTCATCTGCACTAACGTAGATCGAAGAGGAGAAGGGACCGATCTGTCCAACTGTCACTAAGGCTTGACGAGAGCATCCTGAGCTCTTGGGGTTGTGAGGTGTTACGCTGACGATGTTGGGCAGAGAGGAAACCCAATGGTAGCAGCCATCAGTGGCTGTGACGAGTTGCTGGGGGAAAATTGGGATGGGCTTTTCGATCTGAGGGAGAAGAATATTGAGATTGTCGACTTCAGTAGGTGAGGTGATGGTTAGGATGGCTAGTAGGAAGACGAGTATCATCGTTCTTTGGTGGCAAAAATGCTCAATTATAACAGTAGTGAAGTTTCGAGCAATTTGAAGTTATTTCTATAGCGATTTATATCTGCCATCATGCTAGCTCTGGGAAGTCGTCTTTCTTTAGTTCGGCCTTCTTGCCTCTCCTGTTCTGCTCCTTCTTCTCCCGTCTAGGTTACTCTTACCCCTCCGCCTTCTCTTTGTAGTTATCTTCCTTTCCCTACTCCTTCTCTCTGTAGTTGCCTTGTTTTCTTGATTCTCGGCCTTTCTGCCTTTCTTCCCACTCCTGGATTGACTTTTCTCTGAAGCCAGCTTTCTCTTCTTCAGTCGGGTTGCTGTAGAAGTCGATTTTATTGTTGATTAGTTTGATGGTGGAGTCAATTTCTGCGGGATTGTTGGGAGGAAGCAGTTTGATGGCCTGGAATTGGTTGATAACTTCAATGCCATGGTCAAAGTTCTTCTCCTCAGGTTTTTATTATTTCTTCTTAGGAGCGGGCTGGGATTTCTTTTCTTCATCTTTTTGTTTCTTAGAAACAATGACCTAGGCCCCACTCTTCAATTCCTTCTGCCACTCTTTGCCAAACTTAATCTATCCAGGTGCCTTGTTCTTTGGGTCCTCGTACTTGAAGGTAGCTACAGGTCTAAGACTTTGACAATAATCGATGAGACTATGGCACAGGTCGATCGTCTAATGGTTTGGGTTGCGATTGATGAAGTTTTCTTTTTCCTTCTACAGCCTGGCTTTGTATTATTCTTCTCTCTTTTTGCGCTCCTCTTCCCTTCTCTTCCTTTATTCCTGTCTCTTTTCATACTATTCCTTCTCTTTCTGCCTCTTCTTTTCCTTTTCCTGTCTTTCCTTTTCCTTGCGGGCTTCCTCTTCCTTTATATTCTTCTTCCATTCAACTTCTTTTTAAAGCCAAGCAATATATCTCAGAAGGTCTTACTGATCCTCATAATCGTCAATCGCTCTGGTGTGAGCATCCATATAGTCATCGATTGTGTCCTCCAGCTTATCCCTCTTTTGCTCAATAGCTCTTAGCTTGACATCATACTCTGTCTTGATTTCTTCAATAGACTTGTGCTCTTGAACTGCTCCTTTTTCGTTATTGAGTTGTGTTTTGAGCTCTTCGATTTATGCCTTGATATCATTAACTTGGGTTATTTTGACATGAAGTTACTGCTTAATCGGCTTGACCTCTTTGTAGAGAATCTGAATCTGATCGTTGATCTTGTTGATATCAGACTCGATTTAGATAGAATTCCTGGCCTTTGGCAATGCCCTTTTAAGTTCATTTATTTAAGTGTTCAGCTTTGCTTATTCTTTCTTCCCGATTTGGGAGGTGGTCAGCAAATGCTCCTTCTAACTGATCCTCTTCTGCAAAAGTTCAGCCGAAAGACCTTCACTGTTGTTGGGTCTTCTCAGCTCCTAAACCTTAGCTTTAAGAAAGTCGATTTCTCCATGGATTTTTTTCTTATGATCATCAAGAGCTCTGATTTCTTTTCTTATCTGATTTTCCTGAGCCATTTTTTCTCTCATCACTCCCGAATATTGAGTGTTGACTTCTCTGCCATATTTTTTACTCTCGTTTATATCCCGGATTATCATCCTTTGCTAGTCGAGGATTGCGTTTCTCTCGGCCTTCAGAGCTTCTCTTTCAGCTTTCAACTTCTAAAAGCCTTATCTATGCTTTTTCTGGTCAGGTTTTTCCAATAGTTTTTTGGGCTTTTCAGGAACCTTAGAATCCACAGTAACTTCACCCTTGTTCCAATTAAATTTGGGCCTTTCTTTTCTTGGGGGCCTTTCCTTTTTAGGTCTTTGTCGTTGAGCTTTTTGCTCGAATTGCTTTCCCTTTTGCTGGTGTTCTTCCTCAATTTTTTTCTTATACTATGGCTGTTCTTCGAGGGGCTTGGTGGGATCGACAAGGCCCTTGTCGACGTCTTCCTTTAGAACGTATTTTGGCATATATATTATTATAGCGACGTGGCAACAGCTATAATTTTCAACAAGGCTGAAACCCTCAACAAACAATTCAAAATTATTTTGTTATGGCTTTGTGAAGCTACTTTAGATGGATTGGATATACCTTAGAATATATGAAATAGTATATCCAATACGAAGTTCAGAATCAAATATTCGCCCCGCCATTTATATTGTTTCAATGATCAAGCAGGCCTCCTCATTCCCAGTATAACTCCCTGTTAACCTTCAGTCAACCAAGTAGCATTCTATGTTCAGGTGGGCTAACAACACCCAACAAAGATTTTCAGCCAAACTCTATAGCTACACTCCAAAATCAGGCCAATACTGTAAAAAAAGATTGACGAAACCCCAGTCAGCACTCAACCCGACAAATCTTCCTCAAAATGAGGTCTAATAACCAAAGGTACAGTAATAGCTCTCGAAGGAGCACAAGTGCATTTACAATCGACTAGAAAGCTAATAGTTTGAAAATGGCAGCAAGAGATAAATATCAGAGGTGCACAAATGCTTTGAAAATTATAAGATGAGAATATGCATAGGTGTCAGATAGTGCTTGCCTTAGGTAACTAAAGAGGCCCAGAAATTTATTCAGCAGAGGAGTTGTGAGAAGGAAAAAAGTGACAGCTCGGAGTGGACCAGCTAGAGAAAATCAAGCCGAAAGAAGAAGAAATATGTAAAGAAGAACACTAAGGCAGAGAGAAGACCTAGAGCTGCCAGGAAGGAAAGAAGAGGCAAGGGTCAAGAGGGCAAAGAGATGGCAAAGGTGGAGTAGGCTTCTATTGTATGCTGATGTATTTTGCTTACTTGTCACAGGCACTTTGAGTCAATTAATGTAAAGTTCAAGTGATATTGATTTATATTATGTCAACGGTTCCTAAGTTAACCTACGCGAGTATGCTGCTCTTAAAATAGAGGTGGGAAAGGGGTCAAAAGCAAAGATGGAGAGTGTATCTTCTGAGTTGCTTCGGTCAAACAATGATAAAGCTGATGATATTTTTTCACACATGAACCAGGCTAATCTGAACTACATCAAAAAATAGCTCAAACTCAAAAAGAACAGGTCCTAACATCAACCCTCACGCAGTCCAGAACGAGACCAGGATGAGGGAGTTCCCGATAGAGATGAAGAGGTCACCCAAAGAAACAAACTGTACCAAAAATATCGAGGGGAAGAAGAGGTATCCGAAAAAGAACCTCACCTATAGGACACCGAACGTCGGAGCTAGTCAGAGTAGGTAATGATCAACTTGCCAGAGGATATTGAAGAAGATTATTAACCCTCTGACCATCACCACTCTAAGCCCCACCTAGCAGAAAGGCAGTTCCTGGCAACCTCTCACCATGGAGTCAACCCTAGCAAGATGATCGATTTGTTGGGGGACCACAAAATGTATCAGTCCGTTCCCTATGAAGACGGGAAAAAAAGAATCGCCTCGATAGAAGGGTACTTTGGAGAAGCAATTTCCACTAACCTCAACCGCCAAGAGGGACTCTTCATATAATTTTTGGAAGAGTATATTTGCGACTTGAACCATAGCAAGCATTTGAAAACCCGTGAAAACGAAGGAGTGCCAATGGAGAAGAGACGAAAAGATGGACAGTAAAACCAGAGGAAGCGAACAGTATCAAGAGATGGTGAAGGGATGAGGAAGAATTCAAAGATAGATATTATCCTGGAGTAAGATCAGAAAAAGCTTGATCGTCTAAACAGAAACAGCGATAATTTTGCAGAAGGCAACAGCAAGTATACAGCAAAGAGCCATCGATCTAGAGTCGATGAACACAGAGAAGACTATTTGGCCTTAGAGCGGAGTCTAAAGGAGGAAAAACTGAATACGGTCGTCTTGGCTCAGGAAATAAAAAGTCAAAGGAAGCTGCTAATAGTTAAAGAGCAAGTAAAGAACACCTTATTTAGATCATCAAAAAGTTATAAACCGACAAAGACCTTCTAGAGGAATAGCTGAGACACATCAAGAGTCAGCAGTTTATCATGAACAAAAACAAAGCTATGTAATCTTAGGTGAATAACATGAGAGGATATGGTCATAGGTACAGAGACAGCAAAACCAGCGATTAGAACTAGCTCAAATTATATGATCTAGCAGGTCAGCTGGCTCACAATCATTATCGCCATACCTCAAACAACCCTCAAAAAACAGCCTACAGCTATAGGAGCAGTGTGAAGCATGGAGATGACAATGACTTTCAGCAGTTCACTGGCAAGCCAAAGAACTATGGGCTCAGCAGATAAAAGACCTATTCAATAAAAGGTCTTTAGTCTTTAGAGAACACTGAGAAGGAGTATTACAAATTCATGGAAGAGAAGGAGCTGCATGAGAGCCGTCGTGCTCGGAGGGGCTGGAGGAGAAGGTAGGGAATGTTGTGAGCACTAGTGTTTATGTTTTTGTTGATAGGGAGCATGATTATGATGAGTTGATGGTAATCAGATGGGCCCCTCGTAGGAAATGTACTTATAGACATTGTCCATGTTGTGTTTGTTCTCGCAACTGTCGTTCTTGCAGCCCCCCATTAGGTTAAAAAAGCATGGTACATTTACATCCACCTTTTTTTAGTGAGAAAAGCGGCACTCCTTGTCTTCGAACTTGCACTTTCCCAAAGAGTTATAAATACAGGGCTCGTTGTGGAGGTCGTGGGAAAACCTGCACCTGTTCCCTTGGGGGCAATAGTTGTCGTAATAAAGCTTTCTGCAGACGTCTTTTGCAGGCTCGGGGCGGACGATCTGTCTCTTGATGGAGTGCGAGAAAAGGCAGTTGAAGCCATATTTACAATTCCCCATGTAGAAGTGAATGCAGGGGTAGTAGCATCGATCGACATGGATCTTGCCGCACTTGGGGTTCTGCTGACCATTCTGGCCCTGGCACTTGCTGACTGCGAAGTACTGGTCGGCACAAAAATTTTTGATCTGCTCCAGCTCTCCTTTTAGCCTCTCATACTTCAAAAACTCCTTGTTGTACATCTGTTGAATTATATTAATATACCCTCCAATTCTAACTAGCTTATAAGGCGCAAACTCCAACCTCCACTGCCAACATTCTAAAATCAGGTCAACATACAACAACTGGTCCAAGTTCATTTGATATGATAGAATTTATTAGCATTATACACAAGCTTATAATGAAGGCACAACAGATTCACTCCTCTGCCGGCACTCCACAGCCAGTAGTAACCCCTAAAAGACCATCTCCTTGCTTTCAACTTGAGAAAATAGGAGGATGTAGTACAAGTAAGGCGAGAAACGAATCTTCCTGGAAACTAAATGAAAGGTTAAAGTACTTGGCCTTTGTTGACTACTATCTTTGGTTGATCTAGAAAATGGAAGATAAGGAGCTCTGGGGGCTCTGCCGGCTGCTTTCTCTTTTCATTGGCACTCGCAACCCGAATCAGTGCAGGCTCTATCACAAGCAAATGTTAAATAAATTTCAAGGCGTCGGGCAGATGTTGAGGGTTATTCAGTCTGAACTGCCCTAATTCAAACAACTGGTGACCAATTACGCTGATGACCTGTCAAATATATTCAAAAAAAATAAGTAACTGGCCACGAAGGGGGAATAACAAATATTGTTTCATGACTATTTCAAAGCCAAATTTGCTCAATCAGACATTTCTTAATACGATGAACATGGATATTCATAGAGATAGATTCAAATAGCAGTGTAGAAGAAAGAAGGGACAGAAAAGGCAGATAAAGAAATGGTCCCTACAGATACTACCATCAAGGCAGAGTAGACTGGAAACAATCATCGACCGAATAGACCTTCTATCAACAGCTAAATGTTTAATGTTGGAAATTATTAGATTTTTCAACCTATTCAGAACCCAGTAATCAATTAGATGCCTTTTGTTGCTCCTTTCTGGAGTAATTTTTACAATCAGAATTTTACCACACCTACGGCATCCCGTTAACAGAAGCGGAGGCAATAGTGGTAAGAGTGCCACGAGCTATTTGTATGTTGGCAAAGCAAGCTGAGGAAGTTGATAGCGGAGGAGTATCAGGATCGAAGGGAATGATGGGGTTTATTAATTTTATTTTTACTGGAAAGCCAATGAATTTCAAAATTTCACTTTTTCACTTGATATGCTGATGCACAAAGAGCAAAAAGCAATCACTCTGTTAACTCTTCAATCCTGCCTGGCAAAACTAAAGTTCATCAGGCGGTTTATCTTTTTCGTTGATTCGTCGTAGTCAAAATCAACAAATTTCGTCGTCTAAGTCAACTAACATGTACGTTGGTATTCTTGATTATATCGAGCTCGTCATCCGAACCTTCGTCGTTCTAAAGCTCAGGCCTTTCCGGAGGTTTACACTATCCTCTCAGCAACTTGGCCCAGTCTATTGATGCAAAAAAGGGATGCTCTTTGATCTGATTCCAGCTCTTGCCTCCCAACCTCTTCTTTGGGTCCCTTTCCAACAGCCCCGTTATCAGATTTTTTGCTGCTTAACTGACGTTCTTAGGGAATTTGAGTTTTCCTTCTTTTATGTTTTTGTATAGGGTAGGAATATCATCTGAAAAATAGGGAGGCTCTCCGATGAGGAATTCGTACAGGACAGCACCAATGCCGTAGAGATCACTTTCCTTCCCTGCTCCTTTTTGGCTGAGCATTTCTGGTGACAGGTAAGCAGGCGATCCACAAAAGCTTTTGGTCTTATCGTCATTTGTTTGCTTACTCAAGCCAAAGTCAGCCAGTTTGATATCTCCCTTCTCATCGAGCAGAATATTTTCAGGCTTAAGGTCACGATAAATGATATTTTTCTCATGAAGATGCTCAATCGCGAGGCACAGTTCAGCTGTATAAAACCTTGCTTCGTCCTCAGGAAAAGTCACCTCCCTAGCTAGATGGAAGCTGAGATCTCTACCCGGACAGTAGTCAAGGGCCAGGTAGAGATAATGGGGGGTTTGGAAGGCAAAGTGAAGGTTTATGATGAACTGATGGTTGGCTTGTTTGAGAATGTTGGCCTATATGATGGCATACTTCAGTTGCTTCTGCAAAATCAGGTTTTTCTTCTTGAGGGCTTTCAGGGCGTATAGTTTATCGTTGGCGATGAACCTAGCCAAAAAAACTTTACCGAAGGCTCCAGAGCCCAGTATTCTAATAATGTTGAAGGAAGAAAAGTTGACCTTGTTTGTGGTAATTTCGCTTAGTTACTTGTTAAGGGCTTCTTTGCCTTCCTTTATCACAGACTTGCGATCAGAAGGAGTCTCTTCTTTCTTTTCCTCGGCATTTTATTGATTGCTTATCTCTTTTTTGACCTAATTGTGGGTAGAAACTGCAGGTGCCTGATTTCCACTCCTTGGCTGCGAGGTCGTGCCGTTGGTGATGGGGTGACTATTGTTGGTGTGAGTATGGTACTCAGTGTTCTGCTGGCTGTTGAAAGTGCCTCTTTAGTTGCTTCTATTTGAGGATCTGCTGTTCCTATTTCCGAGGGCAAGATTGAAAATGTTTTTCTTGACTTTTTTGATGACCTTTTAAAGATAGGGAGGCTTGTCTTCGATGACGAGTTCATTCTTTTTGATTTCAGAGATCATATAATGATTCTTTTCCAGTTCTTGGGCAAAGCGGATGGCCTGTTTGAGGTTGAGCAGCCACCTCTGAGCAGTCTACTTGTACTGGCAAGCATATAGTTCCTTATTAGGCTCTTCTATGATGAAGTAGACCATTTATTTTTTCATGTAAAAGGTCATTTCTTCTTTGGGAATGATTCTCATGCCCTGAAGGATGTTTAGAGGCGTTATTTCTTTCGGCTTTTTGGGGTAGTCAGCTTCACACTCATAGCGAATAAGGGAGCCTTCAAAGGGGTCAATGAGAATGTATCTCTACTTGAGACCCATGAAAGGCCTCTTTGCTTTGAAGATGGTTCCTCTCACTATCGTAGTCAGTGAAATCGGAAGATTCCCTTTAACGTACTCCTGGTAAGTCTCTTTCTTGTCTTCGTACTTTTTGAGTAAATTGATACACTCCTGGTCACTGCATATATCAACCGCCGTCTTTCCATAGTTATCACGAATGTTGATGTCCACGTCTTTGTCCAGCAGCTTAATGAGAATCTATCGATTTCCTTCTTTGGCGGCCATGTGGAGAGGGCTGCCCTTGGTGGTCACCAGGTTGAGATTGATACCTGGTTGGGCTAAAAGTTTGTCGATGTAGTACTTGTCTCTGAGATCGATGGCCAACTGTATAGGAAGCCAGCCATCGCTGGTGCATTTGTTGACGTCAACCTCCATTTCCATGAGTTCGTCAAAGATGTCTGTTGCTTTGTAGAAGATAGCATAGTGGATGGCTCCCCATCCCTTTTCCCCCAACTCGTCAATTATCAGCGGCTTCATCTTTTGTACTTCGATTAGTTGGCTCTCCTCAATGTCCTCGGGCAAATCCTGGAAGATATCCAAAAATTCATCATAATTTTTCCTTTGAATTTCCTTAAGCATTTTTTCGCATTCCTGGTCAAGGTACTTCCTGACGTTGAACTCAGTCTCCTCCTCCGACTCGATGTCCTACTCAGCCTAATTCTCCCTCTCCTATCGAATTGAGTCCATGGCAGTCGGCTGTTGGAAGCCAAGGATATTGTTGAGGTATCGCTGGTTGATGTTGGCGTTCTTGGTTTTCTTTTGGGTCTATGGCTCCTCCAGTAGCTCAAGGTTGATCTCCATGCCTTCGCGAATGCCGTAGTGGGTGATGGGCCAGCCTCCGATGATTCGGTAGTTGACCTTCCCCTTCTTGATGCGAACGATGAATTGTCGACTGCTTTGGCCAACTCTTTTTTCTAGGTAGTCGAGGAGCTGCTGTGTGTTTTAGCAGAAGTTGACGTCGATTCTTTCGGTTTTGGTCTGCAGGATGCCGTACTTATAGACCAAGATGAACCTCATTCTTATTATCTGTAATAATCAATTATCCTGAGGGAAGAATCCACCTCAGGAACTAGAAGATAGAAGTAGAGCAAAGAGGGAATATCAAATTTCATACTTAGAGCCATCGGAACGAGTGACGGTTCCTTTGTGAGGTTGCCCATTTCTGAACCATCCCTGAAATATCATGTTGTGCTCAAACCACCTCAAGCTCACTACCTCACTTTCGTTTAATCTATCGTTTTAGAATATTCCTGTCAGCTCGTCCCCGTTTTGGTATATGAGAGTCCCTGAATAAACTCAACCTTACCCTTTCCGTTTTTCCGGTCTTACCAGTAACCTCCTTTGTACCTCAGCATTTTTTCCTTACAGTAATAAGCCGCCTCCTCGCTGTGACGTTTGTTGTTTCTCATCGACCCAGAATACTCGTCATCGTTGGGGTACTTCACTAGTCCATGAATAAAGTGCCCGTTCTCGAACTTTCCCTTGAACTCCGTACCGTCACACAGTTTTAGCATGCCGTTTCCTGTGGCTTTATTCCTGTACCAATCTCCACTGTATGTTCCTCCTCTAAAGTAATAGAAGCCCTTATCTCCATGCTTTTAGTCGTTAAGCCAAGGCCCATTGTAGTATTCCTCGTTGGGAATGTAAGTGTAGGTACCTTGTCCGCTCTTCATGCCTCGCTACCATCCTCCCTAGTAGAGTTCCTCGTTGGTCATGGCATTTCGAAGGACACCCTGCCCATTCTGAAGTCCGTACCTGAACTAGCCTTCGTAGAGGAGGTTCTATCTCAAAAAGTAATAACTGCCGGCTCCGTGGTATTTATCCTTCAAAGCCTCACCCTTGTAAGTGTCCCCATTGGCTAGCTTGATATCTATGAAGCTTCCACCAACGAATCCAGAAGCAAACCCGATTTCTTCAACTGTTCCTTTGTTTACTGCCGGCCTCACCTCTACTCTAGAAGGAACAGAGCCGTTGGGAGGCTGTTCATGTCTCTAAATGTATGGGTTATTCATATATTACTCGTTAACTTGGTGGTTAGTTTGTCTGGGACTGTTGAGGTTGCTTCTGAGGTTTGATCGAGGACTGATGGGAGGGTGAGAGAGGGGTTCTTTTTTTTAGGAGTTCTTTTGCAGGAGTTTTTTGGAGGAGAGGGTGGTAGTGGTTATAGGGTTTTTATTTTCAAAGCGATTGTTAGGGGATCGATTGGCGATGTTGGCCATGGAGTTTAGCTTAGTATTTTTGGGTGAGATTATTTTATTGCTAAGCATTCGCTTCTGGGTTTACTACCTCGAAGACAGCATGGCTAGTTAAATATTGTTATTAGGCAAAGTATATCAGTAAAATGTACTGTCTCCCTCCTCAGTCCTCTTCTGCATTTACCTGCATTAAATCTTCCATTGCCAGGGCTTGAACTATCAGCATGCGGTGCAGACTGTCCTCTTAAAAGCAATTGTGGCCCTTTCGAGAGGTTCTCTCTGATTACAGGCAACTGTCTCCCCTTACCTCGTAGTTATTGCTCAAGTACTCCTCTGCTTTATTCTGGATGCTTTACTGCTCCTTCCGACGGATTCGTTCCTCAGCAAGGTCAAGCTACAGACTAACTGCGTGCTTCAGACTTGTTTTGGGGTACTTGCTGGTGGTCATCTGCCAACTTTTCTAGGCTTCTCTTTGTCTCTCTTCCTTCAGAGCCTCGCTTTGCTTGTGTTGCTCCAGTAGGTCGGTTAGTTTGCCTATTTCCTCTATTAACTTTGACTAGCTTTCCTTGAGGTGTGAATTTTCGTTAAGAATCATAGCCAACTATTACTTGAGTTTTGCATTTTCAGCCTCCAATTTTCCAATAATGGACTTCAGCTGGTCAACTTCCCTCTAAAGGAAAAGGTTCTCCTCCTTGGTTTAGAGATACTTGTGAATGTCGATATCTTTGAAGGTTTTCAGGGGCGTTTCAATGGTTGAGAGACTGGTATTGACTCTCAAATGAGGGGACGAGCACATTTAGATATGCCCGTCTTATATAAGAGTCTGTGTTTAGGCGTTGTTGTAGCGATTGCCTTTTGGAAAGTAATCACGGCCCCAGTCGAGTTTTTTTATAGCCTAGAGGTATTTCACATAGTATGTCTCAAGATGCTGGTCTTGGTATTCTTACAGAACACTGCGAAGGTAGTAGGCGATTTCCTCCAGAGTAAGGCCTACTTATTTTCGGATTCTGACCTCCATTTTGTCTCGTAAATTGTACATTTCTCTTGTTTGCGATAAATGCTCTTCCTGAATGTGATCGTACCACTTTGTCAGGGCTTCCTTCACCACCAGAAGCTCACTTACCATCTGGGGTGATTTGTCGATGATCAGCTTTAGGACATTCACGATCATTTGGAAACCTTCCTGGGATTTTTAGAAGTCAAGATGGCAGATCGGAGGATTTTTGAGGCAGGAGAATTCCTGATCGTAGGAGAGGGTGCGACTGTGTTTACCATTCGTTCTGAAAAGCATACTTTAAAAGTATTGATTATGAGAATAGAAGTGCGTCAAATAGATTTAGTAAATGTAGTGATAATGGGCTTCAGAACAATACAGAGCATCAACCCAACATGTTGAGCAGTCTCTCGACAGCTGCCTCCACATTGCCTCCAGTGGCCTTCAAAGCTTAAAGGTTAGCATTTTCGTTGGTGAAACCCATACCTTGCAACTGCTGCAGTTGACTGGCATAGAGAGTCTTGTAATCCACGTTGGCACCTGTTGCTCCAGTGGCACCTCCCATGCCACCCATACCTCCGAAACCGCCCATTCCTCCAAGGCCTCCCATTCCTCCCATGCCTCCCATTTGCCCCATAGCTTGCTGCATCATAGCAGGATCTGAATCGACGAATATTTACTCATGTTGCGGAGCATTTCCTTCATCATTTGGGGATTGCTGATCATAGCCTTAACTTGAGGGTTGCTATCGGCCATCTGCTTAAGCATAGGGTTCGAATTGACCATCTGCTCCATCATCTCGGGGGTCACCATGTCCATCATGTTGGCCATCATCTGGGGATCCATACCTCCAAGACCTCCTGCACCACCCATTCCTCCTCCTCCCATACCTCCCAGTCCACCCAGTCCTCCCATTCCGCCAAAGCCTCCCATTCCACCGAAGCCTCCCATGCCTCCAAGGCCGGCACCTGACTGGTCACCGGTTGCTCCTGTGTTACTCTGGGTGGGGTTGCTAGTAGTATTGGTGGAAGATGGGACACTTGTGGATGCTGGCTTGGCTCCTTCAGGCTGTTTTATAACGGCGTGGAAGGTTTATCCGTCAGAGAGTTTGAGGGTTTCGAGAGGAGTTTAGTCCTTGAGGATTTTACCTGAGTCTAGGTGGTGATACCTTTGTGGATGAGTTTGATATTTGGGACGGTAGAGTTGGCGTGGTTGGCGACTTACTGCTTGAGCTGCTCGACGGTCTTGACGGTGGAGAGGTTGATGTCGAGGGTGAAGGGCTATTATTTGGAGGGAGTCTTGAAGTTGAGTTTGACCATTTAAAAAAATATTAAATTGTTGACTCACTCATTGTAGTTCAATCCAACTATCTTATAAACTGATCAGGCACTATCAGAAATATCCATCAACCCACCCTCAAACATCCTCAATCTTCTGCTACAAGGAAAATCCCGGTGGTGAGTCACTATCACGTAGCTTTGACTTTCGTTCGATATCACCTCCTGGGGCTCATCGTAAAGAATCACTCCCTTTCTGCCTTGTAAATAGGCCCTCAGGTTGTTCACCACTATCTTTTGCTAATAGGTCAGCTATGACATGGCCTTCTACCCCCTCAACCCCCACTTATCCAGCTGCTGCCTAATTTCCTACTCTGGGAAGGTCATTTAGTATGGATTGAGATTTTATTAGACAGTGGGGGCATCAGGAAGAACAAGAGGGTGCTGAGGGCTGAAGGCAACGAAGACAGAAGATTCGATGTTACTGAAAATGTCGGGGTAGGTTGAAGTTAACAATTTGTAGAGAGTTGTTTTTCCGACTCCAGATTTTCCACGTATTATGATCTTATCTCCCTTTCGAATCTCAAAGTGAAGGTTATCAAATATTTTGACTTTGGAATTGTTTTGGTAAGCAAAATTCAGAGATTTGAGCTGCAGCAGTGTGTCTCCTTGTGATATGTGATTTTTACTGTGTTTGATCTTCTCGATTATTTTTTAAGAAGATGTTATTCTCTATCTAATGGAAGAACTTTCTTCTATAAAAGGTTTAGCTCTTTCGATGCTTACTGCCTGCCCTTTGATCTACCAAATGCTCATGGTGAAAAAGAGAAGATAGTTTGAAAGCTGGGTTGTGTATTGGATCAGCAAAGCCAGACCGCTAGAGGTTTTTCTATCTGCAGATGCCAACTCAGATTATTTATCTAATAAATTGACGAAAGAATACAGGAGGACTGCTACTGTGAGGAACCCCACCATGACTGTTTTGTACTTAAAATTGACATAATTTTTGAATTTTTAGTTGAGCCAATCCAGAGCATACAGCTCTTCTTGCTGTTGGGCAAAAGCAGTCATAAAGGAGTCCAACTTTCGGTGAATTAACACATATTTTTTTCCCTCCTCGATTTCCGACATTATGTGGTAGATGTCAACATCTTTCTCTTTCATGGCTCTCTTCAGGAATTAATCCTTGCGGTGAGATTGATGGTTGAGGCGGTTGGCGTATATGACAAGAAGACCCATCAATAGGAGCATGGAAGGCACCTCCCAAACTATAACGACCATCGAGGATAGGATGACCACTACATTGTTGGCAAAAATATTTGTCGAGAATGGAAAGTGATCAGAAATTGTCTCGGAATCTGATGTGAGAACGCATATCAGCTGAGCCTTGCTGTTCGGAGCATTTTCCTCCTGCTCGCTGTGGGTTGGATCTGAGTTATATTAAGAGAGCTGGTTGAGGATGATATGCTTGTTGAGGGTATGACATATGCGATGGGATTCATTGAGGTTAGCATCTGCGAAGTAGTAGGACCGAAAGAATAGGCCTAGGGCAAAGAGAGCAGTAAGGGCTGCAATGGTGGCCAGCTGGTGTGGATGGTATTCAACTAAACTGAGGTAGGTGCTAATGTAGTAGTTGTAATAGTTGGAAAGAGCAGTCACAGTTATGATGGCTCCAAGGAAGATGAGGTGTTTCTTGGACTGGTAGTATATCTCGAAAGTGCTCCAACTCACCACACTTTCTTCCTTAATATCTAGCTTCTACAGTTTGTCCACTGAATATCGGCGAGAGCGCTTTTCGGTTTTTTAGCGATTAGATTCAATCAAGATTGTCAATTACTGACTGTATTTTGATATTTCTGGAGAAAGGGTAATCTATGGAATTTAAAAAGATGGGCTAAATGTTTGCTGGAAGGAAAAACTGACATCTACCTCTGTTGATGCTTCCTTGAGAGTCACATAACAGTCTGCTAACTAACAACTTTCTCTGATAAATACTGTGTATTTTCTTTTTATTTCGGAAAAAATTCCATCCACTAACTTCCGAATACTTCCTCTCACTAACTCCCGAGTCTTTCCATCTAAGCTGCTCAAATCGCTGTTGATAACTATAAATTCCCCCAGATGGAAGGCTCTTGCCAGGCTTACTCTCAGCTTTTCCCCTCCAGAGTAGTTGCTAGTGGACGATGTTAGCGGAATGTCTCCACAATTAAAAAGCTACAATAGCTTAACGATCTACTACTGTTCACTCTTTTTGATGCTTGAGAAGGTATGCTCCATGGCGATTGACTGAATGGCTGATCCGCTGAGCCAACCATTTTCCTCCACAAATCCTCTTTGAACCTTCTGATCAACAAGAAATGGGAGTTTATCCATAAATACTTCAGAGTAAGGACCAGAAACAGAGTAGATTTTGCCCTTGGGAAGCTCCTGTACTGGTATATTAATGAATTTGCTCTTTTTCGACTTCCCTTCAACAACCAATCTGATAGGTTCGACTATGAAATAGCTATCCTTATCTTCCTGAACTCTTGTGAAGTCAGGCTAAGATAAAGTATCATTGCGGACATCTTACTTAATTTAACGAATTGCTTGTTCAGCTGTGCGAATCCCAGCGATGTACCAGGAAAGAGCGTTGAGGGGCAAGTTGAGCATATTCAGCAGGTAGACGAAGGTGCTGGGACTAAAGACCGACTCCTGATTGTGGTGAAATCCAAGCAAAAAATAAGCAGCAATAACAACGCTACTGATACCTACGCTTGTAAACTGCCACAAAGCTACGCACCAACAGTCCAGCATTTTGATGGCTCTCAGGCTCGACTGATACTATTCTTAAAGCTTTTTGACCTTTCTATATATCCACTGGTCAAGCCAGCACATTTTGAACTATGTGACTCTCCCAAGGAATGTTTCCAATATTTTGAGTCTACGTGCTCGACGGTCGATGTTCAAGAATTTGAGTTTGTTGATGCTGTTAGCTATTTTGATGGTAGAGGCCATCACGATGGCAGCTATGGCGACCCCGAAGAAGAGCGAGAAGGAGAGTTTGTAGAGGAGGTAGACAAATATGACAGCAATGTTGAAGCACTCAAAGACCAAGTTGAGATAGCTCTCGTAGTAGTTGTGGAGATACACTGACAATTTAGTTGATATTTTGATCCTAAGCTCCATGTTATAGTCCACAGCCTGTTCTTCTATCTGTCTCGACTATAGCAGCTTGCAGAAGTCTCTAAAGTTGTTCTTGAGAATCCTCAAAGACAACTCCCTCTTGACATTTAGACGATACAGGGTCAATACAAGCACGTAGGCTATTGTCAGCAGTTGGGAAAGAGCAATGGAGCCGATCGCCAGTGCTATCAGTATCACATAGCTCTTTGAATCATTGCTCAGGATGGAGATAGATGAGTAGGTCTCCTAGAGCACCAAGGGAATTGCCAGTTTGACCAAAGAGTTAGAGAAGCACAGAGCAACTAATGCCAGAGGAATGCTTTAGGGGTAACTTTTGTCAGAGGCTTATCCGTAGATAGGCACTATCTATTTGCGCAGTCCCAGGGTCAAGAGATGCTTGAGGGAGAAGTTAGTCATATCTAAATCATTATAAATTCTATCTAGTTATTCCACAGAAGGATGACGCTTTATAGAACCAGAGCTCGGGAAGAAAGACTCAAGGAATTAATGGGGTCTCTCAAGGAAAGATAAAATATAGGCAAGAGAACCATGTACATGATAGACAGCTCAGTCAAGTACAAGTAAATGCACAAGTGGGGTGATGCATAAAGGAGCATTTTTGGATAAACAGTCAACGAACTCATTTAAAAGGAACGTATCTGTATGAAGCAGGAGCAGCTAGAAGAGTAAGCCGAAGAGCTCCGAATCCTGTAGAAGAAGCTAGGGAACTACAGTAAAAATATATGCTAATTTAGTTAAGCACCCTGAGCAATATAAACTGCTGAAATTGGAAAACGAAAGGAAGCTTAAAAAGTACGTGAGCTGCCAGGAGCACCACATGAAGAAGATTTATATTGAGAGGAAGTATAACACCAAGTTGGCCTATCAAATACATCATATTCTACAAGCTAAGAATATCGAAGACCAAAAGATAAAAAATAAGGAGGCAGTCCGTCAAAGACAAGAGTCACCCCTGATCAGGAACACCATCAAAATAACCAGGGGGGAAAGAAAAAGCGACAAGAGTCGTTACTCCGATCGAAAATAACAGGAGAAAAGGCATGTAGAACTTTCATTTGAGGTTGGTGAGTGCAAAAGCAACCTGAGAAGAGGCCAACTGCGAGATGCAATGGAAGCGAAAGATAGGGAATATCTATCTCCGGTGATAACAGATTCGAAGTCTCAGCTTCAGAAATATAGTTCAACTGTACATCTCAGCACTCTACTGTGCTCTTCCCGAAGAAGATGATTATGATAGTGTTTGGAGTTGACATAATTCATATCATTTTTCTCTCCTTGAGGGTATTTTTGGTGAGGATGAAGAAGGAATAGTTAACAACAGCAATCACGATGACTCCAATAATTGCTAGAATCAGCATAGTGGAGCTTACCATGTTCTTGATTGCTTCCCCTGAATTCTTTCTGCTTTCAATGTTTCTGATATAGGTCTTTAGTGTTTCCTTCTGCTTCTACATCCACAAAACTTCTTTCTCTAGAATTTGATGATCATTCATGCTTGGTAAGTAGTCGAGGTTTGCCTGTTACAGCCCTGTCTCGATGTAAAGAGTGGCCTTGAATGCTCTAGCCTCCGGAGTTGATATACAAAAGGTGTATATACCTTCCATCTAAGCTATCTTGTTTATTTGCTCACTCATCCTTTTTCCCATGATGGTGACCACTTCTTCCCAACGACTGCCCCTGCCTTCTTTGGAGTACATGACGTCCATTCTGAAGTTGTGGATATCAGATACCACCATATATCTGTACTTTTCATTTGCCTCTGAGTTTCAGTAGAAGTACTTAAGCTTTCATAGAAACAGACTGGCCCCTTGTTTCGATCAACGGTGACTCTCAGCTTAGTGGAGAGAGCAGTCCAAATGAGGATGGTAAGAAGGAGGTTTTTGAGCATAGTGCTGATTATTATTTGTTTTTGTTTATAATAATAGCATGGAGCCAAGAGAGCTGAGAACTCTCAATTAAAAGGAGTACTTCAGTCCCTGGAACGATTAACCATCAAATTAGCTATATTCTTTGAATTCTCCTTCCAATAAAATCAGTCTGGCCATCCGGAACGATAAGGCAAAAAGACGATAGAAACTTAGGTTGAAGGAAAATTTTGGTGAATAGGTTAATGTTGAAGATAAGGCCAAACTAACACTATTGGACTTAGGCTATCAGTAAAAACATTAAAAGATACTGAACCTGAAATAATTCCTCAAAAAGCAATGCTACCCTCAACATGGGAGCTCACTTCCCAAAGACAGCCACAGTTTTAAACTACCTTCCATTAGCAACCCCAAAGAAGTAGCTGGCTTGAGAAGTTTCACGAGGAACAGAGATAATACTAGCAGCGAGGTCAGCGTCAATAAAATTAAAATATAAAATTAGGAAGAAATGGAAATTTTTAAGAAGTACGGATCCCATAGGAAAAGGTCTATAGAGCGCAGTAACAGCATCGTGTCAGGCATCAAATAAAAAGGGTCGAAGAGTGAGCTGAACGGAAAATATGAAACTCTGGATGTGTGCTTGAATAAGTCTGACCATCCACTTGACATGAGGCACCTTAAGCTTAGGGGCAAAAAGTATTCTTATGAATTGAGAAATCGCAACCTCCGCAAAGATGATGATGATTTGAGTTATCTTCCAAGCCAGCCCAATATTACTCCTCACCACGTCCTCTTTGGAGCCAACCAGGAAGAAGTTTTCAAGAAAGTATTCAAGCAGCTCAGCCATAAAGCGAAATGATATTTTACCATTTAATAATACTCCAAAATACTGATATCAGTTTTTTTTTGCTTTGTCTATCTACTTCTTGAAAATTACTGACTATCCGTGACTAATAGTTATGAAATC
>Ga0100385_1001000_pt1 | contig 30240 bp, 24 predicted proteins | sample CryGeymeta201509_FD_81543 | JGI IMG/M metagenome (GOLD analysis project Ga0100385, IMG submission 81543) | Groundwater microbial communities from Crystal Geyser aquifers in Utah, USA - Crystal Geyser metaG 2015-09 | ecosystem: Environmental > Aquatic > Deep subsurface > Groundwater | place: USA... | reverse complement strand
TCGGCAAACGCACGTTGAGTCACGCCCTGAGTCTGTTCAAACTCCAGAATCAGCTGTTCCCAAAAATCTCGTCTATGTCGTGTCGAATGTTTTGCCATCGTCGCCTCCTTCACTCAAAATGTGAGACGGATAGCTAAGCCAAACTAGATCACCCCTTCAAGAACGCGGTCTGCCGGACGGTTACACTTATACAACAACATCGCGGACGGCCATAGCCATTGCGTTCAATTCGTACACGGATGTTGTTGTGAGTGAATGGCAGGCTGTATATCTGTCGGACTTCGCTGTTGCGCCGACCGATAACAGATTTCGTTCAAATTGCTTATGCGACTGCGCAAACAAAAAACCTCGCAATCGTCCACAATCATGACGTGAAAGCCGCAAGTCCTTTCAAGAGGCAATCGGCCCGTTCCTTTAAGAAATTGATGTTATCACCAGAATTCAAGGCATCAAGCGCGGCTTGTGAAACAAACTGCGAATCAAGGGCGTCTTTGGTGGCTTTGTTCAGAACTTCTTTGGGATTGTGTGCCAAAGAACTTCTACTTTCATCGGTGACGATAAAGGTGTTTGCCAAGACTCGAGCGCTACTCATGTCCTTCCCGAGCGCCATACTTACGCTATCGCGAGTTAAAACGACCCCAAAGTGCGACGATTCGAAATTACGCATAAAAATCTCAGTTTCAATGATTGCTCCGGTTTTCAAATCACGAGGTGTATTATGAGCGAAAAATGTCACAAGGGCTGCCGACACCGCTTTTCGTACGGTGAATCGACGCTCCATTAAATCCTCAGCAGAAAGTGACATTCGAACAATTGGGATGTCTTCATTAGATCTCAACGCGGTGATGGTCGAATTTATCGCCCGCTGAACATAATGATCAGGCTTTCCTCTCAAAGACTCAACCAATGAAGTTTGTCGGAGCCAAGAGATTAGCTGTTGTTGATAACGGGCCGATAAACTCGGTTCTTCCAAAAAGGCGGCAACAACGACTAACAACTGGCCTTCATACGGCACATAGTCGTAGCAAAGGATTTTCTCCGTGAGTAACAATTTTAAAGCCTGTTCTAAACCATTCGCCGCGGCGGTCTGAGCCTTTTGAAGATCAGTTGCGGACATTGCTTTTAGCCCTATCAGCGATTCCGAAGTTGGTGCTAGGCCGGCACCAATGCCAAGTAGTTTAACAAAAGTCTCGTCGGGGACCTCGAATCCTAAGTCCTGAGCAGCCATGGACATGTTGTCAATTTCGGTAGTCAGATCGAAGTCGTCTGACCAGGTAACTGCTCGCATGAAGTCGACTGTACTTAGCTTTGTACCGGTGCTGTTGACTCGCTCAAAAATCTCCACAACTTCTTCGACTTCACGTCCGTCGATCGTCACTGTTGGTAAAATGTAATTTTGAAAAGCGGCTTGAAGGCGAAGGCTTGCATCTATAAGCGTCGCACCGTCATTCAACTCAAGTAACCGTTTTTGCGCGCCCAGCATGGCTCGTGGGTCAAAAATGTCGAATAAACGAATTCCACTCTCCAAAATATCATCCGAACTGGCGATAGAAATAAATTGTTCCTCTCGCAGATCGAACATAAGTTGAAATCGCCGATCCCCATTTTCATGAAATGCGGCATAGAGCGTCGTGAGTCGTTGAAGACCATCTAGAATATAGGAGGTTGGATAATGCTCCTCCAGCTCTGGGAGGGGAAGATCGTCCGAACGGTCGACTTTTAGTTCCTTCTTCCCCACCCGCCATAAAAGCAAACTGCCAATTGGAAAACCGCGATACACACTTTCAAGTACCTCAAGAATTTGTTTCTCCTCCCAGACAAAACCACGTTGAAATGCTGGAACTCGAATGTTTCCTGTCTGTATTCTTGCGTGGAGGATTCTCAAGTAGAGGGCTTCTGGGCGCGGGGCATCTTGATGCTTACTCAAATGGGCTCCTTGTTTCCGTCTCTGACATCGAGGATTATGCCCTCTAAAAGATGTAGTGTATGTGCAATATAGGCGCTTCTAAAGTGGTTGCTTTTGTGCGCCCATTTCCATGCTTTCCTGTCAGGTTGATGTTGTAATCGTCGCTCCTCATAGAACTTGTGCGTCAAGTCGCGCAATACATCCTGAAGCTGAGTAGTCAACTGTATCTCAAGTTTTGAAGATGATGCGCGATTTGAGTAGCTTCGGTCTGGAATGTCCGTTTGTGTAGTGATGTAAACGTGGAACCCATAGTATCCCTCATCAGACTCACGGCTTTCAAAATCGCATTGAAACCCTAATGATTGTGCGAACACCGAAATCTTCTTGGCGAGATATTCCGGCCCGTCGAGGTAGCGAAGAACTATGCGCGTCCGGATGATATCATTGAAACGGCTAAAAACATCGTCAGGCGCACACCACCCTTTCTCAGGTTGTTCTGGAAACTTGCGGTTCCAAATCACGTTTTCACGGTACAGCTTATCGAGTACTGACGGGTATGGTTTGGTCTTCAAAACAACCTCTGGAGTTGCCTCATCAGCAAAGAGCGACACTCCAAATTCTGACATATATTCCTCAGCTGCGCCGGTTAAAACCTCTCTCCAGCCCGCCTTCAGAAAATTGTCCGACCAAACACCCAAAATATATGGCGCTGTCATTTTATACCAAGTTTCGCAAGTCTCATTATATTGGTGTTCTAGGGTCGAAGTCGCCCAAGTTATGTAATCTTCCAATGTTTTTGGACGGGTCATTTTGGCTCACCCCAATTTTAGAACGAAACTCCGAGGATTCGGCCTTAAGATTGTTGATATGATAAAAGCTAGTAAACGTGTTGTGATAATAACCTAGAATCTTCAGGCCGTGCACAACAAGTTGTCAATGCAAAACCACAATATAATTAAGCGGATTGGGAACTTTTAGTTGTGACCTTGGTTCCCTCTGGAAGGATGTTTTCGAGCTCTTGTCGTATTTGCGCTTCGAAGGTCCCAAACACTTCAACGCCTGGTCCGACTTGATGTTGTTTAAGAGGCCCAACAACCGAACGCCAGCCTCCGATTCGATCACGTCTGAACTTTTCGCCTTTCCAATCCAAAAGTTTTCGCCGTGAAATTGAGTATATCAAAAGGACATCGACCTTCGAAAATACATGAAATGCGTGAAGCTCAAACCAAGGCAAGTTCGGAAACTTTGGTTTGGCCACAATTCTAACTTCTGTGAAAGGCGGAGTCTCAGTGAAGTGCAGTCCGACGATTAATTTCCGAGTCCGTGTGACTGTTTTTGTCGGGCGTTCACCATATAGAGCCGTGATCATTTCAAATGCCGCTAGGCCCTGCTTAACCGGGATTTCAACCTCGTACTTTTCGTTCTCGTAAACATAATTAGCGAATACATCTTCTTCATTCGCAACTAACAAGTCGCCAGGATATGAGTCTTGGCGCAGCCTAAACGATGGCATAACTGTCTCTAAAAGATTGACCTCGAAGTCAAAAAGTTCTGAAAGGGGCTTCGCAACTTCATATTTGGTGAATTCCAGACCAATTTTGGTAAGGGTGGACATCGCCTCATCACGAGAACAATATTGCTTTGCATGATTCTGAATCCACTCAACCAAATCAGCTTTCGTCGCCGGGGGCTCTATCGGACTCACTTTCGGAACACTTTGCGACAACAACTGTCCGTCGATTAATGTCCGCATCGAATCACTGAGGTTTACAAAACGTTCTGTGCCTAAGGCTTGACTCACGAAGAAGGGAGTCTGAAAGCCTGACCGTTCGAAATCATCTGCAATATATGCCGCAATGTCTCTATACCGAATTGATTGTTCGGCATGTCCTGCCAAGGCGGCCGCAAAACTTTGTGTGAAAAAGCTAAGAGCGTCATCTTGGTATGAACGACCGTCCGTATCAGAACCGAAAAAGAAGTAGCACTTTTTAAAATTAATCTGTGTGGATTTAAGAGCTTTGTCGACGATGACATCGGAGTCCTTCACATAATGAATGCCAGCATGACATGCATCAATAAACTTTACAGTGAGCTCACCATTTAATGAGCGAAGGAGTTGATCCAATTCGTCGTTGCTTAAGCCAGTCGATCGTCGATTGGTGCTATCAAAGTTGCTGGGCGTAAAATAAAAATCATCGTCAAAAGTACCACCATGTCCCGAATAATAAAAGAAAACCTCATCAACAACTTCATCCTTGTATGTGTCTACAAAATCCGACAACTTCAGTTTAAGATGGCTGGCACTTGGATTAATAACTTCGAACACCGCATCGAATTCACCCGATTCATGAATGATCTTAAGCATTAATGTGTGATCGTTTATGCAAGCGGGCAGGCTAATCAATTTAGGTGAGTTATAGTCCGATACAGACACTAAAATGGCAATACGCATGTTTTCCCTATTTCGGATAATCACAGAAGGCTGAACCGTTTTCAGGTTGTGTGTCAAGTTTAAATCGAACATGGCCGAAGTTGCCGCGGTTTCTTGGACTTTAGTTAAATGAAAACAGCGCGGTTGGGCACCGCTAGCAGTACGAATGGTTTTTACCAAGCGATGGTCCAATCAATATATAATGGTTTGGTAAATTCACTTTATAAATTAGTGGAGTTTAAGTGGCCATTTTTGAACCGCATTTATACCCTGTTTGAAGATCTTTATTGGAATTGGCGCTAAACGATTATTCGCAAAACTATTGATACGGTTGATGGATTTTGTCATGTTTAAATCCTTCGTAGATAGTTGTTAATTGTCGGAAGTCATCCCTGCACCGATTGCCAAGAGCATGTCGAATACCACCCGCTGAAAACCCATTTGTACTTCTTTGCTGTTGAGGTACTGCATCTTCTGGACGAGGTGGGCCGCAGTGCTGTCCATGACGGCATCGTCCAACGCACCTGCGAAGTCGCCCAGCATGGCTTGTTCGGCTGAGTTGTTGGCAATCTGGTTCATGACGTTTTCGTTTTCGCTGACCTTGTCCCTGATGGTGTAGGCGTAGTTGATGAGGTCTTTTTCGGTGAGACCATCGGTTACAAAGAGCTCGTTGAGGCGCGTGATGATGGTTGAGAGCCATTCTTCGGCCCTTTGCCGGTCCCAAGTCCGTCGGCGGGCGCTAAGCCGGTCTCAGTGCCGTCCTTTACCAGTCGCAGGTCTTGCTGCTTGATTTTCGAAAGGCGGTAATGGCTTAGCTCGACTGCGCTTAAGTCAATCGGGTCTTCGTCGGGCGTTTTTTCGCGCAGCAATGGATGGAGGTGGCGGGCGTAGAGGCTCAGGCTCTCTAGGTCGCGGCTCTCGTAATCCACAATCTGGGACATGAACTCGTAGTATCGGGTGAACGTCGCTAAATCGGCCTTGAATAAGCCAAGTGCGTCCAGCTCCACCTTTGATGCCTTCATGTCGGCTTCAGTGTTGGCGATGAAGGTTGCATCTCCAACCGACTTGGCGTGGTCGAATAGGCCTTTGTGTTTGATGTAGGCGGCCTGCGCTTCTTCGTAACGCTTCTGCCACCGGTCGACGGCGGGTTTACAAATATTGCTGATGGCGGCGTTGCTCTTGTTCTTCATAAAAAACACTTCGGCGAACCGCGAGACCTCGGTCCATAAGAAGATTCCAGACGCCTTGAGCTTTTCGTACAAATCCCAAATCAGGTTCGGGTCCGAGACATCCAGCAGGTTTGCGGTCTGATAATACTCTTGAAACGCGGACAACACTTCGGCCGGCTCGTTGAAGAAATCCAGAACGTAGGTCTCTGCCTTGCCTGGGTAGACTCGGTTCAAACGTGAGAGCGTTTGAACACACTCAAGGCCGCCAAGCTTCTTGTCGACGTACATGGCGCAAAGTTTGGACTGGTCGAAACCGGTCTGGAATTTCTTGGCATCGGCAATCAGCCCAATCTCAATGTCTTGAGTACTTTCATGGTGTGAGCTTTTCATGTGATTTGCTCGTCGTCGAAGCATGGCAGTAACAATTTCACACGGGCTGCTTTCAAGATCTCGGCGAGGAGAAGTCGAAGGGGATCCATTTTCCATTTTTCAAGATTGGGGTCACTACGAACAGCCTCTTTCATGACGCTCTGTTTAGAAAAACGTAAGTCCGGCAACGTATCTCCCATCCAGTCGTCAATACGTTTTGTAAACACTTTCCTGTGGAACCAGGCAGGCTGCTCAGCGGACCACGTTTCGAAGGCCTCCTGCGTAAGCTCCTTTTCGCAAACTCTTTTAAGGCATTGAAAGTAGTACTCACGGGAGATGAGGTCTTCAAACTCCTCACCGTCATCCAAAAAGACTACCGGGAAGCTGTAGGCATGTTTACGACATTCTCGCTCGATGTCCTTACGCTTGTCACCATCCGCAAACGCAATCGCGGTATCACCGAACGTCTCAACCCGATGACACCAATGCACAAGGTTTGGAGCGCCCTGGCCATCCATAAAAACTGTCATCTCCAGCGCAGCCAGCTCTTCTGGGGTCTTTGCGAGAATTGGCAAAATTCTATCAAGGCAGAGTAACTCCGTATCTCCTTCAACTACGACGACTATAGGTCCGTAAAGCAGTGAATCCGCAGCGCTTAAGCCGAGGCAATTGCGCACCAATGTGAAATTGTCACCAGGACGATGATGTTCAACCCGGGAGTGGGCCAGGTTTAGGCCAATCTGGTGGCGCTTATTTTCTCGTCGCACCACTCGTACCGTCGACGGTCTCAATCGATTGAGCATTGACGGCGAGTGCGTAACATACATCATTTGCATGCGCCCGGAGCGACACATTTGCTCGAAGGATGCACGTAGATAGTGCTGAGCATCCGCATGAAGTGAAAGCTCGGGTTCATCACTCAACACCATTCGGAGAGGTCTAACGCTATTGGTTGAAAAGTGCACCTGAAGTCTGTAGGACAGAAACTTCTTGAGGCCTGCACTTCGATAAATCAACGGCGTCGAATCTTCGCCTTCTGTCACATCTAATCTAAATGCGTTTGACGAGATTTCAACGAATCTGAGACGTTGTTTGAAGGTAGGGAAAATCTCATTAAAAAGTCGTTCTAATTGGCGGTTTGCCGCCTCAATACGGCTGCTTCGCACATGGTGGTGTTTCAAACTGCGCAAGATCACCTGAAATCGGCCGGATTCCCCAAACACATAGTCTAACAGCTGTTGAGTAAGCGATGATACCTCATCATCGTAACCAATCGATAGGACGTCATTGAGCTCAGCCGACGGGTTCAAACGTACCAGTTCAATTAGTGGATTCCTACCTGTCAAGACATGTCGAGCACCGCCAAATTCGAGTTGATACGCATTAACACCTGGCGCGGCAAAGTACTCGACCTTGAATTGTTCCTCGCGCCCTTTTCCGAAGTGGATACTACTTCCTTTAGCGTTTAGTTCGATCAGATTCTCACCGTCGGTGTGGAACCCAACGGTTATGGAGATGTTTCGGTCGGTATCCCAATTCGACGAGTCGGTCTTGAGATACTGGAGATTTACATCCAACTCTTGAAGCGGCGTACCCAATACAAAATGCTCAAATGCCTTAAGTATCCAGGACTTTCCGACATCATTAGGGCCGGTGACTACTGTGCATTCAGGCTCAAGGGTTATAACCTCACGACCCAAGAACGGACCAACATTCGACAATTCCAAATAGGTGGCGATCAGCACGAGACTCTCCCATTCCGAGACGGGTTGCTTGACGACCCTGAAGCATACCGGGTTTGTTGGGAAATTAGCCAGTTCAAAGAATCTCGTGAATATCTCTCAAGTCTCCGCTCTTTGACCTGTTTTCCATGTCATTTGCTTTTTGTTTTTAGAAAAATACCGGGGCCAATTGGTCCCGCCGCAGTCTCTGACGTAATATCATAATCGCCTTTTTTTGAGTTCCATGTTTGACGGCTATGTTTCGGGTAATCGTGGCCGATTTGTCGAAAGAGGCGAATGATTTCATCGACTGACGCAAAGTGTAAAATATCACTCCGTTGGCGATCAGAAGTGAAGAGGATTCCCGATAATCCTTGTTGGGATTCACTAAAAATCGGGACGAAAATATAGCTATGCACGATTTGGTGGCAAACATATAGCAAGTTTCGAAACTCGTTACTCCCTTTTTCAAAATTGTAAAAACGCTCTATATGATGCCAATTTAAGAGATTTGGAATGTCTCCAGTCGAAGGGTAGATTACTAAATCTACTGACTGGCCGACTATGGAATCACACAGTTTCTTCGCTTCGATGAGTTTCCTGATTGCGTAAAACCCAAGCATTAAGTCTTGTTCAACGCGGGCAAATGATGCGGGAACCCATCTGGTTTGCTTCTGTCGTCTTTCCAGCATATCAGCCTTTCGAAGTAAATCATCTTTCCAAACATTCGATTCCCAAATCATATATGTCCTTGCTTATCTTTTGTTCTTGCTCGCCACATAACTCCGTCCTTTCAAATTTTATGCAAGCGGGTTTGTCGATAAGTACATGTTAATGTGGATACAAGTGGATTGAAGAAAAAAAGCCCCGAACTGATAAATCAATTCGGGGCTTAACCTAATGGAGGCGGCGGGAATCGAACCCGCGTCCACAAACCATCTAGATACGCTTCTACATGTGTAGTTTATGATTGTCTTCTTAGACTCCACTGCCGCTGCCCATAAACAGGCCACATCGGGGAGTGTCATTCGGAATGTCGAGTTTTGTCGAAGGAACGAAGCCCAAAACTCCAAGTCTGCTAAATGTCGTTACTATTAAATCACAGACGAAAATAGTAGTAACGGGCTTCTTTCGAAGCATCGCCCATCAGGCTACTGTTAAGCAGCCATCCGGATTGCAACGTTATCGTTTGCAACTGTGTGTTTGTCGGTGGTTAAACGTAGTCGCCGACACCTACGACATGCCACGCACCCGTCAGTATCCATGTCGAAACCAGGGCGCCCCCATAAGCGCAGATAACTTGCGCAAGCACCAAACTGTCAAAGAGTCGCCTTTCATAGCGACGAATTGGAATATAGGGACTCGCCTTGGGAAAGCAAGCCCGAGTCGCCTCAGCGGCATGAAATCTTGGGTTTGCGGCGCGTATCGTGCCAAACACGGTGGGCGCTTCCATTAGATACGTGAGGCCAGGGCGGAGTCTTTGGCTTTCAGGTACGCCTTAAAGAGGTCTGCGTAGTCGGGGCGAACGGCTGCTTTCACCGATGGGCGCTCGGCGAGCGCTTGTCGCCATGCTGTGATTTTAGGCAGGCCGGTCAGCATGCCAAAGTCGTCGATTTCGTCGAAGGTATCGAAGAACCTGAAGATGGGGGCGAAGGCGGCATCCACCATCGAAAACTCGCCGTCGAAAAACGGGGCTTCGCCCACGGCGTTTTCGAGCTGCTCAAAGCGGACGCGGCATTCACGGGCGGCTCCCTGCAGGCTGGCGTCGTCTCTTGAGGTGTAAAAACCCATCACCGAGAGAAACACGCTCGAGGCAAACTCAACCCAGCCGCGATGCCGTGCACGACGCAATGGGTCTTCGGGATGGATACGCTCGCCGCGGGTTTCGTCCAGATATTCGCAAATCACCGCGGATTCAAAAATCGGGGATTCGCCGACCATCAAGAGTGGGGTTTTACCGAGCGGAGAAATCGCTAGAAACCAGTCTGGTTTGTTCTTAAGGTCAATGTCCTTGCGCTCGAAAGGCACGTCTTTTTCGAGCATCACAATGGCGGCGCGCTGCACAAAGGGGCAGATCGCGTGGGAAATCAGGGTTAGGTTCGTTGACATGGCCATTCCTTGGGTTGGCTTGCATCGCCACAAGCTAGGTGCGGCTGACTTTGAGGCAAGAGTCCCAATCCCAAGCTCGACCGGTGGACCGGTCGCAGGTCGCAATCTGCGGGGCATTCACCTAAGATGCACCGCCCTTAGACACGAGACCTTCATGATACAAGATGTCGTCAAAGACTATTACGGGAAGACCCTGCAAAGCACCTCGGACCTGAAGACTACGGCGTGTTGTGACGCGTCCGAGGTTCCGGAGTGGTTGAAGCCATTATTGGCCAACCTGCATGACGATGTGATGTCCAAATATTACGGGTGTGGATTGGTGGCTCCTAGCTTGCTGACGGGCGCACGTGTGCTGGACCTGGGGAGCGGGTCGGGTCGTGATGTGTACGCGTTGGCGCAATTGGTTGGCCCCTCAGGAAGCGTGGTGGGCGTGGACATGACCGACGAGCAACTCAAAGTTGCGACCGATACGTTGGCGTACCACGCCGACAAATTCGGCTACGCCAACGTCTCATTTTTGAAGGGGTATATCGAAAAGCTGGACGAGCTGGACCTGGAGCCCGGCTCGTTTGATGTGATCGTTTCGAATTGTGTGGTGAACCTTTCGCCGGACAAAGAAGCTGTGTTGCGCGGGGCCTATCGTCTGTTGAAGCCGGGCGGCGAGATGTATTTTTCGGACGTTTACACTGACCGTCGGGTTTCTGAATCCGTCAAAAACGACCCGGTGCTTTACGGCGAGTGTTTGGGGGGAGCGCTTTATTGGAACGACTTTCAGAACCTGGCCAAGACGGCTGGATTTGCGGACCCTCGTTTGGTCGAAGACCGTCCTTTGGAGGTCACCGATCCGGAGTTAAAATCCAAGACTGGAAATATCCAGTTTTATTCGGCCACCTATCGCCTGTTTAAATTGGAAGGCCTTGAACCTGCTTGCGAAGACTACGGTCAGGCTGTGATCTATAAGGGGACTATTCCCGAAAATGCTGACCAGATTATTCTGGATAAACATCACACGATTCAGACCGGCAAAGTATTTCCAGTGTGTGGAAATACTTGGAAAATGTTGCACGACACCCGATTTAAGTCTCATTTTGAATTCATCGGTAATTTTGACCGGCATTATGGGATTTTTGATGGGTGTGGGTCGGTGTTGCCTTACGACGGGGGCGACGCGGCTGCGTCTGGCGGTGCGTGCTGCTGAGGGCCTGCGGCCGTTGTCGGTTGTCAGTTTTCGGTTTTCGGTTTTCGGTTTTCGGGTCGCAAGTCGCAGCAGGCCATAGGGCCTGCGTACCGGTCTCAAGTCGCAGCAGGCCATAGGGCCTGCGTACCGGTCGCAAATCGCAATGTCGGGTGATTAATGGGTTTTTTTCAAAAGTTTCTGGGCAAGAAGTCCCCTTCGAGCGAGTCGGTTCGCGACACGATGATGTACGCCGGTCGCGCTCGCCTAATCACCCATATGACAGATTATTGGGGCGAAGATTGCGCGGAGTTCGGCGACGAAAGCCTGCCGCCTGGATTTGGTCCCTTATTGGTTTTTGAGTTCGCTCCCAGCCCCGACCGTGATTGGTGGACCTATGCCACGGCCGGCCTAAGCCTTTCTGAGGCTATGGACGATTTTCCCCCGACCGAACTGCTCGCCTATGCCACGACGCGCTCTGTGGGCCTTGTGGACCTGCTATTCCAACTGGCCAGCAACGCTGATGCTGGAATCGCCTATCAGGCTGGCGACACGGTGGTATTCGACGAAGACCCGCCCGATTTAGGCATCGTGTTAAGTCGTGCGATAGGGTTTGTCGAACCTGCTGAATCGGCGAGATTGCTTGGGTTCCCAGGCGTTGCGACGCGTCCGGAGGATTTGCGTTATCTGATGGCTAGGCCTGGCGAGGATGCGACGCAGGTTCGTTTCTTGCGGGTCGTGGGAGTTGGGGATTCAACGGCCTGGTCGGTACCTGCCGATGAACACCTATGGCGGTTGTTTTAGGTCTGAAAAAAGCTGGCTTTCAAGGTTCATTTTGCGCGAGTTCTTCATTATCGCGCAGATAAGAGCTATCATCGGCGTATCTTTTTAAATGGGTGCCCACGATGCGTAGTTGGATTGTTCTGGCTGTGTTTTTGGCTGCGTGTGATTCGTCGAGCGGGCCTGATGTTCCGGTCCTCAAGTTCGACGAGGTAAAGGTGCCGGTCGTCTGCGAGAACGGCTTTGACGTCGAGTCCGTCCAGACGGTCTCTGGCGGCTTATGGGCGACGAATAATCGCGGCGTCTATCATTCCGAAGATAATGGTGAAAGTTGGCAGCGTTTCTACGACCCGGCCGCATTTGATTTGATGGAACCAGATCGCGCGCGCCGACCCTTTCCGTGGCAGCAGTTCTACAAGATCGACGAGGACTCGTGGATCCTGGGCACTTACAACGAAGTTTTGCCGCGCGTTCCAAACGTTATCGCATTAACGAGGGACGGTGGTGCGACCTACGCCGTCGGTGCAAATACAGCTGAAACCTTGACGTATCAGGGGACGGCCTGTGTGCCGTGGCCGCTCGATGATGGCCGAGTCGTGTTTCAGTATTTGGATAATTGGTACGTTTCGAGCGACGGCGGGGCGACGGCTGAGTTCTTGACCTCGACGTTTAAAAGCGTCGGTAGCTCCGTTTTTTATCCCTATAATCCCTACAAACCCGATGACGGCACACCGATGGTGCATTTTGCGCCAGACGTCGTAACGGCGCGGCCGATTTGCCCATCTGGCCCCGCCTTGGACGCTTATAAAAAGGTCTGTGAGGCGGGTACTGGCGAGTGCACGAACTATTTGCCGAACGGCTGTTTTGCGGGCGGCGCCAAGGGGGCTGTGTCGTCGTCAGGCGCCTATGCCGTGGCAGTAGACCGCCGGGTGATGTGGTGGGATGGGGCGGTTTGGCAATTCCAGCTCCTGCCCAAGGAGCAAGCCGTCGTGGGTGTGGTCGACATGTGGTGGGCGGAAAACGACCTGTGGATCAAATATTTGGATTCGCCCACGTCGGACCCGCAGGAGTATTCGACTTATCGAATATTGGGCGCGCTCGGAGGTGCTAGGACTCTGCAAAGGCTCTCGTTTAGTGCGGGTGATGTCGATGACCTGCAATTGATCGATGCGACCGCAGCCACGCAGGGAGCCCTGGTGCTGCGCACGACTCCATCATCGAAATTTGGGCAGAATCTGGTTTGCCGCGTCGAAGCAGTCGGCGAGGTGGCGCCGTTGCTCACGGGAACACCGACGACGTTCGAGGCCGGTAGGCTCTATCTTCATGCACGTCGCGGTCGTTGGTCGGACATGTTCGATCGCATGGCATTGCAAGACGACGGTCAGGCTTATATCGCGAGCTGGCGCGACTTTGTGGGCGGAGTCCCACCCAATAACGTGCTGTGGAATGTCCAAGAAACCTACGGCGACACCGCGACGATTTCTGGCGTCACCAGTAACGACGGGCTGAAGTTGCTGGTTAACGCGTTTGGCGAGCGAACCGATGTGCCCGACTTGCATGTGCTGGATGTCGCGCCGGGCTTGGGATTGCCTTTTAGCGACACTGTTTTTTCGACGGCCCCACGCGACGGCTTCGCGGCACAGCCCTTTGGTTGGGTGTCGGCGGTGAGCTCGATCGACGATCAGTTGCTCTATGCCACGACCTTGGGGACATGGCCCAGCCGTGCGAAATCATGGCGTCCCGAGGGGCGTCGAGCGATTCCAGGAATTGCAGTCTCGACCGCGTTTGGGATGGCGCTGACAAAATCCACTGTCGGCCCCGCGGTGCAGCCCGACGGGGATGGAATCAGCTGGGTCACGGGCATCGGGCTGGTGCCGCTCTTGGACGGCTCATTGCCGGAGGCGAATCCATGCGGCGTCGTGGCCGTGGAAGGGGCGGATTGCCTTGTGTATCCGGGAGAAGCCACCGCGATGTCCATGGACATGGACGGATTTGTTTATGTTGTGGATGGCCCGCGAGGGCAGGTGCTGCGCAAGAAAGTCGGTGACGCTGCTTGGAGCCTTGTTGCCAGTCATTTGATGCACCCTGCAGACATCGCCATTCGACAGGTGAATGGCCACACGCTGGTGTATATTTTGGACGGCGATATTTGGGTCTTTGAACCCTCGTCGCAGGTCGCGATGCGCCAAAGTGCGGCCTCGATGGCGCCCTATGATGTGGCGCTTGCCGACCCTGCTGAATCCGTGGTGGACGACGCCTCGATCGTGCGGCCAACGGCGGCATGCGAACAGGGCGCGCCGTGTTTTTCACCTCCAATTTGGAGCGATACCTCGTTTCCGTGGAAAGATTTGGATGGTTGGGCGGTGCTCGCCGGCCAAACGGTGTGCTTGAGTGGTCAGGATTTTGGACAGTCTGGCACGTTGTATTTGACGGGAGTGGTCGTTCCAACGACCAGTTGGAGTGCGTCCAGCCTGTGTTTCGAGAGTTCAGCCGCGCCTCAGCAGCCTAAGCGAGGGGCGCTGTGGATTGTGCGTGACGATCAGGTGCCGTCGCATGTTTTGCCCTATATCGTCGACCCTGAGAGTGGACCGGGAGTCACGTCGTTTCGTGTGGATACGCCGTTGCCTTCGGGCGTCACGCCGCGCATTGCCACGGCCTGTCGGAGTTCTATTGACCAAGGATGCACCGTCGCGATCGTGGGGCCGTTGAGCTTGACGCCCAGTGCGACGATCGACGGAATGCCAGCCGCGATCAGCGGGCAAAATCAAGGCAATATTACGTTGGCTTGGCCTGATGGATTGGTGGCCGGCGAATACGAGTTGGTTCTTGATGGGCTGACCAAAATTGTTGAATTGGTGGATTTTGACAAGGAATCCCTGAGCGAATTGGCGGTCGATCAAATCGGCATCCCGCGGCACGACCAGGCCATTACGACAGCGTTTGGTGAAACCTATGGTGTGTTTCGGTCAGGGCAGTACGGTTCGCCCAACGGGGTGCGCACCCCAAGTGCGTCGGTGGTCGAGGTCCGCAATCTATCGAGTGGGGCGCACCCGGGAATGCCGGACGACCAGTTTTCTCAGGAGGTGGATTTGCCCCGGCTGGTCCCTCATGACGGCGCACTTTTTGCGGTCGTGCGCCGGGCATCCTATGTCCGGGAACTCAGTGGCAATGGGGTGGTCGTGCTCAACGATTATCAAATCACCGAACCTGTAACCGCCGGGCTCTACCGCTTGGACGCTGGGGCGAACGCATTTGTGGCGTTGCCGGATACGAGCATGCCAGGCAGCACCACTGGCCGAATCGTGGGGGCGGTTTCGACCGCGCGAGGGCTGGTTGTGGTGCTTTATGATGAGGTCGCCAAAACGGTCATGGCGCAGGTGTGGGATGGGGCGGCTTGGAGCCAAGATGCGCCGATTTCGCTCGAAGTCTTGGAGACGCGTGTCAGTGGCTCACGGCTTTTTGTGCACTCGCCGAATGGGATTTTCTCCCTCGACTTGGAGGACTCCAGTTTGCTTGGCCCCTTTGTTCCTCCGGGGTCGCGGCTGATGACGTTTGGGGCGGACGGCGGGGATGTGTTGGTGGTCGTCGAGAGTGCCGGCGAGGCACAGATTCAGCGGTTGAATCTTGGGACTGGCGCATTCGAATTGATTGTGGCGCTTCCTGACGTGCCGGGTGTGGGGCTGACGACGCCTCCAAATCGAGCATCGGCGATGGAGGGCGTCAGCGCCGTGAGTGGCGATAGGGCCTCTATTTGGGTTGCGATTGCGGATCGGGATACGGCCTCGGCGACGGCCGGGCTTCGCCTGCTGCGGTATCAGGCTGGGCAGTGGTTTGAATCGGGAGAGATCGCTGGCAGTGTCGAGGCGTCTGTGTGTTTGGGCCCAATTCGCACGTCGGAGGTGGCTGGCTTTTGCTCGACTACGGAGACCTTCCAAGGCGGCTGCACCATGTTTGCGTGTCAACACGGCACGGGGGGCTTTGTGCCGCGCTCCGCTTGGGCTGATACGGTGTCATTGACGCCTATCGGCGGGAAGGTCGTAGCGGCCTTTGAGTCGATTTATGGGGGCTATAGCCTCGAAGGCAGCGGCTACGGGCAGTTCGTGACTTGGTAGGTTGGTCGCGGGTTGTCGATCGCAGTCCGGGTCATAGGAATCGCGATGCCAGGCAGGCCTGGCGGACCCATCACAGGCCTCGAATCGCAATGCCGGCCGCGTGTGACCGCCTGAAACACCAACCGAAACCCGACAACCGGCCGCTTGTCAGACCCAGATGCCTTGCGCGGTGTACGGTGAATGGGCACCCGCAAAAAACTCGCCGTCGACGTAGCGGTGGGCTTTATCCATCGTGGCGATTCTGGCCATTTGGTCGTCGGTTAGTTTAAAGGCGAGTGCTTCCAGATTGGCTTTGATGCGCCCGGCATTCGTTGATTTTGGAATTACGATGGTGCCTCGTTGAATGGCCCAGGCAATCAAGACTTGCCCTGGTTGCGCCTTAAGCTCCGTCGCGATTTTTGTAATAATCGGGTCTTCCAGCAACGAGGGCTGGTCGGGGATACGAGCGCCCGAACCTAATGGGGAGTACGCTGTCATCACCACGCCATTGGCGTTGCAGAATGAAAGCAATTCGTTTTGTTGCAGGTGGGGATGGGCCTCGACCTGATTGACCTCGGGAAGGTCGCCGACCTTACCCAGCGCGGCAATGCGTTGTGGGCCCATATTGGAAACGCCTACATGTTTGGCGAGCCCAAGGTTCTTGTTCTCGAGCATGCCTTCCCAGGTGGCTGCAAGCGGGGCTTCTTCTAAAGTCATGAATTCTTGGCGAGCTTTGGGGAAGACGATCCCGGGTTTGAACGCGACCGGCCAATGGATCAAATAGAGGTCTACATAGTCGAGTCGCAGATCCCGCAAGGTCTTTTCGAGTGCGGGGCGGACATCTCCTTTAATATGAGCGTCGTTCCAGAGCTTGGAGGTCACCCAGAGGTCTTCGCGTTTGATGTCGCCGGCCTTCAGCGCGTCTTCAATCGCGCGGCCAACTTCTTCTTCGTTTTGGTAGATCGCGGCGCAATCGAGGTGGCGATACCCGACCTCTAAAGCAACCCGAATCGCGTCGTAGACTTCGCCGGGTTTCGACTTCCAGGTGCCAAGGCCAAAGGCCGGAAAATCAGTTTTATCGCGAAGTTTCAAAGTTGGTTGGTTCATGTCTGGCTCTCCGAAGTGTGTCGAGCATTTAGGATGCGTGTTGGGCTTGTGTGATTCAAACCACAAAAAAAAGGCCCACGGGCTAATGCCAGCGGGCCAGAATTTTGATGTCGTGTAGGAGGCCGTCATGCGGGATGCCGCGGACCAAACACCGTGAGCCGAATCAGGCGTGCGCGTTTGCGCAGGCGATGCAGCGTGAAGCAAAAGGAATGGCTTTCAGTCGTGCGGGGGCGATAGGCTCCTCACAATCGACACAGATGCCATACGTGCCTTTCTTGATGGCGGTCAGGGCGGCCTCGATTTGGGCGAGTGTTTCCAAATGGTTCTCGTCCAATCCCTCGATGACTTCCTCGTTTTCGAGCTCTTGCGCTTGCTCTTCCGAGTCAGCATTCAAGGCAGGACGAGCGCCCTCAAGGCGCTGAAGGTTCATCTTGTCGAGTCGCCCTTCAAGGCGCGCCTTCATGGCGTTCAGTTCGTCGCGAATTTCTTCGTGCATTAGTTCTCTCCTGCGACGCCGGCCTGGTAGGTCTCGTAGATGATTACGTCACAATCCAAGTCGCCAAGGTGGTTTTCGATCAGAGGCAGCACATCATCCCATTTGAGCTTGCCAACGCCAGTGGCGAGTTTAGGCAACGCGATGGACTTGATGCTGTCGGCTTCGATGGCCTTCTTGAGTTCACGCAACACGTGGTTCACGTTTTCGAGTGATGCTGGACCAGGATGTGCCCCTTCGCCTTCTGATTGTGTGAAGAGGTTGTAGAAACGCGCGCCTTCGGCTCCGCCCCAGAACCACAGAGTTCCCGATTTGGGGTGGTGGACGTGGATATAATGACGGAAGTCTTTGTAGAGAGATGGCCAGCGTTCACGCAACGAGAGCGCGAGGCCCTGGTCGAAATGGTCATCTGGCGCGACGCCATGTGCGATGGCTTCTGCGTTGCTGAGTAGAATATCACCTTCGACTTTGCGAATCATACGTATCTCCAATTGAGGTTAAGACACCGACCCTTACTACAAGGACCGTGCCGACATGTTGGGGTGTTATTTTTCGCGGGTTTATCCTGAGACGCCTTATTTTCGCGGCGCACTATTTTCGCGATGGAGGGGGTGGCGAAAAATTTACATGCGGGAGGCAGCTGTGATGCAGTGAAGCTTGAACTGGCGGGCTTCGTTGGGGCCAAGGTCGACGCAATTGAGCATCGTTTCGTTTCGTGTCAGGACCACGCTGGTGATTTTGACGTCGCGCGTCGAGGTCTTTCTTGGGGTGCTGTAGGTGATGCGAATCGCTGCTTCATCGTACCAGGCCGATTCGATCACGGTGCGGACGGCTTCAGAGGCCGCCAACGCAGGAACCGCGGCCCAGGTCAGGCCTGCTCGAACCCGGTTTAGTTCGGCTTGCGCGGCTCTGGGTAAGGCCGCCCGGACTTTGTCGGCTGCGCTCATCAACGTGTCCGAAAAGGGCATCCAGCGCAGACGAACCAGCATTTCGGATACGGTGACGAGCAAGGTCGCCTCTTGCACACTGAAATTGATGGGCGGCATCGAATAGTGCCGCGTGAGCGCAACGCCTCCGCCTCGCCCTTGTTCGGTTTGAAGCGGTAAATTGGCGAATTTAAGTGCATCGATATCGCGATAAATCGTTCGAATCGAGACTCCAAATCGGTCGGCAATCTGTTCGGCTGTGGTCCCCGTGCGCCGGCCGCGCAGAAATTCGGCGATGGCAAAGAGCCGTTCCGTACGTTTCATTTTGGCCTCCACCAAATTAAACATGACATAACCATGACAGTACGCGTTGGTCCGAGTGATTTCCAACAGGTTGTCGGGTTTCAGGCTGTCGGGTTTCAGGCTTCGGGTTTCAGGTGGACGTGATTGGTGCGCGGGCATCCTGCATTGCGACTCGGTTTTCAGGTTTCAGGTTGTCGTTTCAGTTGTTCGAGCCGACCAACACGAACCGTTCTTGGTTCGCGGTCATCAAAATATGGCAACCTTCAACTTGGAGAACCCATGCCACAAGCAATTTGGAACAAAACCATTATCGCAAAAACCGACACGTTTGAGTCGGTGGAAGGCAACGTCTATTTCCCCATCGAAAGCATCGATTCAAAGTATTTTGAGCCCAGTGATTATCACACCACGTGTGGCTGGAAAGGCGTCGCGAGCTACTACCATGTTGTGGTGGACGGTAAACGCAATGAGAACGCCGCGTGGTTCTATCCCGACCCGAAGCCTGCCGCGTCGAATATCAAAGGCGCTGTGGCGTTTTGGCGAGGTGTGACGGTCGAATAGTCAACAAATGGTCCGCGGCATCTTGATTGGTCGGCGAGCCTTATGGAGGCTGTCGCATAAGGGGTCGATGACGAGGCTGATGTTGTGATTGGTCCGCGAGGCCTATGGCTCGCATGTGTTTGGTCCGCGAGCCCTATGGCTCGCATGTGATTGAATAATCGCAAGAATCGCATGCAGGCCATAGGGCCTGCGCACCAAGCGCAGAAATCGCAAATCGCATGCAGGCCACAGGGCCTGCGCACCGAATCACAGCGTGGCGGACCAGTCGCAGGTCACCTGCCGGCCGCCCATCGCCTACTGCACGCCGGTTAGGTTTCCGTCGATTCCGCTGATTTTCAGGCCGATGGATTTTGCATCCAGCGAGCCGTTGCCGTCGCTGTCGATGTCGTTTGGCGACAGTGTGCCCAGCAGGCTGATGAGCTGTGCCGGTGGCAAGGGCAGCGAGGCAGGATCAAGTGCGTTGATGGCCGCGTTAAGGTCGGTTTCGGTGATGGCGCCTGCCAGAATTCCGGAGAAGCCGGTCACGTTTGTGCCCGATAAAGTCACGGTTTGTTCGACACGGGCTTTGTAGAGCTTCACGTTCAGGACGCTGGTGGCGTTGAGCGGAATCGCGATGGGGACGGTCGTGGTTGGGCCACCGCCGGCTACAAAGTTGCCGGTTCGGGTCGCTGGGAGCGACACCACGGGCGCGCAGCTCAATGGGTCAAGTGACGTGCGGTCCGAGACGTAATTGCAGGTGGTTGTTTGCAGATTGCAGGTGGCGTTGGCGGGGTCGAGCGCGCCGGTCAGCAGCGCCAATGTGAACTGGCCGGGCTGAAATCCGATGTATTCGAATAAAAGGACCAGGCTTCCGGCCACAAGGGAATCGGTCAACGGCTGGTTCACAAAGGTTCCAAGCGGTGACAGCGCGTTGTCACGGTCTCCATCGCCGTCGATATCGAGGGCTTCGCCGACTGCCGTACCGTTGCCGAGTGTGAGAACCGTGATTTTGGTCGCGTCTGTGAATGTAGGTGTGCACAGGCATTGGGTGGTGTCGGCGACGCAGACTCCGGCCATGCACGAATCGCCGGTGCTGCAGGCGAGCCCGTCATCGCAGGTGCCAGCATTGATCGCGGTGCTGAAGCAACCTTGGTTGATATTGCAGGTGTCGGTGGTGCAGGAGTTTCCGTCGTCGCATGAACGCGGCGTGCCGCCACAGGTTCCGGCGTTGCAGGTGTCGTTTTCGGTGCAGGCGTTGCTGTCGTTGCATGACGCTGTATTTAACGAATACGAGCAATCAGCCGTGGTCGGGTCGCAGACGTCGGTGGTGCATGGGTCGCCGTCATCACAGATACTGACTTGGCCCGAGCAGCAAGGATTATTGGTGGGCAGATGCTGACAGCCGGCCACGGCATGGCAGATGTCGATCGTGCAGGCGTTGCCGTCGTCGCAGGTTTCGGGTCCTCCAGCATTGCATACGCCGTCGGCGCAGATATCGCCGGTGGTGCATGGATCTAAATCATCGCATTCGGCGGTATTATTGGTGTTGGCACATCCCACTGCTGGGTCGCAGGTGTCGTCGGTGCAGGCGTTGCCGTCTTCGCATGAAACGGCCGTGCCTACACATTCGCCCGCCTGACAGGTGTCAGTTTGTGTGCAGAGGCTTTCGTCGTCACACGTCGCTCCGTCGTTAAGCGCGGTGTTCACACAACCCGTCGTGGCATCACACGAATCGACCGTGCACGAGTTTCCATCCGAGCAATCGACCGACTCGCCCGCACACACCCCAGCCTGACAGGTCGTGTTGAAGGTGCAGATATTCATATCGTCGCAGGCTGTTCCGTCGGCAGCCCCGCTCCAGGTGGAGGGAGTCGCCGGATCACAGGTTCCGCAACCGCTTGGGTCGGGATCACCCGTGGCACGGCACACACCTTCAATGAGGCATGTGTCGGCGGCGACGGCCCAGGCGCAGACCTTTCCTTCGCCGGGTTTGTCGACGCAGGAGTCCGTTGTGCAGGCCAAGCCATCGTCGCAATCGGTATCCGCTTCGCAGTGGGTTACCCCAGCAAATTGCGCGTCAGGACTGGAATCAGTGCCGGCATCCGTCGCGTTATTTGTCGGCGTCGTGATCGCGGTATTGGACGGCGTTCCGTCGTCGCTGCAGGCGGTGAACCACAGGCAACCGCATAAGAAAATGGTCTTGAGGCGATAATTCATTGAAGCCTCCCGTAGATGACGGTGTTGCCGCTCTGACGAGTATTGGGGAGTGCGCCATTGGTGATGGGCACGATCTTGATAAGTGAGGTGTTGGGCGGTTGCCCCAACGACGCTGATAGGTCGATTTCAGGCAATGGAAACGCCGCGAGGGGCGTGCCGTTTCCGAGCAATCCACCAAGGGCGGGGACCAATTGGCTTTCGAGCAACGAGGCCAGCGCCGGCTCGACGCCAAGGGCTGCTTCGTTGGTCACATTGACCTCAAGCTGAACGTTTTCGATGGCCTGAATCACGATCTCGATGTCGCCGGTAGCGGGGTTGGCGGCCAGCGTGATGGGCGCGTCAAACGCGACGTACACGACGGCGACCACCGGTTGTCCAAAGAGTTCCAACGTCGTGTCGAGTCGCAAATCCCCAATATAGAGTCGGAGTTCGCCGTTCACACAATCGCTGGCTACGGGCGGCAAATAGCCGCTGACGTCCAAATTCAGGTTTGTGACGCCGTATTGCGCCAAATCGACGCTGCCCAAAAGCGAGGGGGCGACAGGGAATTCCAAAAGGCCTCCCCACCAAGCGGCGCGTAGAATCTGGTTGATCGTGTCGTCGGCAAAGACGATTTCGAGCGGGGCGGCTTTGGGGATGACCAGCTGCTGGCCTGCACCACAACCGACTCGCATCGGAACTCCAAGATTCGCGTTGAATACGCCTGTGTCTGGCGTTCCACGGTTCGCAGCGGTAGCCCACGCACGAAGCCCAAAGGCGCCACCCTGTGGGCCCGGGGTCGCATCTTGGAAATCAGTCGCCGAGAAATCACTTTCGAGCGCGATGGCGATGGCGGGCGGGCTGCCGTCAAGTCGTGGCAAGCTGAACACCTGATTGAACGCCAAGGCGCCCAGTCCATCGGCGAGCAAAGGCCCAAGGACCGTTGAAAGCTGGGAATTTAGTTCGGTTTCTAGATCCGAAACGATGCCGCCGCGGATGATGGGTTCGATGATGGTCAGCAGGAAGTTCGTCCAACCGTTATTGGATTTGATGTCCAGATTATTGATGGTCGTCTGAGAGTTGACGACGCTGACCTCAAGGGTGTGCGCAGGCGTCACCGATATGAGCAGGTCGGCGTTGATGACGATCGATGAGATCGTCAATGAGCCGTTGCTGTCGCCTCCGAGCAATTGACAACCAAAATTGGTGCAGTCGAAGCGCAATCCGCCCACGATATTATTCAATGACGCACGGATGTGTAGCCCACCATCGATGGAATCCAGGACCACCGTCGACCCTGCGAAATTCAGACTTCTCACATAGATATTAAATCCCGCCGAGCTCGCGATGACGGTGTTCGGATCGAAAAACGATCCTAAATCGAAGCCGTCCAAAACACCTTTGAAGATCGCGGAAAGGTCGGTCGGGGGAGGCGGCATTTTATCGTCGATCGACTCCTGGCCAAGGTAGATGCCCAGGCCTGGGTTCACGTTGCCGCCACCTACAGGCGTGGGAAGCGTGTAGGCGCTTGAGTAGTGATAGGCTTGGACGCGCGCGTCTTCGGTGCCGAGTTCGTCGACGGCGATGAATTCCAGCGTGTTTCCGCCGACCTCGGGTGTCACGGTCAACGAGAAGCTGCCGTCGACTGGGTTCACAGCGACGACCTGACCGTTGATCTGGAACGATGTGATGGCCCCCGCGCCGCTGGCGACCGTCCCAATCACGTTGATCGTGCCCGGGATGGGCCCTTGAATCGTGGCACCGCGTGGCGGGTAGGTCACGTTGATGGTGGGCCGGCAGGTGAACGATTGCAGAACCGTGTAACCGCAGCCGTTGATTGGGTCACAGAAGTTGACGGTGCACGCGTTATTGTCGTCGCACATCGAGGACGTATCGGTGAACACACACCCGGTTGCGGAAGCACACGAGTCCGAGGTGCAAACGCTGTTATCGTCGCAGGGCAATGGGTCGGTGCCGGGAACACATCCGCCAGCGGCGCAGGTGTCGCCGACAGTGCAGGCGTCGTTATCGTCGCAGGGCAGGGTGTTGTTCACGTGGATCACACCCAGAGCCGGGTCGCAGGTGTCGTCGGTACAGCCGTTGGCATCGTTGGGGTCGACGGGCACGCCAATGCAGGCGCCTTGGGTGCAGGTGTCGACCAAGGTGCACAGGTTTCCGTCGTCACAGGCATCTGTGTTGAAGGGGTAGATGCAGCCATCTACCGGGTCGCAAGCTTCGTCCGTGCACGGATTGCTGTCTGCGCATGAGGCCGAAATGTCGTCGTGGCCACATCCGTCGGTGGCTTCGCAATAATCGATGGTGCAGATATTGGCGTCGTCACACGAAAGTGCGGTCTCTTCGACGCATTGGCCTGCCAGACACACGCTGGCGGTCGTACACATGCTCTGATCGTCGCAGGTCGCCCCGTCGTCGGGCGTAAAAACACAGCCGGTGGCGGAATCGCAAGAGTCAATTGTGCAGCCGTTCTGGTCGTCGCAAGGAAGTCCTGGCCCAGGAACACACTCGCCGGCAAGGCACGAGTCGCCGCTGGTGCAGGCGTCGCCGTCGTTGCAATCGGCGGTGTTTTCGACAAAACCGCAGCCGCCAACCCCATCACAGGTATCGTCGGTGCACGGGTTTTGGTCGTCGCAGGTGAAGGCCTCGCCGACACACTCGCCAGCGACACAGGTGTCGCCCATGGTGCAGGCGTCGCCGTCGTCGCATTCTCCAGCGTCGGCCTTATTGGTCCAGGCCGAGGCGTCGGTCACGACGAGGCAGATTTGGCAGGTATTTGCGGAGTTCGCTGCGCCATTATCGATGCAAGCACCGTCGATTTCGCATTGATCCGAGGTGCAGCAAAGTGCGGCGTCGTAGCTGTTGATACAGACCCCATTTTCACACGAGTCTGCGGTACACGCTTCGCCATCGTTGCAGTCGGTTGCGCAAGAGCCCGTGTCCGCGCCCGCATCTGCGACGACATTATTATTCGACGTTGAAGTCGTGCTGTCGTCGCCGCAAGAAAAGAGCGTGACCAAGGCAGCCGCAGTCAAAATGCGTTGCCAGAAGCCGATCGTTAAACGCATGGCCTCTCCTATAATCTAGTAAGTGTTCACTAAATAAGGTGAGGGTTTTCCGCCCGGCAGTCAAATTCAGTAGGTATCGGCTATTCGGCGCCGATATGCGCGAGCAGCCCACGGACGGTTCTGGCCAGCCCAATATGGCGCTCCGACAGCGCCTGATAGGCTTCCCGCAAGGGCGTCTCGATTTCGGGGCATCGATCCAGAGGATCAAGTTCTGCTTCCAGTACACGCAGTTGCGTCATGATCAGAAACTGGTCATTTTCGATCGACGCGCATTCCAGAAGGGCAGCAGTGGCGTTCATCGCATATCGATGCACGCCAATTTCAGCGAAAGCCTCGGCGCATTGGTCGAAGACTTCCAACAGACCTTCACGCTGTCCCGCACGAAGACGAACGTAGGCTCGATGGTAGCGCGTGATCCAAACCGCGGTCGCACCCACGGAGCCGTAGGTTACTTCGGCCCGGTCGAAACCCAACATCGCGTCCGTGACCTTTCCCTGAGCGTGGTCAACTTTGGCCATGCCTTCCAAAATATGGGCTTCCAGGTCCTTGAGTGACATTCGCCTCGTGAACTCGAGGGCTTCCTCGTAACACTCGCGTGCCTTCATCGGCTTTTCGGGGGCCAGAATATCCCCTGCAAGGGCGAGCGCGCAGGCCATGCCTTCGGTTTCATCGAGTGCCCGGTAGGCGTCCAATGCGTCGTGAAGGTGCGAAAGCGCCTCCGAAGAACGTCCACTTAAATGTAGGATTTCTGCCATTTCGCCCGTGATTCGGGCCAGTGACAGTTCGTTTCCTTCGACTCGAATCGTCAAGCGCGCTCGTTCACCCGCTTCGAGGGCGTCAACGTAACGCCCGAGCGCATGTAGAATGCGCATATGGACTTCGAGGGCCTCGGCCAGAATATCGTGCCATCCGTGGTCATCGGCGCGGGAAATCAAGTCACGCGCGATTTCTTCAGCGTCCGTAAAAGACTTGGTCTGGGCGTCGATATGCAGCTGAACCAGAATCGCGTGGCCCCATCGTGGGTCGTCCATCGAAATATCGAGCGCTTGCAGCGAGCGAATCGCCTTTTGCTGCATCTGCTGAGCCACATGGGGGCTTTCACACACCGCAGCTTGATACGCCGCGGCGAGCCATGGAGAAATGGGCGATTCTTTGTCGCCTGAGGCTTCTAAGTGCTGACCGATATCCCAGGGTGAAACATGGCGTTCAGCCAGAACTCGCGCGGCCTGATGGTGAATCTCTTGCCACCAGCCGGTTCCTTCGACGCTCGCGGCAACCGCGACCTGAAGCCCAGGGTGGTCAAAAACCCAGGAACGGCCTTTTCGTTGAATGGCTCCCAAGCGTTCCAGCGCCACCAGAGTATTGGCGTTGGGCGGGTATCCCAATTGCGTTAACACATCTGACCAGAGCGACTCGTCGACCCGTGTGCCGATCGCGGCGCCTACCTCAAGAGCCGCGCGTCCAACGATAGGAAGTTCTTCGTCGACTGTGGCCAAGACGCGAGCCCAGACGTTTTCGAGCCCGTGTTCCGGCGGTGCCTCCGAGCCGTGTTTGACGTTGGCAACCGCCACCAGCGGCATGCCTTTGGACGCAATCACGATATCAGCGCGCCGTTCTGCGGGCAGTGACACCCACTCCGAGAGCATGTCGTCGACTTGTTGGGGCGTCAAAGTGGGCACCGACATATCGACGATCTTGAGGTCCGTCTGGTTGTCGCGCCACGTGGCGACCCGTTCGCGAACGAGGTTATCGGTTGTTTCCTCCATGATCGCGATGAGCAGAACCGCGCCTTGTTTGGCCGCGAGCACGTCCTCACAAAAATCCACGGCATCGATGGCGTGTTGGATATCGTCCAGAATGATGATCGGGATGCGCGCACCCGAAATCTCTTGCAGTGCGGAAGCCGTGACCCGATGCGCCAACGCGGGCGTCAGCCTGCCAAGTTTTGCGTTGCCCAGCAGAGTGCCTTGAACCACTCCCATCAGGGCATCGACGCTGTAATGGGTTCCCAACCTCTCCGTGATCAGGGTGGGCGCCTCCACGACCGATTTGCCCGACACACCGAGGGCGTTGGACAGCATGACGGCGATCGGATCCACCAGATCGCCCGACGAGAAATGTGAATAGAACCACCGCCCACGTCCCGCGGTTTCTTCGAGTTCCGCAAAGTGTTTCGCGAGTCTGGATTTGCCGATTCCCAAAGGGCCTTGCATCAGAACAAGTCGCGGGGCCCGCTCCATAATGGCCTCATCGAGCACTTGGCCCAGAAGCGAGAGCTGAGCGGCTCGACCCACAAAGGGCGGGGCGCGCAACGAAGCCAGCCGCGGCGAGATGACCTGAGGTGTCGAAATCGTCTGGTGACGAATGGATTCGGGCACGGCCTTACGCCAGGCTTCGAAGGCCTCCATCGCCCCTTGAAATCTCACGCCGTGGGGTTTGGCCAGTGCGCGTCGAATCCAACCCACCAGAGAAGGCGGAATGTCGATGATCGGTTCAGGGTCCGAGGGCAGCGACTCGCGCGCGTGCTGCAATCCCATTTGCAGGAAGTCGCCTTGAATGAAGGGCGGACGTCCATAGCTCCACTCAAAAACAATGCAGCCCAGCGCGTAGAGATCGGTCCACGGGCCGTAAAGATGCGAAGCGGCCGAGAACTGTTCGGGCGCCATGTACTGCGGCGTACCCACTGGAGTCGCTCTGGGATCTTCGGGCTCGTCGGTCAGCGTTGACTGACCAAAATCCGCCAATTTCACGTCCATCTTTTCGGGATCGATCAGCAGGATATTCGAAGGTTTCAGGTCCAGATGCAGGATATGGCGAGCATGAGCGTAGGAGAGCGCCTCAAGTACGCGCGAAACAACGGCATCGATTTCTTCGATCGTTTTTGGAGGGTGGTCTTCGAGCGTCCCGTGGGCTGACGCTTCCATCGCCATCCAAGTCTGGTCCTTGGTATGGCCAAAATCCAGAACGCGCACGATGTTGGGGTGGTCGAGCAGGGCGGCTGCAACGACTTCGCGCCCGATCGGCTCGGCGCCAACGCCCGTATGAGGGACTTTGACTGCGACTTCGCGGCCAAGAGCGTCCCACGCGGCAAATACTTTCGCGCCGCCGCCAGCGCCTAGTGTGCGGATTCGCGTAAATGGACCAATAAGTTTCGTCATGTCTGTCGGCTTCCCCGTCAGGGCCTTGGCGCACACCATATCACTCGTGACCGCAGTGGGGCTAGCGTCGTGACATCCTGTGGTTCACGATGATACTATCCGTCGGCTTTGGGAGGCCGCAAATGAAAGAAAAACATGTAAGAATCCGAATTGAGCAATGTTTGGCACTCGCGAAGGCCTCGAACTGCCCGCGTCGCAAATTCGGGGCGATGTTGGTCGACCCTGAGCGAAATGTGGTCCTCATGGATGGCTATAACGGAGGCCCAAGAGGCGGTGGCGAGCTTTGCGGTGGCGACGTTTGTTTGCGGGACACGATGAACGTAACCTCGGGCACGCGAATGGAAATCGGCTGCCACCACGCTGAAATGAACGTGATCTGTAACTGCGCAGCGTCAGGCGTTGCGACCAAAGGCGGTTGGATGATTGTGACGGGCGAACCCTGCATTTTGTGCGCAAAATTGATCCATCACGCTGGCATCAAAAAAGTGATCGTAGTGGGTGGGGGATATGCGGGTGAAAACGGTTTGGGCTACCTGCAAGAACACGGCATCGAAGTACAGAGTGTCGAAGGTCCCCAGGACCCGCGTCTTGAGGCTGTCACGTGAATAGATTGGAACAAATTGGGTGGACGGGCACAGCGGAGCTGGCCGAGGGCCAATTCATCGGTCGCGTTTCTGCCGACTACGGAATTCATTTTGAGGTCTGGGCCGAGGCCGGCGTTCAACGAGCGATCTTGCCCGGGAAAAATCGGGAAGGGGTATCGCCCGCTGTTGGCGACTTTGTGATCCTCGAAGATTCTCATGATGTGTTTTGGTTGATCCGAGAGATCCTCCCGCGTCGCACCGAACTTGTGCGCCAGGCCGCCGGGCAAAAGACTCGCCCGCAGGTGATCGGCACAAATTTGGACACCGTATTTGTCGTGTCGTCGATGAATCAAGAGTTCAACGTTCGCCGTCTTGAACGCTACATCACGGCGATCGAGCGGTCCGGAGCGACCCCGGTCGTGGTGTTGAATAAAGCCGACCTCGCCGAGGACCCAGAATCTTACCTGAAACAGGCGAGAGATGTTGCCCCTAACATCGACGTCGTGGGCTTGAGCGCTCTGGATCCGGAGGGCGTGAGCACGGGATTGGCTAAATGGTTGGGGCCGGGGAAAACCATCGCATGCGTGGGCAGCTCAGGTGTTGGGAAGTCGACGTTGATCAACGCGCTGCTTGGGGATGAGCGGCAGCGTGTGGCCGACATCCGCTTGGACGACGATGAAGGCCGTCACACCACGACCCGCCGTCAGCTGTTTGAATTACCTGGTGTTGGGCTCTTGCTCGACACGCCGGGGATGCGAGAGCTTCAGCTCTGGGGCGATGAATCCGACGCCGAAGAGGCGTTTCCTGAAATCGAAGAGCTGGCCTCCGAATGTCGTTTCGCCGATTGTGAACATGAATCCGAACCCGGCTGCGCCGTGGTCGGCGCCATCAAGAACGGAGACCTCGATATCGCTCGCGTCGATGCCTGGCGGAAACTCAAAGCCGAACTGGCGTTTCAAGCCCGCAAAACGGATGTCGCGGCCCAGCTGGACGAAAAACGGCGAGTGAAGACGATGATGGCGGGATACAAGAAAACCCAGAGGAGCCACCCCAAGCGCAAAAACTAGAAATTTGCGCCGACGACAAAGGCCCTCGAGAAGTCGTGCTTCTGAAAATCATCTGTGGGCGCGATCACATAGATCACATTTGATCCCCATCCAAAATCAGCCTGATTATCGAAGTCTAAACGAAGGACCATCGTCCAATCGTCCAAATTAGCGGGCGTGCCTGACGGAGGCGAGAATTCGTAATGATCAAAAAGGCCAGCCGCACGCCATCCACCTAGGCGATGCCCTCCGTCGTCCATCGCGATTTGTTCGGGAAGCCAGTCGATAAGGACATCCAACGCGTCCTGGGGAAAGCCGGCAAAGAGTTCCAAAAACTCCGTGTCTGTGGTGGGCAGACTCCATTCGGGAAAATACGAAATTGCGCATTCGTAATGTCCCACTGACGGCACTGTGACTGCTTTTGCGCGTTTCTTGTCGGGCGATGGATACCAGCGAATTCGGAAATCAAAGAGTTCCGCACCCATGTCGATTCCCAAAATCCCATCGTCCGGGAAACCCAAGGGTTTTGCGTTGAACTGCGAAAAGTTCAGCTGGCCAAGGAACGAGTAACCCGCCCATGCGGAGCCTTCATCGTAAGGAATACCGCCAAATTTCGAGTTCATCATCGGCAGGACAGGGTCTGAAGTCGGACGCCGCAAGAGCGCAGACAGTCCATCGCGCCAAAGCGGGTGCTCAGCGACTCGTCGAGACTTCAATAGACCACATGGCTTCAGCCCCGCGAGCGTGCGCTCGATGACCTGGGCGGGCGTGACTTCGCACGCCGAAGCCAAGTCGTGGGCGACCTCTGGGTCCAAAATGAATTTGGGTTTTTCTAAGTGTTCGATCATGGGAGTCGTATCAGATTCTCTGGACCCATTTCAGCGATGGAGGTGCAGCCTGCAAGGCCCATCGTAAGGTCGAAGTCAGCCCTAAAATTCTTGAGCACCTCGCGAACTCCGTTTTCGCCGTCGAGCGCAAGTCCCCAAATATAGGGCCTGCCAATGCATACGGCACGCGCGCCCAGGGCGATCGCCTTGAAAGCGTCGGCGCCGCT
>Ga0100385_1000999_pt1 | contig 30247 bp, 27 predicted proteins | sample CryGeymeta201509_FD_81543 | JGI IMG/M metagenome (GOLD analysis project Ga0100385, IMG submission 81543) | Groundwater microbial communities from Crystal Geyser aquifers in Utah, USA - Crystal Geyser metaG 2015-09 | ecosystem: Environmental > Aquatic > Deep subsurface > Groundwater | place: USA... | reverse complement strand
TACCGCCTGGCGCCCATAGCGCGTTGGAACCACCCCTTCCCATCCCGAACAGGACCGTGAAACAACGCCGCGCCAATGATATTGCCCACTACGAGCAGGAAAGTAGGTCAGCGCCAGGCAAACCCTTACGGCACCCCAAGTAACGAACAAGCTTACTTGGGGTGTTTTCGTATGCGCGAAGCGCGCGTCCTGAGTCACCGGGGCCGCGCCGCGCACAGCGTGCGCAGCCGAACCCGACCGGGGCGTCCTGGAGTACGATAGGCGTCGTGGAAGCGGGTCGAGTATTCATCGAAAATTCCTGGCAGTCTCCGGCATCCGGCCGGACGCTGTCCGTCATCGACCCGAGCGACGGGCGGGAGTTTGCGCGCATCGCGCGCGGCGGCGCCGAGGACATCGAGGGCGCGGTCGAGGCGGCGCGCCGCTGCTTCGATGCGGGCTGGGGAAGGCTCGCCGGTTTCGAGCGCGGCCGTGTGCTGATGAAGGTGCGCGAACGCATTCTCGACCATGCCGAGGAGCTCGCGCTGACCGAGTCGCGCGACTGCGGAAAGCCGCTCCGACAGGCGCGAAACGACGTGGCCGCCTGTGCGCGCTATTTCGAGTTCTATGCCGGCGCGGCCGACAAGATCGAGGGCCGGACACTGCCCTACGCGCCGGAGTTCACGGTACTGACCATCCGCGAGCCCTATGGGGTGACCGGCCACATCATCCCCTGGAATTATCCGCTCCAGATCTTCGGCCGCTCGGTCGCCGCCGCGCTCGCCGCCGGGAATGCCTGTGTCGTCAAACCGTCCGAGGACGCGTGCCTGAGCCTGCTGCATCTCGCCGAATGGATGGCGGAGGCGGGCTTGCCTTCCGGCGCGATCAACTTTGTCCCCGGGCTTGGTGTCGAAGCGGGCGCCGCGCTTGCGGCCCACCCGGGGATCGATCACATCTCCTTTACCGGCTCGCCGCAGACCGGCACCCTGGTCGCGCAGGCTGCGGCCATGCATCACCATCCGGTGACCCTGGAGCTTGGCGGAAAGTCGCCGCAGATCGTGTTTGCGGATGCGGATCTCGATGCGGCCGTCCCGGTGATCGTGAACGCGGTCGTGCAGAACGCCGGGCAGACCTGCTCCGCGGGCAGCCGGCTGCTGGTCGAGCGCGGCTGTTACGACGAAGTCCTGGAACGGCTGGGCGCCGCGTTCTCGCGCCTGCGCGTGGCATCCGCGCATGCGGACTCCGATTGCGGTCCGCTCATCCGGCGCAGCCAGCTCGACCGGGTCCGGGGCTTTCTGGACGAGGCCGAGCGTGACGGTCTGGTGCGGGTCGCGCAGGGGCAGGTCGAAACCGATGCGCCGGCGGGAGGCTATTACCAGGTGCCGGTGCTGCTGCGCGACGTTCCCGTGGGTCACCGGCTGGCCCAGGAGGAAGTGTTCGGGCCGGTGCTGGCGGCGATGGCGTTCGAATCGGAGGACGATGCGGTGCGGCTCGCGAACGCAACCCGCTTCGGCCTCGTTGCCGGGGTGTGGACGCGCGATGGCGGGCGAGCACTGCGGGTCGCGCGGCGGCTTCGCTGCGGACAGGTGTTCATCAACAACTACGGCGCGGGCGGCGGAGTGGAGCTGCCCTTTGGCGGCGTGAAGTCCTCCGGCCACGGCCGCGAGAAGGGCATCGAGGGACTGCTCTCCTTCACTACCCTGAAGACCATCGCCATCCGGCACGGATAGGAAGACATCATGCGACTGCAGGGAAAGATCGCCATCGTCACCGGAGCGGGGTCGGGGTTCGGGGAAGGCATCGCGAAGCGATTCGCGCAGGAAGGCTGCAAGGTCATCGTCAATGACCTGAGGGCGGAAGGTGGCGAGCGGGTCGCGCGCGAGATCGCCGCGGCCGGCGGCGCGGCGCGCTTCGTGCAGGCGGACGTCTCGCGGGATTCCGACGTCGCGCGCCTGATCGGCTCGGCGATCGAAGCCTACGGCGGCCTGCACATCGTCGTGAACAACGCCGGCTTCACCCACCGCAACCGCCCGATGCTGGAAGTGAGCGAAGAGGAGTTCGACCGCATCTACGCGGTCAATGTTAAGGGCCTGTTCCTCAGCGCGCGCCACGCCGTGCCGCACTTCCGCGCGCAGGGCGGCGGCTGCTTCGTCACCATCGCCTCGACTGCCGGGGTGCGGCCACGCCCCGGGCTCACCTGGTACAACGGAAGCAAGGGCGCGGCGATCGTCACCAGCCGCTCGATGGCCGCCGAGCTCGGCCCCGATCACATTCGCGTGAACTGCATCAATCCGGTGATCGGAGAGACGGGCCTGCTCGAGACCTTCATGGGGATGCCCGATACGCCCGCGAACCGCGCGAGGTTCCTCGCAGGCATTCCGCTCGGGCGCTTCACGCGGCCGAGCGACGTGGCGAGCGCCGCGCTGTTTCTCGCTTCCGACGAGGCCGAATTCATCACCGGCACCTGCATCGAAGTCGACGGCGGGCGCTGCGTCTGAGCGGTCGGATCAGCCTCCGGCGCTGTGGTAGGCGAGGTCGCGCAGCGCGAGCGAGATCGTGGGCACATAGGTGATGATCATCAGGTCGATCAGCGCGACGAACACGAAGGGCAGCAGCGGACGCACGATGCGCTCGAGCTGGATGTCGGCGACGGTGCAGGCGGCGAACAGGTTCACGCCGAAGGGCGGCGTGATCATGCCCAGTGCGAGGTTCACCACCATGATGGTGCCGAAGTGCACCGGGTCGATGCCGAAGTGCTGCGCGATCGGCGCCAGGATGGGCGCGAGCACGATGATCGATGCGGAAGTCTCGATGAACATGCCGATCACGAACAGCGCCGCGTTGACGCCGAGCAGGAACCACGCCGGCGAGTGCAGCGTCTCGACCAGCATCGCACCGATCTTGGCCGGGATGCCGGCGCGCGTGATCAGGTAGCTGAACAGCCCGGCGCAGGCGATGATGAAGAGGATCACCGCGCTCGAGAGCACCGACTTGCGCAGGATCGGGCCGAGCCCCGCCGGCGTGATCTCGCGGTACGCCAGCATGCCGACCGCGGCCGCATAGAACACCGCCACCGCGGAGGCTTCGGTCGGCGTGAAGATGCCGCCGTAGATTCCGCCGAGGACGATCACCGGCATCATCAGCCCGAGCCAGGCGCGCCGCAGCGCGACGAGGAAGCCGAGACGGCCTTCGCCGTCGGTCTTGCCCAGCCCCTTGACTTTCGCCCACACCCAGACGAACAGGATGAGGCTCGCGCCGATCAGCAGGCCGGGGCCGATGCCGGCGATGAACAGCTCGCCGACCGAGACATCGGCAGAGATGCCGTACAGGATCATCGGGATCGAGGGCGGGATGATCACGCCGAGTTCCGCGGAACTCGCCTGGATCGCGGCGGCGAAGTTCGACGGATAGCCGTGGCGGGTCATGGCCGGAACCAGGATGGCGCCGATCGCGAAGGTCGTCGCCACGCTCGATCCGGAGACGGCCGCGAAGATCATGCAGGTCAGCACGCAGGTGCAGGCGAGCCCGCCCTGCACGCCGCCGACGAGGGACTTGGCGAATTCCATCAGCCGGCGGGAGATGCCGCCGGTCTCCATCAGGTTGCCGGCCAGGATGAAGAACGGAATCGCGGCCAGCGGATAGCGGTCGATCGAGGTGAAGAGCTGCTGGCCCAGCACGAGCAGCGATGGGCGGTCGCTGGTGAGCACGCCCGCGACCCCCGCCAGCCCGATCGAGATCGCGACCGGGACGCTCAGCGCGAACAGCGCGAGCATGGTCATGAACATCACGCCCGGCATGTCAGTCGGCCACTGCGTTCGACGAAGCGACGCCGTCCAGCGCCCGCAGTCGGGGATCGAAATGGCGCGCGAGGACGGCGAGCATGCTGAAGCAGGCGCCGACCGGGATCGCCAGATAGGCCCAGGCAATCGAGATGTCCAGCCCGGCCAGCGTCTGGAAGCGGACGCGCCAGGTCACGACGAAACCGTACCACGCAACCAGTGCGAGGAACGCCAGGGTGGAGAACGTGGTGAATCCGCGCAGGACCCGCCGCGCCCTCCCGCGGCATGCGTCGTGCAGCAGATTCACCGCCATCAGCGCGCCCTCGCGGAAGGCGACCGCACAGGCGAGATATACCATCCAGACCAGCGCCGTGCGGGTGGCGACCTCGCTCCAGTCCGAGGGGGCCTCGAACAGGAAACGCGTGATCACCTGATAGAAGCCGAGACAGGCGGCGACGACCAGCAGCCCCTGCGCAGCCGCCGAGGCCAGCGCAGTGAGCCTGCGCTCCAGCGCGATCAGGAGTTCCGGCACGGGAACGCGGAGCGGCGGCGGCGCGTGGGCTGCCACCGCGCGCGAGTGCGCTTACTTGTAGTTGCGGATGCGGTCGATGTTCGCCTGGCCGTACTTCTTGGCGTATTCGGCGTAGGCCGGCGCCAGGCTCGCCTGGAACTTCGCGGTGTCGACCTTCGGGACGATCTGCATGCCCTGGCGCATGAGCTCATCCACGCCCTTGCGCTCGACCTCGTCGACGAACTTGCGCATCGCGGCGCCGCCCGCCTTCGCCGCGTCGACGAAGGCCTTCTTGTCCGCCGCGGACAACGAGTTGTAGATCTTGGGCGAGACGATGAACAGCGCCGGCGAATAGACGTGGCGCGTGAGGGTGAGGTTCTTCTGCACCTGCGAGAGCTTGGCCGAGGTGATGACCGAGATGGGATTCTCCTGGCCGTCGATGGTGCCCTGCTGCAGGCCGGGAATCACTTCCGGCCATGCCATCGGAGTCGGCAGCGCGCCCAGCGTGCGGAAGGCCGTGATGTGGACCGCGTTCTCCATCGTCCGGATCTTGAGGCCCTTGAGATCGGCCGGACTGTTGACGGCGCGCTTGCTGTTGGTCAGGTGGCGGAAGCCCTGCTCGCCCCAGGCCAGCGCGATCAGGCCGCGTGCCGGGAACTTCACCAGCAGATCCTGGCCGATCGGCCCGTCGAGCACCGCGCGCGCATGGGCCGAGTCGCGGAACAGGAAGGGGATGTCCACGATGCCGGTCTCGGGCACGAAGTTGCTCACCGTGCCCGTGGATACGACCACCAGGTCGAGGGTGCCGAGCTGGACCTGCTCGACCATCTCGCGCTCGCCGCCGAGCGCGCCTCCGGGGAAATGCTCGATCTTGAAGCGGCCGCCCGTTCGCTTCGCCAGATCTTCGGCGAAGGCGGTCGCGCCCGCGCCGTAGTGCGACGTCGGAGCCAGCGCGTAGCCCATCTTGAGGCTGGTCTGCGCGGGGGCCGCGCTGCTGAACGAGACCAGACACGCCGTCATGGCCATGGCGCGAAGCATGTTCGGGAATCTCATGGTTTCCTCCCTCGTTGATCGAAGAGTCGAACAGTCTATCGGCCGTCCCCGGCGCCGTCAATTCGGCCGGATCGGGACGTTCCGTCGGATCGGGACCGTTCGTCTGGTGTGGGCGCATTGACCTCCGGTTCTAATGCGAACTATACTGGTTCGTGTTAGAACCATTGCCTTTCATGAGCCGCGCCCCCTTCCTGCCGATGCTGCGAGAGCTCGCGCGCTGCTTCCAGTCCTTCGAGGCCTGTTCGGCGGCGCAGATCCGCGAGTTCGGTCTCACCCCTGCCCAGTTCGACATCCTCGCCACGCTGGGCGATACGCCGGGCATGGCGCCCAAGGAATTGGGCGAGAAGACGCTCATCACCAAGGGCACGCTGACCGGTGTGGTCGACCGTATGGCGGCGAAGGGCCTGGTCCGGCGCAGCCCCAGCCCGCAGGACGGGCGCAGCCAGATCGTGCGGCTGACCCGACGGGGCGAGACGCTGTTCGACAAGGCCTTTCCGGCGCACCTCGCGCACCTGGGGCGCGCGTTGGCGAGCCTCACCGCGGAAGACCTGTCCCGCATCGAGACCGCGATGCGGACCCTGCGCATGGCACTGGACGCAGTCGGGGCGAAACGATGAATGCGCCGCCGGCGTGCTACACCCGCACTGCCATCGCCCTGCACTGGCTGGTGGCGGCTCTGATCTTCGCCACGGTTCCGCTGGGCGTCTACATGGTCGGATTGTCGCTGTCCCCGATCAAGCTGAGGCTCTACAGTTACCACAAGTGGATCGGGATCACGGTGCTGGCGCTCTCCGTCCTGCGTATCCTGTGGCGAGCCACGCACACACCGCCGCCCCTGCCTGCGGCACTGCCGCACTGGCAGCGCGCGGGCAGCCATGCGGTGCACGTGGCGCTCTATGTGCTGATCGTCGCGGTGCCGGTGTCGGGCTGGCTGATGAGTTCCGCCAAGGGCGTTCCGACGGTCTGGTTCGGCGTGCTGCCCCTGCCCGACCTGGTGGCCAAGGACAAGTCATTGGGCGAGATCCTCACCGGCGTCCATCAGGGGCTGAACATCGTCCTGCTGTCCCTGGTTGCGGCCCACATCGCGGCAGCGCTCAAGCATCGCTACATCGACCGCGACGACATCCTGGAGCGGATGCTGCCGCATCGACCGGGAGGGCGCGCATGAGCCGGCTCCTCGCACTGCTGCTGGCTTTGCTGGCCGGTGTTTCCGCGCAGGCCGCGGAAATCGGCCAGGTGCAGGCGGACAAGAGCCGGCTGAGCTTTGCGTACACGCAGATGGGCGTGCCCATGGAAGGCACGTTCAGGCGCTTCAGTGCGAAGATGTCTTTCGATCCGGCGAGGGTGCCCTCCGCCCGGGCGTCGATCGAAGTGGACGTTGCCGGCATCGACACCGGCTCGGCGGAGGCCGATCAGGAGGTGAAGGGGAAGCTCTGGTTCGATGCCGCAACCCACCCCACGGCGCATTTCGTTTCCACCGCGGTGAAGGCCCTGGGCGGCAACCGGTTCGAAGCGCGTGGCAAACTGACCCTCAAGGGCAGGACGCTGGATACGGCCGCACCCTTCACCTTCACGCCCACACCCCAGGGCGGCGCGTTCGACGGCGCCTTCACGCTGAAGCGCCTGGACTACGCCATCGGCGAGGGGATGTGGGCCGACGTGAGCGCAGTCGCGAACGAGGTCCTGATCCGGTTCCACATTGTCGCCGGCAGCGCGCCGGCGAAGAAGTAGCCTCACTCACCCACCGAAGGAGACATCCCATGAAGCGAATCACCATCCTTGCCCTTGTGGCTGCCGTGCCGGTCGCCGCCCTCGCTGCGGCCGAGACCTATGTCATCGACGGCAAGCACACGCTGCCGCGCTTCGAGTACAGCCATTTCGGCTATTCCACCCAGTTGAGCCGTTTCGACAAGACGACCGGAACGATCACGCTGGACCGGGCCGCGAAGACCGGGGCGGTCGAGGTGGTGATCGACGCCACCTCCGTGGACACCGGCTATGCCCTCTTCAACGGTCACCTCCAGAGCGAGAACTTCTTCGACACCGCGAAACATCCGACCATCACCTTCAAGTCCTCGCGGATGAAGTTCGAAGGCGACAGGCTCGTCGCCGTGGAAGGCGATCTGACCATCAAGGGCATCACCCGCCCGCTGACCCTCACCGTGACCTCGTTCCAGTGCATGCCCCACCCGGTCGTGAAGAGGGACGCGTGCGGGGCCAATGCCACCGCGCGGATCAGGCGTTCCGATTTCAACCTGGGAAAGTTCGCCCCGGCGGTGAGCGACGAGGTGACACTCACGATTCCGGTCGAAGCCATCAGGCAGTAGTGCGGCCGCGCCGGAAAACGCGCGGCTCGCGCGCCGCCGCGGTATAGTGCGAGGCTCATGCCACGAGCCACCGGAGGCCTGGATGAATCGCACCGAGCGTTTCTACAAGATCGACCAGATGATCCAGGAGCACGGGAGCGTGCCGTTCGCCATGTTCCGGGAGCGGCTGGAAGTCTCGCGCGCGACCATCAAGCGCGATCTCGAGTACATGCGCAACCGCCTCAACGCGCCCATCGTCTGGGACCGGGACGCGCGCGGCTATCGCTTCGGCGAGCCCGAGCGCCTCGGCGGCCAGTACGAACTGCCCGGACTCTGGTTCTCCTCGCAGGAAATCCACGCGCTGCTCACCATGCAGCACCTGCTCGCGACCCTGGAGCCCGGCGGCCTGCTCGGGCCCCACATCCGGCCGCTGCTCGCGCGCCTCAACGGCCTGCTCGGAACCGCGGCAGATACCGCCGAGGAGATCCGCAAGCGCGTGAAGATCATCGCGATGGCCAGGCGCACGATGGCGGTCGACAACTTCGAGAAGATCGGCTCGGCGCTGCTGCGCAGGCGCCGCGTCCAGATCAGTTACCGGTCGCGCAGCAAGGACGAGGTGACCGAGCGCGAGATCTCCCCGCAGCGGCTGGTCCATTACCGCGACAACTGGTATCTCGACGCCTGGTGCCACCTGCGCGGCGCGCTGCGCAGCTTCGCCGTGGACGCGATCCTGCGCGCCGAGGTGATCCAGAAGGCCGCACGCAACGTCTCCGAGAAGACGCTCGACCAGGTGCTGGGTTCAGGTTACGGCATCTTCTCCGGCCGTTCGGTGACCTGGGCGAAGCTGAAATTCAGCCCGGAGCGCGCCCGCTGGGTTCAGAGCGAAGAATGGCACCCGCGCCAGCGCGGGCGGCTGCTGCGCGGCGGTGCCTGGCTGCTCGAAGTGCCCTACAGCGATCCGCGCGAATTGACCATGGACATCCTCAAGCATGGGCGCGAAGTCGAGGTGCTAGGTCCGGCCGCGCTCCGGCAGAGCGTGCGCGCCGAGCTCGAAGCGGCGGCTGCGCGCTACGCCTGAGACTCCCGCGTGCCGGGAGGCTGTGCCGCGTCCTCGAGTCGCGCGCCGAGCCCGCCGCTGCGCCGCACCGCGCGCGAGAGCGCCTGCGCGAAGCGTTCGGGCGCCGAGTAGATCGAAACCTCCGAGCGGGCGCGGGTGACCGCGGTGTAGAGCAGCTCGCGGGTGAGCACCGGGTTGTCGGCCTCGGGCAGGATCAGCGCCACGCGGTCGAACTCGGAGCCCTGTGCCCTGTGCACGGTCATCGCCAGTGCCGTCTCGTGCGTCGGAAGGCGGGTGGCGGGCACGGTGCGCATCCCGCCCGAAGCCTCGGCGAACCAGACCTCGAAGCCGCCGCGGCCATCCTCCGTCGCGATTCCGACGTCGCCGTTGTAGAGCCCGAGGGCGTAGTCGTTGCGCTCGATCAGCACCGGGCGCCCGTGGAACCAAGGGTTCGCGCGGGGCGCCTCGCGGCCGAGCGCGCGGCGCAGCCGCTGCTCGAGCGCCTCGCCGACCGTCTCGACGCCCCGGCTTCCCCTGCGCACCGCGGCAAGCACGCGGTAACGCTCGAAGGCTTCCAGCATTGCGGCGGGATCGGTCTGCCGGCCGCGCAGGCGGGCGATGAAGTCGGCATAACCGCCGAGCAGCTCCTCGATGAGCGCTCCCGAGAGCGGACCGGCCGGCGGAGTGTGCAGGCGCAGCTCCCCGGCGTTCTCGGCGAGCACCTCGAGCGCCGCCGGATCGCCCGAGCGCAGCGCCGCGGCGAGCCGGCCGATCGCGCTTCCCGCGCCGAAACGGTAGTTGCGCACGAGCCAGATGGTGGTGTCGGCGAGCGGTGCGAGCGAGGAGCCGGCGGAGGGCGCGATCGCCGCGGCCGGGATGCCGGTCGCATCTTCCAGCGCCTGCCTGCATCGCGGCGACAGACCGGGATTCGCGCACAGCGCCCCGAACACCGAGCCGGCCTCGACCGAGGCGAGCTGATCCTTGTCCCCGAGCAGGATCAGGCGCGCATCCGCGGGCAGCGCCTCGACCAGGCGGGTGGCCAGCGCGAGGTCGATCATCGAAGCCTCGTCCAGCGCGAGCGCATCGAGCGCGAGCGGGTGTGCGGCGTCATGGCGAAAACCGGCCGATTGCGCGCGCGCGCCCAGCAGCCGATGCACGGTGTAGGACTCCCTCGGCAGGAGCGAGCGCACGGTCTCGGGCAGTGCCGCGGCCGCCTGCCCCAATGCGGAGAGCATGCGCGCCGCGGCCTTGCCGGTCGGCGCCGCGAGCACGATGCGGGTGGATGGGTCGCGCTCGAGGAGGCAGGCGAGCAACGCCGCGAGCGTGGTGGTCTTCCCGGTTCCGGGGCCGCCGCTCACGATCGTGAGCCGGCTGCGCAGCGCGAGCGCGGCGGCGAGCTTCTGCCAGTCGGGCTCGCCGGGATCGAGCGCGGCGGCGTTGCGCTCGAACAGGCGATCCAGCGATTCGCGCTGCTCGGCCGCCGATCGCGGGGCGCAGCGGGCGAGCGTCGTGAGCGCCGAGGCGAGCCTGCGCTCGTAGTCGAAATAGCGGGCAAAGTAGAGCCGTCCCCCGGCATCCAGCACCAGCGGGAGCGTGCCGGCCGTCGGCTCGTCGCTCACCAGCCCGGTGGCGAGGAGGGCGCGGCGGCTGGCTTCGGTCGAGACTTCGGCGAGGTCCTCGAAGCGCGCGCAGGTCTCCCCGGCGCGCGCCGCAGCCACGAGCGCATCCACCGCGCGTTCGAGGATCGCGAGGCTCTCGGGCGGCGCGCCGTTGCGCCGCGCGATGCCGAGCAGATGCTCGCTCATCCCCTGCGCGAACCAGCGCGCGCCCCGGTCGATCGCGCGGGGGGAATCGAACGCCGTCACGATCCGGTCTCCGCGGCAGGCGCGCCGCCGAAGGCACGGTCGAGCCGCTCGAGTGCGTCCGCGCCGGGCCGAAGCCGGAAGACGCCCGCCGGCCGCCCCCGTGCATCGCTCCAGCCGGGGCGGATCCCGCGCACGAACAGGTAGAGGATGCCGCCGAAATCGCGCCCGCAGTCGTAGGCCCGGATGCGGCGGCGCAGGTAGCGGTGGAGCGCGACGGCATAGATGGCCGCCTGAAGCCCGTAGCCTTCCTCGGCCATCGCCTGATCGAGCCGCCCCGGATGGTAATCGTCGGGGCGCCAGCCCAGGAAGTTGGACTTCCAGTCGATCAGGAAGAAGCGCCCGCGCCGGTGCAGCACGCAGTCGATCGCCCCGCGCAGAAAGCCCTTCAGCGGTTCGAAGGCGAGGCGGGTGTCCGGAAAGCCCGCGAAGCGGATGGCCTGCGCGAGGAGCCCCGCGTCGAGGACGCCGGTGCCGAAATCGAACTCGACTTCGTTCAGCCGCGAGCGCCCATCGACCTGCGCCAGCCGCAACCCCTCGCCATCTAGATCGGTGGCGGTCACCGCGCGCAGTGTCTGCCTGAGCACCGCGCGCAGGGGCTCGCCGGCGGCGCAATGCTCCGCCGACTGCGCTCCGGGGGGAAAGCGCCGGAGGGCGGCATCGATTGCGTCCTCCCAGCTCGCCGGATCGGTGAAATCGGCGCGCTCGAAGACCGCGTGCAGCAGACTGCCCGCCGCGGCGCCGCGCGGAAGGCGCAGCGGATCGTCGGGGCCGAGCGCCGCATCGTGTTCCTGGGGATAAATGGGGTCAGACACGATATTTTTATCGTGTCTGACCCCATTTATCTTTATCTCGATCGATTCGTCATGATCGGCCGCGCTCTGGCGCTCGCTGCGGGCGTCCGAGATCAGGCTGGTGAAGCTCGCGAGCCTCCAGCTTTCCGAGAGCTGTCTGCGCGCGATCCTCGCCTTACGCTCGGACGCTTCGACCGCTGTCGCGACTGGAACCGGAAGGCCGTCCGGCAGACTCGACAACGTCATTGCCGGCGCGCCGGCGGCCGCCAGCGCTCGCCATGCCGATTCGATCGCGGCGAGCCCGTCGGCGCCTGCGTCCAGCCAGTCTTCGGGCGTGCGTCCGGCGCCCGCGACGAGCCAGTTGAGCGCGCTCCTGCGGCAGGCGTTGCCGCTGCGTCTGTAGAAATAATTTCCGGCGACGAGATAGCTGCGCTGCACGGCGCGGGTAGCCGCGACATAGATCAGCCGCACGCTCTCGGCAAAGGCTTCGAGCTCGGCCCGGGCCTGCGCCTCCCTATCCTCGACCGCAAACGAGACCACCGTGCGGGAGCCTTCGTGGAATTCGATGCCCTCGCGCGTGTGGCTCGCCTCCGGGCGCCACAGGAAGGGGCAGAAGACCACCGGGTATTCGAGCCCCTTGGCCGCATGCACGGTCACGAGCTCGACCCGGTCCTCGTCCGACTCCAGCCGCAGCAGCGCGGCTTCGGCCTTCGGAGAATCGGCTCGCTGGCGTTCGTACCAGCGCTGCACTTCGTCGATGCCCGAGAGCCGCTGCGCGGCCTCCTGGAGGAGTTCGGCGAGGTGGAGCAAATTGGTCAGCGCCCGCTCGCCTTCGCGGCCCGACAGCAGCCGCGCGGCCGTGCCCGCGTCGTCGAGCAGCCGGCGCCACATCGCGCTGAAGCCGCGGTCGCGCCACAGATCGCGGTAAGCCGCGAATTGCGCGGCGCGCCGCGCGCTCGCGGCGTCATCCGCCGCCTCGCGCTCGATCGCGGCGGCATCGAGCCCGACGAGCGGGGTCGCCAGAACCGCGCGGCGCACGCCCGCGTCGCCCGCATCGGCCAGGCAGGCGAGCAGCAGCGATATCGTCTCGGCCTCGTCGGTGGCGAACACGCTGTGCTCTCCGCGCTCGACCGAGCCGATGCCCGCGTCGCGCAGCGCCGCGCGCATGCGCGCCGCCTGATCGTGGGTGCGCACGATCACCGCGATGTCGCGCGCCGCGAGCGGCCTGTCGCCGATCGTGATCCGGCGCGCGTTGCCTCCTGCGATCAGCCGCGCGATCTCCCCCACGGTCGCGCGCACGACCGCGCTATCGGCCACGCCGGCAGAAAGCGGCGCGTCTTCGTTCCCCGGAAGCATCCAGAGGGTGAGCTGCGAGTCGTTGCCATCGTCACGCAGTGCCGGATGCGACCGCTCGCCGGGCACGGCCGGATGAAAACCGACTTCGGGGAGCACGAAGGCACGCGGGTTTGCGCCGAACAGGGCGTTGGTCGCGGCGATGTGGCCGGGGACGCAGCGCTGATTGGCGCCGAGCGTGTGCGTGCGCTCCGCTCCGGCATGGCGCGCGGCATCGAGGTAGGTGTGGAGATCGGCATTGCGGAACGCGTAGATGGACTGCTTGGGGTCGCCCACCAGGAACAGCGCCGCGCCCGGCTGCGCGTAGAGCGTGGAGAAGATCGCATACTGGAGCGCATCGGTGTCCTGGAACTCGTCGATCAGCGCCGCCGGGTAGCGCGCCGCGAGGGCGCCGGCGAGCCAGGGAAGCTTCGGGTCGTGGAGGGCCTGGTGCAGGTTGTACAGCATGTCGTCATAGGCGATGACCCGCTGTTCGCGCTTCTGCCCACGGACGCGCCCGGGCGCCTCGCGCAGGAACTCCTCCAGCAGGCCGATACGCAGCCGCTCCAGATCCTCGCGCGCGGGATCGACGAGATCGAGCAGCACGCGCGCGGCATCGAGGAAGGGTTGGGGTGCGGCCGCGGCCGACTCGCCCTTCCGGGGAATGCGAACCAGACGCCTCAGCGCCGTCATGTCGCGCGCCGGCAGGCTCGCGAACGGAGAGGCGAGCAGCTTGTCCCAAGCAGAAATGGGGTCAGACACGATAAAAATATCGTGTCTGACCCCATTTCTCTCGACGCGTGCCGCTTCGTAGGCACGCGCATAATCGCGGAAGCGCCCCGGATCGCGGGCTCCGGCGAAACGCAGCTCGGCCAGCGGCCTTCCGAGACGTGCCTTCAGTGCGCGGGCGAGCACCTCGGGCGAGGCGCTGCTGCGTAGTGCGCGCACGACCGCCGGCTCGAACTCGGCGCTGGCGATGCGGCTGCGGAAGAAGTCGGCCGCGGCGCGCTCCAGCCATTCGGCATCGTCTTCCGCCACCTCGAAGGCAAAGGGCAGACCGGCGGCGAAGGGCACCTCGGCGAGCGCGCGCTGGCAGAAGCCGTGGATGGTGAAGATGGCCGCCTCGTCGAACTCTGCGAGCGCCCTGTCGACCGCGTGGCGCGCCTGCTGCGCGTCGACCCCGGGCACGCGCCCGGCCCGGATTTCTTCCGCGTAGCGCGATGCGAACGCGTCCGCCACGCAGCGCGCGGAAGACGGCGGACAGAGGACGGAAGGGGAACTGCCGTTCGTCATCCGAGCGATCACGCGGCGCATGTCGACGAGGCGCGCGCGGATGCGGGCCTTGAGCTCCGCGGTCGCGGCCTTGGTGAAGGTGACCACCAGGATCTCGCGCACGCGCAGCCCCCGCTCCACGAGCAGCCGCAGCACCAGAGCGCAGTTCGTCCAGGTCTTGCCGGTGCCTGCCGAGGCCTCGATGAGCTGGTTGCCTTCGAGCTCGAGCCCGAGGAGATCAAGCGAAGGCGGCATGGATTCCATCCTTCAGCGCCACGCGCAGCGGGGCGAGGATCTCCCTCGTGAGGCGCTCGAATTCGGCGCCGATCGCGCCGCTCACGTCCTCGCGGAACGCCAGCCGGATCCAGGGATCGTCAGCCTCCCCCGGGTGGCTGCGGTTCGAGCCCATCCAGACCTTGCGCGCGGCCCTGGCATCGTTTTTCGCGACATACGCGAGCCCCGCCCGGGGGAAGAAGGGAAGCGGGCGGCACTGTCCCGCGCGGAATGCCCGCAGCATCGCGGCGAGCCGCTCGCGCGCGCCCGCCGCGCTCTCGAAGTGGAAACATTCGAGCTCGCCGAGGAATTGCGTCCGCAGGGCGATGCCCGGCGGGGCCACGGCGCACAGCGCGAGGTGATGGACCCAGCACTCGATGCGCGCGCGCGCCCCGCTCGGTGCGAACGATGCGCGCAGCATCCCCGCGGCGCCGAGGCCTCCCAGCGTCCCGGATAGCAGGCCCTCGCCGGTGTCGATGCGAAACTCGAAGGGCGCATCCTGGAGCCCGTGCGCCGCGCGCGCCCTCCGTTCGAAGAAAATGCGGGCGCGATCGAGCAGCTCGGTGAGCTCGATCTCGCCCAGCCTGCCGGCGGGCGCATCGGGGTGGCTCTGCATCCGCGCGAGGATCTCCGGCGGATCGAGACCGCGTTCGATGAGTCTCAGCATCCATGCGCGGAGCCGCAGACCGGCCTCGAAATCGGGCGCGAACGGATCCTCGTTCTCGAGCGCATTGCCGTGGATGCGCAGGCTCAGGCCGAGCCGGCGCCGCAGCACGAATTCTGCCGGCCGTAGGAAGAAGCGGGCCAGATCCTCCAGCGCGACCGGCCCGGAGTCTGCCGGTGGATTCAGCGGGCCGCGGAAGAAGGGGATGCGCGGGGACTCGACCGGCATTTCCTCGACGTCGTCGACCTCGTCTGCCGGCGCCTGAGCGCGCCGGGGAGCCGACGCGAGCGCCTGCGCCGTTCCGCACAGCTCGGCCCGGTAGCTGAACAGCCGCGGATCGGATCCGTCGAAGTAGCGCCGCGAGAACGCCTGCAGCGGGTGTTCGACGATGAGCGCCCTGCGCGCGTCCTCGGGTGCCCGCGCCGCACGCAGCAGGGCATCGACGAGTTCCTCCACCACGACCGAGGGCGGCGCGACGCGGTCGTCGCGCATCCCGCGGCCGCTGTAGCTCACGTAGAACGCCTCGCGCGCGGCGAGCAGCAGGTCGAGGAAGACGTTTCGCTGCTCGCTGCGCAGTCTGCGGTCGCCGGTGCGCGGGAATGCGGCCATGAGGTCGAATTCGAGCTCCGGCGGGCTCGCCGGAAAGGCCGCGTGATCGAGCCCGATGCAGCAGATCAGCCGCCAGGGCAACCCCCTCAGCCCCGCCATCGCGCCGAAGGTGACCCGTCCGGAGGGCACCGCGCCGGGCGCCTGCGCGCCGATGCGCTCCTCGATCGCGAGACGGAAGACCTCGAACGGGAAGAGCGCGTCCGCGCCCGCGCCTTGCAGCGCAAGCGAAGCCGTTTCCCCGATCGCCGCACGCAGCCGTCCGAGCTCTTCGGCCTCATCGGCCTCGGGAGCGAAGAAATCGTCCAGAACGGCGAGCAGCACCCACTGCCAGTAGGCGGCGCCATGCTTCTCTGCGAGCGAGGTGCGCAGCGCGCGGAGCTCGCGGGCGAAGCGCCACAGACCGCCGAGCTGGAAGGCGAGGCGGCCTTCGATCTCCGGGTGCAGCCACGCGTCCGTCACCGGGCTCACCGCGCCGGCGGGCAGCGTGTAGCCGAGAAACAGAGACTCCAGGCTGGCCGCGAGGGTGTGGCGAGCGCCTTCCGGCACGCCGAGCGCGCGGCGACTCGAAGCGTCGAGGCCCCAGTGCATGCCGGTCTCGCGCATCCAGCGCCCGGCCGTCTCGATGCCTTCCTCGTCCAGACCGAAGGCGCGCGCGACCGCCGCAACGCGCAGCAGGTCGTGGAGGCGGTTCGCCTCGTAGCGCGTGCGCCGCAGGTCGAGCAGTTCGAGGAAGACGCCGGTCAGGCTGCCCGGCGCGCGAGCCGCACGCCCGGTGATGGCATAGGGGATGTGGCGCGCGCCGCCCGCCGAGCCGAACACGGCGTCGATCAGCGGCGCCGCGCGCTCGAGATCGGGCGTGACCACGAGCACGTCCCCGGGCGAGAGCCGCGGGTCGGCATCGAAGCGCGCCAGCAGTTGGTCGTGCAGCACCTCCAGTTCGCGCGCGAGCCCGTGGCAGACATGGATCGAGATGCCGGACTCATAGCACGCGGTTTCCAGGCTGCCCGCGGGCAATTCCTCCAGGTCCAGGATCGCCCGCTGCACGCGCTGGAGCAGATTCCCGCCCTCGGGCTCGACGAAGGCGTCGTCGAAATCCCAGTCGGCGGCCTCCAGGGCCTGGCCGAGGAACGCCTTGCTCTGCTCGCCCCAGGCCGCGAGCAGGGCGTTGCCGCTCTCCATTCCGGCGGCGCGGCCGCTCGCGCTCAGCCGGGCGAGCTGTTTCGCGCCGCGGATCTCGAACCAGTGCTGGCGGCAGCCGTCGAGCAGATACAGGTCGATCCGCATCCACTTTGCGAGCCGGCGGAAGATGTCCAGATACAGGGGCGGCAGCTCGGGTACACCGAACACGTGCAGGCTCTCGGGCAGTCCCTGGCCGCCGGAGGCTTCGAGCGACTCGAACATGCGCTGCGCCGGGTGATGCGCACCGGTGGTGCCGGTCGCGGTCAGGATCGCGCGCCAGGCCTGCGCCTGCCATGCCTCGTCCTCGCGCTGCGCCGGGCCCGCAGCCGGGAGCGCCGTGTTGCCCCGTGCCCAGGCCTCCAGCCAGTCCTGACGGTAGGTGACGTAACGATCGAGGACCGCGGCCGCGCGGCTGGCGAGCTCGAAGCGCATCGCGGCATCGGCCCCGGAAAGATAGGCGCGCAGCCGCGCATGCCCGAGGGTCTCGGGACCGCCGAACCAGGCGTAGAGCTGCCACGCGAGAGCCGCGGCGTCGAAGGGCGAGCGCTCGGGCGATGCTCCGGTGATCGACGCGACCCGGCGCCAGATCCAGTGCGCCGGATAACCGAACGCGACGTTCATGCAGATGCCGAGCCGCCGGGCGATGGCGAGTTCCAGTGAGCGGCGCATCGCCGCGCTGGGCACCACGATCGCGTCGGGCTCGAGCGCGTCGCGCGCGGCCAGCCGCTCGATCATGCGCTCGGCGAGATCTTCGATCCGGTTGGAGAGGTGGAGCTGAAGCATCGGGTGGCCCGTCGGTTGCGCGCAGTATGCCAGAGGCTGGGCTCACCAGATGAGCCCGCGGTCCCGGCGCGCAACCCCGCTTGAGTTCGCGCCCGCAGGTGCGGCATCATGCGGGCGATACACCCTTCCGCGGTTCGATTCCCCCCTCATGGACCAGGCTGATGTGCGGCATCTGCGCTGAGCTGCGCTTCGACGGCGCGGCGCCGGACATGGAGGCGCTGCGACGCATGACGGAGAAGCTCGCGCGCCGCGGCCCGGACGATTCGGGCTTTTTCGGCGACGGACCGCTCGCCTTCGGCCACCGGCGGCTTTCCGTCATCGATCTGTCCGCGCACGCCCACCAGCCCATGGTGGACGAGCGGCTTGGGCTCGCGCTGGTGTTCAACGGCACGATCTACAACTACCGCGAGCTGCGCGCGGAACTGGCGGGCCTGGGCTACGGCTTCTTCTCCGGGGGCGACAGCGAGGTCGTGCTCAAGGCCTTCCACGCCTGGGGCAGCCGCTGCGTCGAGCGTTTCTACGGCATGTTCGCCTTTGCCCTCTGGGATCGAAACGCGCGGCGACTCGTGCTCGCGCGCGACCGCTTCGGCATCAAGCCGCTCTACTACGCGGTGGACGGCGCAAGGCTGCGCATCGCCTCGACCGTGCAGGCGCTGCTGGCGGGCGGGGGCATCGACACGCGCATCGACCCGGTCGCGCTGCATCACCATTTCACCCTGCATGCGGTGGTGCCCGCGCCGCGCACCCTGCTCGCCGGCATCCGGAAACTCGCGCCGGCCACGATCATGACGTTCGACTGCTCTGGCCGGAGCGAGCAGCGCCTCTACTGGCGGCTCGACGCGACGCGTCCGGCGCAACCGCGCTCCGGGTCGGATTGGATTGCCGCCACGCGCGCCGCGCTCGGGCGCGCAGTCGAGCGGCACCGCAGCGCCGCGGACGTTCCGGTCGGCGTGCTGCTCTCGGGCGGGCTCGATTCGAGCCTGCTGGCGGGGCTGCTCGCCGATCGCGTGGAGGACCTGCGGACCTACTCGATCGGCTTCGAGGATGTCGGCGAAGGCGCCGAGCAGGCCGACGAATTCGAGTACTCCGACCTCGTCGCGCAGCACTTCCGCACCCGCCATCACAAGTACCGCATCGCCAACGCCGAGGTCCTCGCGCGCCTGCCCGAGACGCTCGCCTGCATGAGCGAGCCGATGGTCAGCCACGACGTGATCGCCTTCTACCTGCTCGCCGAGCGCGTCTCGCGCGAGGTGAAGGTGGCGATCGCGGGCCAGGGCGCGGACGAGGTGTTCGGCGGCTACTTCTGGGTTCCGCGGATGCAGGCCGAGAGCGGATCGGCGCTCGAGCGTTTCCGCCGCCATTACTTCGACCGCGACCATGACGAATACCTGGAGATGATCGATCCGGGCCTGCATGTGGCGGACGTCACCTCCGAGTTCGTCGAGCGCGAACTCTCGCGGCCGGGCGCATCGACCTTCCTCGACGCGGTGTTCCGGCTCGATGTCACCACCCTGATCGTGGATGACCCGGTGAAGCGGGTGGACAACCTGCCGATGGCGTGGGGACTGGAGGTGCGCGTGCCCTTCCTCGATCACGAGGTGGTGGAACTGGCGGCGAGCATGCCGCCGGAACTCAAGCTCGCCGAAGGCGGCAAGCATCCGCTCAAGGCCGTCGCGCGCGGCCTGGTGCCGGATGCGGTGATCGACCGGCCCAAGGGCTATTTCCCGGTGCCTGCGCTCAAGTATGTGCGCGGCGAATTCCTCGATCTCATGCGCGGCATCCTCGATTCGCCGGCGTGCCGCAGCCGCGGCCTGTACCGGCGCGAGTACGTGGAACGGATGCTCGCGCAGCCCGAAGCGCACTTCACCCGCATCCGCGGCGCGAAGCTCTGGCACCTCGCGGCTCTGGAGTGGTGGCTGCAGGTGAATGTGGATCGGGCGGGCGGCTGATCCTCAGCGCACGCGCCCGAGCGCCTGCTCGAGCAGGCGCACGGTGCGGTCGATGTCGCGCAGCTTGTCGAGGCCGAACAGGCCGACGCGGAAGCTGCGGAAGTCGGCCGGCTCGTCGCAGGCGAGCGGCACGCCCGCGGCGATCTGCACGCCTTGCGCGAGGAATTTCCGGCCCGACTGGAGATCGGGGTCGTCGGTGTAGGCGACGACGACTGCGGGAGCCTCGAAACCCTCGGCTGCGACGCTCGGGAAGCCGCTGGCCGCGAGCAGTGCCCGCACGCGTGTCCCCAGCGCCTGCTGCGCAGCGCGCGCCGCTTCGAAGCCCCAGTCCTCGGTCTCGCGCATGGCATCGCGCGTGCGCGCCAGCGCATCGGTGGGAAGCGTGGCGTGATAGGCGTGGCCGCCGCCCTCGTAGGCCTGCATGATCTGCATCCACTTGCGCAGGTCGCAGGCGAAGCTGGTGCTCGCGGTCGCGTCGATCCGCGCGCGGGCCGCTTCGCCCAGCATCACGAAGGCGCAGCAGGGCGATCCGCTCCAGCCCTTCTGCGGCGCGCTGATCAGCACGTCCACGCCGTTCGCGGCCATGTCGACCCAGATCGCGCCCGAGGCGATGCAGTCGAGCACGAACAGTGCGCCGGATGCGTGCGCAACATCGGCAACGGCGCGCAGGTAATCGTCGGGCAGGATCATCCCCGAGGCGGTCTCGACATGCGGGGCGAAGACCAGATCGGCACCGGTCTCGCGGATGGCCGCCACGACCTCCTCGATCGGGGCGGGCGCGAACGGTGCCTGCCGGCCCTCGCTGCTGCGGCGCGCCTTGAGCACCCTGGTGCCCACCGCGATGCAGCCCATGTCCAGGATCTGGCTCCAGCGGTAGCTGAACCAGCCGTTGCGGAGCACCAGGCACTCGCGATCGGTGGCGAACTGGCGCGCCACTGCTTCCATGCCGAACGTGCCGCTACCCGGCACCACGATTGCGGCTTGCGCGCGATAGGCGCGCCTGAGGATGCCGGAGATGTCGGTCATCACTCGCTGGAATGCCGACGACATGTGGTTGAGCGCGCGGTCGGTATAGACGACCGAATATTCGAGCAGGCCCTCGGGGTCTACGTTCGGCAACAGGCTGGGCACGGCGATCTCCGGCGGAAAACGAACGGTCGGGATTGTCGCACCGAACGCGCCCTCCCCGGCGGAACGGGAGCACGCTGCGCGGCCGCCCGGCGGCCGGTCACAATCGGCCCTGCGGCTTGGCGGGCTCCGGATCGAGGATGCCGAATCGCGCCGGGATCCGCGCGTAGAACATGCGCAGCTTCTCCTGGCGCACCAGTGCGAGCAGCCGCTCGGCCTCGTCGCCGGTGACGATGAATTCCACCTCCACCGCCAGATCGCCGGCCAGTTCGATGAAGTGATCCTCGTGCAGGACGTGATGGCGTCCGAAGCCGGCCATGGCACGGAAGGCCGAACCTCCGCGGATGCCCATCCGGTTGGCCTGCTCCAGCAGCCATTCCCACAGCAGGAGATGGTGGTGCCGTTGCTTCTCGTGCACATAGAAGCGCAGGAACGATCCGTCCATCGTCCGATCCTCCTCGCCGGTCATGCTCGCGGCCTCACGGGTTCAGGAGCATCCATCGCACCGTCAGCATGCCCATCGCGGTCAGCGCCAGCGATCCCGCGAGATGCACGCCGGCAGTGGCGAGCGCCCAGCCGAACTGCGCACGGCCGAGCAGGGTCACGACCTCGGTCGAGAAGGTCGAGAAGGTGGTCAGCCCGCCCAGGAACCCGGTGATGACGAGCAGCCGCAACTCGGGCGCCAAGCCCGATTTCAACGAGAAGAACGCGGCCGCGGCCCCGACGAGATAACCGCCGAGCAGGTTCGCCGCCAGCGTGCCGAGCGGCAGCGTCGGGAAGAGCGGATTCAGCGCGATCCCGAGCGACCAGCGCAGGCACGCGCCCAGCCCGGCGCCCGAGAACACGCACAGTATCGGATAGACGGCCATTCCGTGTTCGACGTCGTTCCCCGGTCGGTGCGAGGCGGCCGTCCCGCGTGCGCTCGAAGGGGAATGCCGCCTGCGCGGGGGGAGTCTACCGGCGCCGCGCTGCGATGTCCAACCGGTGCGCGTGGCACGGGCTCCGGCCGCCGCCGGTCGGACCCCCGCCGCCGTTTCCGGCCTCCGGTCCGAAGTGCCCACGCACGCCGATGCCGGTGCTACACTTCGAGCCGTGGATCGCCGCGCCTTTCTGTCCCTTGCAGGTGCCGCGCTGATCGGTGCGCCGCGGCGCGAACCGTCAGCCGCCGCGCCGCCGCGCCGCATCGGCGACGACATTTGCCTCAGTCCGTCTGCGCCTCCGATCTTCGTCGCCTCGACGGGCCCGGGCGGGCTTTCCTATCACGGCACCCACATCCTCGCCTACGGTGCGCTGATGGACATCGCCCCAGCCTTCATGGCGAGCCGCGGCAAACGCCTGGCGGTGGCCGGGGGCGGCTGCGACGATGGCATCGCAGGCGTCATGCGCCGGGTGTCGGATTTCGGTGGCATGTGCTGCCCCGTCGAGGGCTCGCGCGCCGACGGGCTGCCGCATCTCGTCGTCGCGCGCGACATGAAGGCGGTGATTGCGCATGGCGCGAATCCGGTGGCCGGGCTGTCGTTCGCTCAGCTCAAGGCCATCGCGCGCGGCACGCTTCTCGACTGGCGGGATCTGGGAGGCGCGGCGCGCCCCATCGCCCAGGTGGTGCGCCGCCATTGCGCCGAGTACGCGGAACCGGTGCGCACGACCCTGCTCCCCGGTGGTGCCGCCTGGTCGGCCAATGCGCTGTTCGTCGATACCGATGAGCAGATCATCGATCTCGTTTCGCGCTTTCCCGCCGGTTTGGGCATCGTCAGCTGGGTTTTCGCGCGACCGCTGGTGGCGGCCGGCAAGCTGCGGCTGCTTGCGCTCGACGGCCTCAGGCCCGATCGTGACCCGGCGCGCTATCCGCTGACTGGAGCGCTGTCGATCGTCTTCGGTGCCTGGGACCCCGTTCGCATGACGCCCTTCTTCGACTTCCTCTATGGTCCCCAGGGCCGCTCGATCGTCGCGCGCGGGCTGATCCCGGTCTCGGCCGGCGAGGCCGGTTATCGCGGCGCGGCCACGTTCGGCCGTGGCTGAAGCGGCAACTTCACGATCACCTGGCCGCCGGGGTTCTCCGTGTTCGCGATTTCCAGATCGCCCCCATGGGCGCGGGCGATGGCGAGTGCCGAGGCCATCCCAAGCCCGGTGCCGCCGACCTTGGTGGTGTGGAACGGCTCGAACGGTCGTGCGCGCACCTCCGGCGCGAAGCCCGGACCGCTGTCGGCGATCAGGAGCTGCACCTCGTCGGCGAGCGCCGCTGCAGCGAGCGTGACCGTGCCTCCGGGCCCGGCCGCCTCGCGCGCGTTGGCGAGCAGGTTGTCAAGCATTTGTTCGATCAGTATCGAATCGCCTTCGAACGGGATCGACGCTGGAACCCGTGCCGTGGCCTTCCAGCGCCGGGCAGTGCCGCGCGCGAGCTCCGCCAGTTCGAACGGCGCCGAATTCACCCGCACCGGGCGGCCGTAATCGAGCAGGAGGTCCAGCGTGCGCATGCAGCGCTCGCCGTGATGGACGATGCGGCGCAGGTCCTCGGCGAGTTGCGCATCGGCGGGAGGCGGCTTGAGGGCGAGGCGCGCCGTGTTTGCGATCACAGTCAACGGATTGTTGATGTCGTGCGCGACGCGGGCGGCGATGCGGCCGATGGCGGAGAGCTGCTCCTGATGCGCGAGGCGGCGCTCCATCTCGCGCAGTTTCCCCAGTCCGGCGGACATGGCATTGAAGGCGGCCGCGAGCTGCCCGATTTCCGTTTCTGCCGGCGCCGCGACGCGCTGCGAGAAATCTCCACGTCCGACCGCCACGGCGGCGGCCGACAATGCGGCGAGCGGCCGCAGTTGCCAACGCAGGTATGCCCCGAGAATCAGGGCGAGCATCAGGCCGCTGGCGACCAGGATGGTCGCCAGTACCGTTTTCACTTCGGCGAGTGCTTCGCCGACGGTATCGGGCAACGTTAATTCGATCGCGAAGGGCGGCAGTTCGACGCGAGCCGCACTTGCGTTCGTTGCCCCGCGGACCAACCTGAGCGCGGTCGGGTAGAGCGCGGGCAGGCCGGTGGCCAGTACATTCTCGAGCGACTTGGCAACGCGCAGGATCGCAATGGGGTTGCCCTCGCGCACGAGCGGTGCGTCGGCGACGAGCCAGGGGCGGCCGTGCAGCTCGACGATCCGGCTTCCGGGCGCGAGATCGTGCGGCGGCGCGCTGTCGAAAACGGCTGCCGGCGCGGCGGCGATCGCCCGCCCGTTCATGGCCCACAGGCTGACGGCATCGAAATCGAAGGCGAAGCCGATGCGATCCACGGCTGCCTGGGGGTGCTCGCGCTCGCCTGCCAGGAACAGGTGATAGAAGGTGCTGTGGTTGAGGTCGGCATCGTTCGCCAGCAGCGTGGCGAGACTCACCAGGCGCTCGCCTTCGGCATCGACGAAACGGCGGACCTCGGCGGCGCTCCGTGCGATCTGCGTTTGCCTCAGACGCGCGAATTGGTCGCTGACGAAATAGTCGAGGGCGAAAAACAGCGCGGCCGCGCCGAGCAGCATCGCGAGCAAGAGCGCAACGAGGAGGCGCGCGAGCAGGGATCGATGAGAGAGGGCGCGCAATGGACTCGATATCATCGCAGCGCGAGTGTATCCCAGCGGGCCGGAGCGCTCGCATGGATGCATCGGTCCGGCTGCGAATCATGGCGTTTCGCCACAACGTTCGGCGGGGGTATGGGCGATCTGCCCGAACGAGCGAATCGACGTACTGCAAAAACAAGGTCTTGCACGAAGGCGCGATCCGGCACGATCGCTGCTTTCTTCGGCCTGCCGGCATCCGCCGGATGATCAGACCAGAGGAGGAACCATGAAGTTACCCATCGCCGTCGCGGTAGTGATGATCGCCGGAGCGGCTGGCGCCGGCCCGCTGCCCGCCGACGTGCTCGTCGACGAAGGCGCCAAGAACAAGACCATCTGGCCCTATCCCCAGCAGGACAGCGGAAAGTTGATCTACAAGGATCATCGACGCGATCTTTCCAAGTGGCCGACGCTAAGCTACGGAGACGATCGGGCGACGCCCAGGCCGCAGCGCGCTCGACTGACCGGCACGCTGAATGGCGATCCCGCGCGCGGGAAGGCGGTCGCCATGAACAAGGGACGCGGCAACTGCTGGGCCTGCCATGCGCTGCCCGGTGATCCTCAGGCGGGCACGGCCGGGCCTTCGCTGCTTGCCTTCAAGGCGCGCAACTACACCGACGCCCGTGTCTACGAGCAGGTTTTCGACGCGCGCGTCGTCAACCCGGTCAGCGCGATGCCGCCTTTCGGCACCTTCGGCCTCCTGAGCGAACAGGAACTGCGCGATGTCGTCGCCTTTCTGCAATCCATCGAATAGGAGCGATCCCATGCGTCTTGCTTTGCTGATTTCCCTGGCGGCGGTCACGGCCGGCGCCGGCACTGCCCTCGCGCAGCAACGAAATGCCCAACCCTACCGCGAACATGTTCCGTATATCGACTGGAAGCCTGATGTCACCGGCGACATCCAACACACCGGCACGTATCAGTACTGGAAGGACCGCAAGGCACTGAATCCCGACTGGGTAGCCTCCAAGGAACATCAGTGGCAACTGAACTGGAAGTTCATGGATCCGAGCTACGACGACACTCTGCACGGGGGCCATATCGCCCGTGATCGCGGCGCGGCGCTGTACAAGAAGCTCGATGCCGGCGGTGCCTTCGCCGCCTGCCTGGGCGCCCGTAACGGCGATCTGAAAGGCCTGCGCGCCAATCACTATCCGCAATACAGCACGGCACTCGGACGGGTGGTCGGCCTGGAGGAAATGATCGAGCATTGCGCCGCCAGACAGAACGTCACGCTGGAAAACGGGAGCTACGACAACTCGGCGATTTCCGTCTATGTCACCGAGTTCAGCAACGGCATGCCGATCAACATCGACGTCAGCAAGGGACCGCTGAAAGACGCTTTCGAGCGAGGCCGCGAACGCTTCCACCTTCGCAACGGGGCGACGCATTTCGCCTGCGCGACTTGCCACGTCACACTGGTCGGCCGGAGCCTGCGCGGACAGGTGTTGACCACGCCCTACGGCGATGCCGCTCATTGGCCGACCTATCGCACCAAGGACGAGTTGCAATCGCTGCACGTGCGCTTCGCCGAGTGCAACCGCAATGCGGGCGCGCAGCCGTTGCGTCCGGGCAGCCCCGTATATTCGGATATCGAAGTGTTCCTCACCGCGCTCAGCAACGGATATCCCGTGGATGTCCCCAGCGCCCGCGACTGATCATGGAGAAAACCCGTATGAACAATACCCGTAGAACCCTCCTGAAGGCCGGCACGAACGGCGCCGTCCTCGCCAGTCTGTTCGCCGCCGGCATCCTGCGTCCCGTGCGAGTGCTGGCCGCAGATCCGCGCAGGGCCGCGTTCGAAGCAACAGGCCTGGCCGATGCGCTCAGGGGCCTGTCCGCAGGGACTCCCGCCGAAAGCGCCGACCTTGTGCTCAAGGCGCCCGACATCGCCGAGAACGGCGCCGTGGTGCCGGTCGAGGTGATCAGCAACATTCCGGGTACGACGTCACTGTCGATCCTGGTCGACAACAACCCATTGCCCCTCGCGTTGCATGTGGAGTTCTCGGGCGGTGCTGTCACGGAGACGGTCGCGCGCCTGAAAATGGCGAAGACCTCTGCCGTCAGGGCCGTCGCGCAGGCCGGAGGCAAGTTCTACGTCGCTCGGCGCGAAATCAAGGTCACCATCGGCGGTTGCGGTGGCTGAACTACAAACGGTCGAAAGGAGATGTCATGGCAAGTCCGATGAAAATCCGAGCCCGCATGAATGGCGATGCCGCCCAGATCCGCATCCTCGCGGTGCATCCGATGGAAACCGGTCTGCGGAAGGATGGCGCCGGCAAGCCCATACCGGCCCACTACGTGCAGACGCTGACGGTCGATGTCGCCGGAAAGCGTGTGGCCCGGTACGAGGTGGGTACCTCGGTTTCGAAGAACCCGCTGTTCGGTTTCCGCGTTCGCGGCGTCAAGGCAGGGGACAAGGTGGTCGCGAGCTGGGTGGATAACAAGGGGGATACGCGTACCGACGAAGCTGTCATAGAATGACGTGAGCGGGGCGGCGGGGTACCGTTCCGGCCCGCCGCCTCCCCGTCATCCGCCCGGAAGCTCGCGCATGCCGAAGATCGTCGCACTGCTTTGCCTGATTGTGGCGCTCGCACCCCAGGCGGTCGCGGCCCGACCGGGATCGCCCGCGACGGCGCGTCTCGTGCCCATCCACAGCGAAACGCCCGCCTGGTTCAAGGAGTCCTTCCTGGATCTGCGCGACGACGTGGCCGAGGCCGCACGTGGCGGCCGCCGCCTGATGCTGTACTTCCACCAGGAGGGCTGCCCCTACTGCGCGAAGTTCCTCAAGGAGAACTTTGACCAGCCCGACGTCGCGAATAAGACCCGGCGTCACTTCGATGTCGTCGCCATCGATACCCTCGGCGCGCGCGAGGTGACCGGAACCGACGGCCGCACCGTGACCGAGAAGGAGTATGCTAAGGTCATGAATGCGGCGGCGACGCCGACCCTGATCGTTTTCGACGAAGGCGGCGGCGTCGCCCTCAGGCTGGTGGGCTACGCATCGCCCCGCAAGTTCGATCTCGCCATGGATTACGCCATCGGAAGGCTGGAAAAGGTTCGGCCCTTCGCGGACTACCTCGCCGCCCGCGGACAGGGGGAATCGAAGTCGCGGTGACGCGCTCCCCGTCCATCCTGGTCGTCGAAGACGAGCCGGACGTTGCCGCCATCCTCAAGCGCATCGTCGACGCCACCGGCACATGGTGTGCGCGGGTGCTGACCGATGCGGCCGCCCTCGATACGGCGCTCGATCCCCTGCCGGATCTCGTATTCACCGATCTCGCGATGCCCGGCCTCGACGGCTTCGAGGTGATCCGCCGCGTCGGTGCGCTCGACGCCGGCCTGCCGGTGGTCGTGATCAGTGCCCATGCCAGTCTGCAAAACGCGGTGCGTGCCGTGAAGGCAGGCGCCTTCGATTTTCTCGCCAAACCGTTCAAGCCCGAATCGATCGAATTGATCCTCGCGAAGGCCGAGCGCAATATCGACCTGCGCCGGCGTGCAACCTGTGTCGATCCGGAGCTTGCGGCGCTGATCGGCGAGAGCTCCGCCATGCGCCGCGTGCGCGAATGGATCGCCACCGTGCGCTCGACGCGAGCCAACGTCCTGATCGAAGGCGAAAGCGGCACGGGCAAGGAGCTGGCCGCGCGCGCCATTCACGGAGGGCACGGCGCCTACGTCGCCATCAATGCTGCAGCGATTCCGGAAGCGCTCGCCGAAGCCGAACTCTTCGGCTATCGGCGCGGCGCCTTCACCGGCGCGGTGCGCGACCATGCCGGCCTGCTGCGCGAGGCCGACGGCGGTACCTTCTTTCTCGACGAGGTGAACGCCACCAGTGTGTCGTTGCAGGCGAAACTGCTACGGGTGCTGGAAGACAAGCGCTTGCGGCCGGTGGGCGGGACACAGGATCTGGCGTCCGATTTCCGCCTGATCTGCGCGGCCAATGTGTCTCTCGACACCCTGGTCGGACAGGGCGCGTTCCGCCGTGACCTTTACCATCGCATCAACGTGTTGCACCTTCGCCTGCCCAGCCTGCGCGAGCGGCGCGAGGACATTCCCCTGCTGGCCGAGCATTTCCTGCATCGCTACGCGCGCGCCCACGGCCGCAACGTGCTGCGGTTGTCGTCCGAGTTCTCGGCTGCATTGTGCAGCGCGAACTGGCCGGGCAACGTGCGCGAACTGGAGAACGCGATCGAGCAGGCGGTCATCCTGTGCCCGGCGGCGCGTTCCGAATTGCATGTTGATCTGCTGCCTCCCGCGCTCGGAGGCCGAGGCTGGGTGGATCAAGCCGATGCGGCTGGCGCTGCGCAGACCCTGGCCGCTGTCGAGCGCAATCACGTGCGCGCCATTCTCCGGCAGACCGGCGGCAACAAGTCCGAGGCGGCCCGATTGCTAGCGATCGATTACAAGACGCTGTTGCGCAAACTGGCGAACTGAGCGCTTGTAAATGATCCCGCTGCGCGTCCCGCCGGCTCCGGCGTGCGCTGCCCGCTGCCTGCCCGTTCGGCTGAAACCTCTTTCGACGCAGGGACCGCAGAGGCGCGGCGCGCTGGCCTTGCGGTGTGATCTCCCGGATTGTCCATTCGGTGACCCTGCGGGGCTGCGCCGCCCTGGTGGCTGCATTTCGGCATCTTCGCCCCCATGCCCCTCACCCGGAGGCCCGGCGACGGGCGCGTCGCCCGCACGCGAATTGTCTCGAAAACCGCCGCGCCACCCTCGCGCGTCCGAACGGACAATCTGGGATAATCGCACTCATGTGCTGCGTCGCATAAGCGGTGGATGGATCGCGGTGCCACGCCACGGATCCTCGTCGTCGAGGACGAGCGCGACGTGGCGACGACGCTCAAGCGGGTGATCGAGTCCTGCGGCCGTCATGACGTCCGGCTGTGCGTCGGTGGCGGCGACCCAGGCGCGGGGCACCGCGCCCGCGCTCACTTGCGCCAGGCGCTGAAGACGTAACCCTTGTCCTTCTGCGGCTCGTGGCAGCCGAAGCAGGCCTTGGCGGCATTTCCCGCCACCGCCCGTTCCGTCTTCGAATCGCCCTTGAAGCCCTCGAAGCCCCAGCCGCCGGTTTCGGCGTACTTCTTCGCATCCTTGTGCATCACGCCAAGCACCTTGCGTGCTCCCTCCTGCACGGTGTTGTCGGCGCTCTTCGCCTCGAGCAGGTCGAACACGATGACCGAGCCGTCGGCGAACCTGCCGGACTTGTACCCGGCCAGCGCCTTCGGATTGGCGTACAGGTGATGGATGCCGCCGAAGGCCTCGTACAGGGCGTGACCCGGCGCGATCACCATGCTCTTGACATGGGTCCAGGCGCGGTAGCCCTGCGGATAGGGCACCGGGGCGGCGGCCAGCGCGGGCGCGGCGAGCGCCGCGAGGAGGATCAGGGTCTTCTTCATGCGGGTCTCCTTTCGTGCATAATCGTCGGGCAGGCGATCTGCCTGCCCGGTGTTTTTTACAGCAGCCGCGAGCGCCGGAAAAGCGGGGACGAAACGGTGTCCCGGGCACATTCCGGTGTCCCTTCATGATTTCGCGCGAGAAGAAAATTTCGGCTCCGCCCCCCGTGGCCCGCATGGTCGAGGAGATCGTCGGCTGCAAGTGGTCGCTCGCGGTGCTCGGCCTGGTACGAAACGGGGTGAACCGCCCCGGTGCGATGGAGCACGCCGTCCCCGGCCTGTCGAAGAAGGTGCTCAACGAACGGCTGCGCAAGCTCGTCCGCTTCGGGATCCTGGAGCGGCAGGCCTACCCCGAATTGCCGCCGCGCGTGGAGTACAGACTCACCGGCTTCGGCGAGAAATTCTCCGGGCTGATGGACGGGGTCGAGTCGCTGCAAGCCGAGATCGAGGCGGCGTCGCGGGCAGACGTGGCGTCGGCTCCGCCCGTTCAGCCGAGGGCGATGCGGCGCGGCGCCGCGGATGCGGGTTCGGGATCTTGACCGCGCAAGATGCGGGACGAGGGTGGGCGCGGCAGGGCCGGATTGGCGCAGTGAAGCCGCGGTGCAAGGTGAGCCGGATGCAACGCCTATGAAGGCGAGGCGCGATGCGCTTGGAAAGACAACCCGTCCGAGTCTCCCGGGAATCATGACGCGACCGCGCCTGTGAGCATCGCTGGATGCGGCGCGCGAGCGGCCCGTGGT
>Ga0100385_1000993_pt1 | contig 30418 bp, 47 predicted proteins | sample CryGeymeta201509_FD_81543 | JGI IMG/M metagenome (GOLD analysis project Ga0100385, IMG submission 81543) | Groundwater microbial communities from Crystal Geyser aquifers in Utah, USA - Crystal Geyser metaG 2015-09 | ecosystem: Environmental > Aquatic > Deep subsurface > Groundwater | place: USA... | reverse complement strand
GTTTCTGGCTTTGGCCTGTTTCTGCAGTTTGGCCAAACTATCAACGATTTCATTCTCATATTTGGATCGTAGGTACTATGTCTCTTGGCTGCTGATCTTCCACTCCTCCCGGCCTATCGCATAAAACTTGAACCCTGAATTGGCATTGCTTTAGGCCTTGGTGCTAGTCTTTTTGAAGTAGTCCTTGATCTGGTCCTCTACGCCTTCCCTGAACATCGTGTCCTTTGCTAGTAAATTCTAGTCTATTGGTACCTTCTTCATAATTTCCAGGACGTCTGGCTGGTTAAAAAAATCTATATCCATGTTCTTCGACCGAATGTTATAGATCTTATCTATTTGTCTTTTGAGCTAGGACAATTAATTTTTGCTTTAGAGGACGAACATGATGTTTAGACAATTTTTTTGGGAGGGAGCCAGAAAAATAAGGCATCTCAGATCTCCGATGTACTTGGTGTAGTTGGGAAAGTTGGTATACAGTTCAAAGTCGAAGTTGATATCTAGGTCGATGGTGCTGACGATGGTGAAGCCGTAGGTGTACCTTTTCTGGTAGATGATGAGCAGTCCTGAGCAATTCTCCTGCCACTCCTCCTGGTCGATGTGGATGAACATTTTAGTCCTGGTCACGAACAACACCGTCCTCTGGTCCTTACTAAACCTCAGTTCGAGCTATTTCTCCAGCAAAGGGTCGATTTTCATGTCGATATCTTTAAATTCAAAAAAATGATTAGGTATGCTACTCCCAGCAAAGGAATTCCATCACGTCAGGAAATAATAATACTTCAGGAAATAATCTCGCCTGCTCTTTTGGACGAAGAAATGGAGCAGGTGGCGGGAGCGGGGAGGATTTGATGAATCTAGGAATTTTTCTGGAAATTATATTATTCGCGGAGAATGATATAAAGAATTATGTTGTGAGCATTGGAGAAGGGAAAGGCCAAAGAAAAACCTCATTTTTATATTGTACCATCATGAATTATGACGATTTTTGGGCTTGTCCTGACTCCCAAATAAACACTTTATAATTGATTTATCAAGAACTAATATGGGTCTTTAGTGCACTAAAGTTACACCTAGCCAACCAGGACATCGGGAAAGCATGCAGCCCCCACGAATGAACACCACCTTCCCTGAGCTGACTAGAGTCAAGGACCGAACCACTTTCCACATCACTATCTAAAGCATCCAGTTGCTCAACTTTTCACAGGTAAGCCTGTTGTTATCATAGACCTTCCATAAGTTCAAGGTAGCAGTGGAGGGAAGCAGGACCTTTCAACTGTCTTCCCATGATTTCCAATTCAATCACAAGATATGGACCGTATGCATTCTTCCACATAGACCCAGCAGCACTTCAGCACAGAAATTGAGGGCCCCCTAGCAACTATCGCCTCTCGTGCGGTTCTCATCTCAATCGAGGACAAAAACGGAAATTCCATAGATCAACTTAAAATGAAGCTATCAGACCTGGCCACAGGGCCAATCAAGCACGACCACTTGTTGAAAAATATCAAATCCAGGCTGCTCTTTGATTGCCACATAGACCAATACCTTCAGTTGGCAGTCTCTCTCAAAGATTTTAAAATTCACTGGCTAGCTGAGAATTACCTTGAAGATTCGGCCTACCACCTTTCCCTCATCGTACTCCCCCTTTTACTTTAGTTTTCCAACTCTCAGGATCACGTTGAACTGACCCGTCGCTACGAGGGCAGTTAACAGATCTTGTAGCATGACCTAGATAAGCTAACTATAAAGAACAGTTAATTAAATTAATCGGTGATTCGTCTTAATCTCAACATCGTTGGCTATGAGTCCGATCACATTGAATACTATCTCCCTTACGCCAAAATTACTTAAAATTCCAAATATAGGATTCACCATCAGGTTTAGGGGGTTGTAGAAAAAAGGGAGATTGCCAGATAGGAGGAGCTTTTTCTTCAGGGAGAGAAGGTCGGGACAGTTACCTATACCCTCTCTTTGAGCAAGTCCAAGCTCTACGTGGAGCAGATGGACTGTGTGATTTTCAGCGAAAACGGCATCGTTACGACCACTCCCACAGATTATGATCTTCAGCAGAAGGAGCTAACAAGATAGGTGCTGCAAGGTTACTACAACAGAATAAGATCAGGGAACGACTATGGCATGACAGATCTCTAATTCATGAAAATCATGCAGGAGCTGTTCAACCTCATCAAGGAAGGAAAATAATTCCATGTCGGATAAGATCTCTTCCAACTACAAAATCTCATTTTAGATTTCATGCTGGAGCTGGAGGATAACCTGGAAGAGAACAAAGTGGTCAGGAATTAATATGTTTGGAATGCTTTGTCCCTGCTTTTGCAAAAAAAAGTGATGAACTTGAGGTATTTCGGGATTATTCACGAACATGAATATCAGCTGAAATATGCGCTCAAGTACTACAAGCTTATCGTCAATGTGCTCATCAAGGTCGTCAGGTTCATCTGCAATGGAATCAGCTTTAAAGAGGTCAGGCCTTTACAGAAATTTGTGGCTTTTGCTTACTTCAGATTTAACTGGGTACAAGATCAGATCATTTATGCTCTCAGCAAAAAGAGCGACCCCATCATCAGCTAGGATAAAATTGATTAGATCGGTGCTAGCTGTCGAGTCAAAAGTCCCTCGAAATCATACATCTATGATTGGCAAACCAACGTTTTTAACCTTATCAGAACTCATCCTGACTACATGGTCCTCAAGGGTAAGCTAGACAAGGCAGTCTGCGATAACCCAAACTGGGCGGGCCTTCTCTTCGACCGAGAATACTAGCAACTTTTTTACGGGCTATTCAACTAGCTGTGGGACTAAGCTGAAATATTCCTGAACAATTCTGGTCGTATAATGTGGTAATATTTTCCTCGATACGGCGATATCCTTTGCTTGTTTTTTGGAGAAATGAACGACAGCGGTATCCTTGACTACAGTTCAGAGATGACAAAGTGTAACATGAAGCTGATTAAGAACGAGAAGTTACTGAACACATTCATGATGCTGATATTCCCGAAGACCTGCCTGTATGAAACCTACTCTGTGATCAAGTGTCTTGACCTGATCAATTGCTACTTTTTTGTGATTCTAGAACACCACAAGAGCATCCCCATCGATTTCAACTACAACTACTTCTACACGGGAGTCCGATGCATCCTCTAGTCCAACCACTCGATCCTCCTCCAAATGGTACCATTCTCCCCATCTTAGATGTTATCGACTCTCTACAAATACTACAACATCTTCAGCAAGGAATTCAAGGAAACCCTCAACCACTACATCCTCAATCATGTGTTTAATCCTCTCTTCATGCACTGGAGCCAACAAGTCAGAAGTTTGTTCCACCTTCTGCTAAACTTCAAAATAGCCAAGACGCAAATCAATAATCCTTAAATTACACCTAAAATGAGCTTCAGTCGGCATGAGGAAAAATCACATCATTTTTAGGCCATCAATGAGTATATTCTTTAACTGAGGGAGCACGATACTGAAAAGAAGTCTAAAAAAGAGAGTAAGGAATATTATCAACAAATGAAGGACAAGCTCAGGCAAAAGAAGCTGACCATGAAGCGAAAACCATCTATCGAATCGTTCGATTCTACATTAAGCACTCCTGCCAAAACGATGAAAAACAGCAGTGATACATTCATGGGAACTCCCATACTGGCCAAGCGCAAGTGGAGTGTCGGCTTTCTGGGCCCTCATTAACACTAACGCTCTGCTCCAACCTAGAAGGAGCTAAGTTATTTGGGTCTATCCTTAAAGGAATTTGACGATGTGAAGAAGGAGAAATTCCCGGACAACATTGTTTAGTAGCGTTCGAAGATGCTGCAGTTAAATGTGGACCAATGAAACTGATGGTTCTCTTTTTTATCGCATTTGCCCTCTATATATGATTCGTCAACTTAATAAACTCCAGTTTTATTTGCCCCCAAATGACCATCTCTCAACCTACTCGTTATCCCTTTGGCCTGCAATCCAGCAACCACCCTGCTATCGAGTTCCACAAAAACTGCCAGAACAATGAGGAGGTCACCAGGTACAAGCTAAAAGTGGTGCTGTTGCAGGAAATGAGGTCTAACTATATTATCAATCTCATCAGGTCATCAGTTGAAGGCACCACCATCAACTTTCTTTATTAGTATGAACCTTTGTCCCTGATTTCGTACCTTAAAACGGAGCTACCAAAAGAACACACTAAAATGAACATCAGCCTATACCAAATACTACTCAATCAGTTTGCAGACTACCTCATACACCTCACTCACCTCCTAACGCATTACCAGGTCAAGTCTCACCTTTCTCTGTCGCAAATTGCGGCAGTTAGATCGACGCATTATGTGCGGTTCAAATATTTCATTGAGCCTGATGTTGAGTTTATGGCTCTGGGAATGCCTTGCAGACACGACGCGGAGGTCAGGTTGCAGATCGCAAGGAATCGCCAGTAATTATTCCACTTCTACATGGACGAAAAGCACAGAATAGTGAAATAGTTTGAAAATATCCTAGAATCTACTTTTAAGGAAATTTTAGACAGCCAAAATGCAAATTTCATCATCAACGGACCAAGTTTGATGATGCTTCCCAGTCCTCCACTTAAAAAGCACAGAAAGCACCAGCGTAGCTATTCAGATGAAAAGACTTAGGTGACGGAACCTAAGCACTACAAGCATCCATAAGCTCTCAATCACGTTTTCGATCTAAAGGCAAAGTATGAGAGCAAGCTAAGCCAGATCAAGGCTCAGCTTAAAAAATTGCAGGAAAAATTACAGTAAAAGGAAAGAATGAGGAGAGAACGCAATAGTTCGATGTGTGATGATCTGAGAAGGACATAAAAGGGCATAAAGTTGCCAAAAAGATCAGAAACTATGAAACTGGTTGAGAATCAATAGGAAGAGGAATAGATTAAGCCTCAACAATCAATGCTGCAGTTACACAGCTCTAACGATCTCACTCCTCCCGCCTCGAAACTTAAATACAAAATGACCATCATCACTGAGCAGGATATATAGATTGAGAAGATGGACAAGGATCAAATGAATATATAGATCTCAAAGGGAAAGGTCAAAGCTATCAAGGAAGGTGAGCTCACATAACACGAAGTATTTGCCATTTGCAACAGCACAGTTGACCATGATCCAAATAGCCAGGCCTCCACAGAAGCATAAATTCATCAAGCTCCCAACAACAGGAACAGCGATACTCATGTTCTGAAGAATATTGCCAGAATCAACAGCCGAAGTCCAGATGACAGATAATATGAAGAGATCATTGAGTAAAAGAAGAAAAAAGTGGGTCATATTGTAAAAAAGTTCAGCAATATTGAGAAATTTGGCGATAAGGTGAGATAGGCTAAGCTTAAGGCTGAGCGATTGATCAAAAGATACGCTCTCAGCAGAAAGTGATCATATTTCATATCTCTACTTCCTCATTGAAAATTATCTGTGATGTTATCTTCAAATATTTATTATTATTGGATCATTCTACATTACTATCTTCATGCTGTGAGAAACGAGCTGTGCGAGCTGTGTTTGCGGTCCTTGATGATCTACTGTCGAGATCTTGCAAATATCGCTTGATTTCATAAGCGCCAGGTCCGGGATTATAGTTATGAGGAAGTTCCAACTTCATCTTGCTAGAAGTTTTGAACCCCGTCGAATTGCCCATTTTCTTCACATTGTAAGTTGGTGAGACCATCTCTGGATCTTCGTATAAGTTGCACCTGTTTCCGTGTCGATCCCTTAGCAAGGATTGCTTTCGATCGCACTTGATTAACAGCCTTTTCAGGATTTGTTCATTGTTTTAGCTTAATTTAAAGGGTTTTTTAGTTGATAGAACCACACCTGTATCTCTGCGTGCTGATGAACTTTTCCCAATGGAAAATGAACGCTTAATTTGTTTGATCCTGACCTCATTTTTTTACTCCTCGTCAATCATTTTAGATACCTTAACTGCCATTTCGTGAACTTCTGACTTTCTCTTTCTCTTAAGAGCGAAGACCTGGTCGTTATCTTCAGGCCAATAGATGCTCGCCCATTTGAATCTTTTCTCTCTTGAAAACGACAAGTTTGGTGCTACAAAATTTGCCGTGATTGCAGACTCAGTCCATAGCTGCTGAGGAACGATTGAGGAGGGGCTATAATAGTTGCCAGCTGTAGCAGATCCATCGTAGGAGTCCATCTTGTTATTCAATAAAATTATATCAATATTCAAGGATGTTTGGTGGGTTGTAAAAAATGATAAGGTACGTAACCCATTAAAGGAAGTCGTACTTCCATCGATATATCGATAACAATCACTTTTCCTTGCTAGATTTCTTCTTCTCGTTGCTCTTGCTCTCCGAGGAGGAAGAGCTAGAGGAGGAGGATGAGCTGCTGGAGGATGAACTAGATGAGGACGAGGAGTAACTACCCATAGGATGATGTGTACCTTCTTCTTCTCTCTCTCCTGCTGCTGCCGCGTCTGTCACGACTGTAATCAGGTGAGCGTCCTCCTGATCTATTTTTCTTCTGGCCTGAGGGTTCGACGGTCAATCTGAAGCCTTCAACTTTTTTTTCGTTCATCTACTTGACAGCAGCCTAGGCATCATAGTAATCTTCGAATTCCTGGATAAGATGATGCATACAATGAATGAGTAGGGTCCCTTGTACTGAATGCAGACTATCTTGCCGAATTATCTAAACCAGCTCTTGAGATCCTCTTTGGTGGTGTTCTTGCCGTAGCCCTTCACATATACTTCAGGATTTCTGGCCCTCCCTGATGACATGTTGATATGCTAATAATTAAAAAATGATTCGAATCCTCCATTCCTCTTTTTAAATATTCTATCAAAAAACTATCTCTCTTCAGTATTTCCTCACCTCACTCTGATTATTTATTAAGCCGACTATAAAAATGCAGAAGCAACCAGCATCGGTTCTCGTACCCAATCTCAACGAACTCGAAGAAGCCCCATTTCTAAAAAAATAAACGCATCTGCTCGCCAATTTCAAGGACAAATAAAAGTATCTGCCTCACCTACGGAGTCTCAGCTATAGATATGCGCCCATCATGAGCAAAATATTCTTGTTCACTCTCAAACAAGATCGAAAGGGTAAGAAAATAACCAGGCATCTTGAGTACTTAACAGAAAAGGAGATTATCACTGTCTAGCAACTTTTCCAGCTGCTCAATGAAAACTTGAATCAAACCGAGTTCAGTCAGGAAGTACAGAAAATAAAGGAAGTGCAAATGAGGGTCTATCAGCTAGTCAATGAGAGGCTCAGTGGGCATTTGTTGGAGTTTGATGATAAAAATTACCTTAATTTTGGAGTTTACCGCTGTGGGGACGAGTTTTATATTAAAGCTGCCTTCAAGCACTTCAACTATGATTTCAAATTTGACCATGATGAGGGAAAAAAATGTGAGGAAGTCAGATAATACAGGATAGCACACTACTTGGTCAAGCAATAACTCTTGAAGAAGTACTCTACTTTGGAGCAGATGAGCTATAGCATGCCTATGTCAGCTGACCTTCCCACCCTATACTCAGCATTCTATGAGCAGGCCTACTTCATGTACGATGAGTTTATTCTCCAGCTGCAAGTCTTCAACAACTACCCTCTGCTCCGGATCAAAAATTACCTTCCCATAAAATTTATTGATCCAATAACAGAACAGCCTCTGATCGGTCCTATTTTCAGCAGCAGCCATCAAGAGTGCATGTATGGTCACTTCACAGGCTACAACGCCAACACGATCAAATAAGTCTAAGGTTAGCTTTGTTAACAATGTCAAATTGTTATCGATCAACTACAGCAGAATGAGATGCTGATGATGTTGAGAGATAATGTCGCCAACCCTGAATGTTTTGATATATTTTATTGCCCCGAGCATAACAGATTCAAGTTGTGGAGACAGGTGAAGAAAATAATCGAATGTGAGGGGTAAATTAATGAAGAAAAAGAAATTGTCAAGACAGAAATCAGATATTTGAACTATTATCACTTCAGGATAAACTGCAAGAAAATGAGCACCAAACAAAGAATAGGCTTCAACTCTATCAAATTGGAATAAAGCTTTCCCTTGACCTATCACTTCCTCAGCAGAACTATACTAATCATGGATCCAGCTCGAGGCAAGTACTGCCAGCATTACGCCTTCACCGATCTCAGACTCTACTACTCCAGCTACAATGCTCAAACAAACACGTATACTTGTCCGATCGAAGGATGTAACTAGACTATGCCTGATGGAGATATATAGTATTTGAGGGAGGTTCAGGTGTTGATTGAATATGCCAAATTCAAGTGTGAAGAAAACACTGATTTGCTTGACTGCTCAAAGATTGTGGTATAAAACAATTAGAAGAAGTTATACCTAAGCTACAAAGTTCGAGAATTCAACACAATCACAACAAAGATATAATAAATTCAATAATACTACAAAACATTAGTGGATCCATACATTCCATTCCCAGAGTATACTTTAGGCATGAAGGAGAAGGAAAGAAAGGCCAAAATGTAGGAATACATGTTTGGAGGCATGAGAGAAGAAGCCATGTAAGCTTAAGAAGATTAAATTGAGGAGTAGGATGAGTATTGATGTTGATAGTATTTTTTGGCAGGTCAGTATTTATTTTAATGCAATAAAAACACAAGGAAGAGGAAAGCAGGAGGAAAGGAGCCAAAAGTCTTATGCAGAGAAATGTGACAGAGTTCCAGCATCTCCTCGGCACCTGCTACATCACCTAATCTGACTTGAACTGGACCATGAATCTCAGAGATGGTTCCGTTCCCAAAAAGATGTAGCACAGAGACCCCTCAGCACCTGACGTCTTCTTCAAAAAGACCCTTATATCGTCTATTCGCGATGAGCTCAGGACAAAGGATCCTAAAGATAACAAACTAACCATAAACGTAGCAGAGTATGGTCACATGATGCCCCGCAAACTGGATAAAACACCTGAAAAGCAGACATATGAGCAGTTGCAGTTTTATCAGGATTTAAGGAAAGGCAAAAAAGGACAATTTGCTACAACAAAGTCTGTGAAACAGTTTGATGTGATACCATACAAAGACAAGCACCAGTACCCAGCCTTCATAAAAAAGGTATCCTCTTCACCTATTTTAGTAATTTATCCAGAAAGTGCGAGTCAAGCCCAATGAAGTGGAAAGTGCTTTTGATGGGGCTCATAATCAGCAGCCGTACACGAATAAGCTAAAGACAAAAAATTATGCAACTTTTGAGCCAATGACAAGAGTGAGAGGTAGAAATAGAGTGGTGCTGCCGACTCTGGCATGGTAGATGGGTCTAAGAAATTACTGACCTTTCATGATTTTCATTTCTCTTATCCAAAAATTTCGGTTGCATTATCACTTAATTATCTGATTAGCTCAGACCTTTTACTAATGGCTGGCTGATTTTCTCCGAAATAAAAGTTTACTTCCGATCTGACATGTTGAAGCTACTTTCATGATATTTTTAGACATTTTGGTGGCCTTTGAAAGTATAACTGAGATGGGTCAGCTTAACTGAATTTGTGTAGATCAGCCAACAAAAAAATAATATAGCTATTAATATTCAATGAATCGAGTCATCTAAGACCTTTAAAAGTTAACCAGTTGGAAATAGCTTATGCGTGCTAGCTGCAAAGCCAACCAACTCAAAACTGTCCACGCCAATGAGCTTACCCTTATAAAACTCAAATCCTTACATCTCAGACTTATCAAAAGGTATTCGTCTATCTATTCAGCTACTAGCACCTTGGATATAAGGTAGCTAATGTGTGGATTGAAAATGAGCTGAAAACCTTCAACTGGTTACTGATTGCCATCAGCGGACTGCAAGGTATTCCGATAACCAATTTTGTACTAACTATTTCTATCAAGAAATAAGAGCAGTGGCAGCTTCTAGAATCGATTTTCCAGCACAAGAAACGGACATTCTTGAAATTTTAGGCCCATAAGTTGGTCTCCACAAAACTAAAAAACAAACACTGGACGAAACAATAAAACGACCTTCTTCTAAAAATAGTCAAATAGGTACAAGAAGCATCTATTCAGAATAATGACGACAACTACCAATGGAACGACATCGCCAGGAAAATGTTTGACATCTCTTAATAAAAAATATTTAGAACTGGAAAGCACTGCAGAGAACACTGGTTAAATCATCTCGATCCTTCGAAAGAAAGAGGTCGATGGACAAAAGACGAGGATGGTTATTTGTTGGGGAAGGTGCAGGAGGCTGGTAAAAAATGGTCATAATATGCTTCTTATTTGAATCGCACTGAACATACAGTCAAGAACCGTTTCAACTCTCTGATAATCAAGCAGAAAAGGTAAACTCCACAGTTCAAAAAATAGGAAAAACTCATTGAGGAACTCCTGAAAAATATCCACAATAATCCCCAATAATCTCAGCCACCTTCTCAAGCTCCAGACAGCCAATCGATGAGCGTAAAGTAGGAAGTTTAAGAATAAAGTTAGAAGAATGTTGAGAGTTAGAGGGCAGAAGTAGCATAGGATGTGTAGGTGGAGGTGGAAAGGAGCAAGCCGAGAGAGGCTAACTAAGAGGTGAAGATGAAATAGACTATACCCGAGCAAGATTTCAATCAAGACCCTGAGCTGCTTAAATTCACAAAGGATCAGGAATAGATCAAAAGTACCAATTTTAACTAATTTGGACTGTACTCTCCTTACTGGAATTACTCACCAAGCAATAATGGCACTCCCAATAATTTCATGAACTCCCCTTCTCCCGTTTCTTTCTTTATCAACACAAACTTCAACTCGAACTTCAACAACTACTATCGTAACTGGATCACCAACCTCAGCAACCCAGCTACTCCTGCCGAGGAAAACCCCTGAAAAGCATAATTATTTATTAACACTCTATTGTCCCATACAGTCACATATCATCAAAAATCAGGCATTGCTCAAATACATTTTATTAAAACTTCGCAGACCCGTCAAAAAAGATTGGCCGCTGCTGGCTCTAGATAGTCCTTTACCACTTTTGCTGCCATAAATACCAACTATGGAATTGATGCTTTGGATATTGCTAGCACTGTGACTCTTGGTCATTGCGCTATGCTTGGGCTTGAGAGAGCCCCGTCTTCTGAGCTTGCTGGTCATGTATTTGTGATCGTTGAAGTTGGTTCGAGAAATCTATTTCAGTTGTTGAAACTCACTGTTTTACTGGAGACTCTCATCGCCACTTTTGTGTCCTCTCGGACCTTTAAAGTTGACAGACTGATAGAGAAGCTCCAAATCTTTATTGATGATTTACTGTGGACCTGCTGAAGCCAAGGAAGGAGAGGTGGCAAACTGTATAGGTGAAGGTGACATGAGTCTACCTTTAATAACCTTGTTTTTTGGGGTACTTTTGCATGAGGTAACAGAAAAGGCGCTACTAGGTCTGAGTTGATCTTGCCATTTAATTCTTCTTGCTTTTTTGGCTTTCTTGTGCTTCTCATCCTCTCTGCTCCTTCTCATTTTATTTTTGATGGTGGTCAGAAGTAACAGCTCTTCTTATGAGGTGGGCTTATAATCGACCAAAAATTAATACTCCCAGACAATATGGCTCAATTCTTTGATAAGATGTTGTATACTGATGGAGGAGGCCTTCATGAGAGCTTATTAGTATTTTTCCAGTTCTTCTAAAGTCTGATCAGAACATTCAAGCATTTCCATCTTGGTCCTTAGAAACTAATAAGCTGTACTGTGGTCCCAGCGATACCTGAGCTAACAATAAAAATACCTTCTCATCAGATACATGATGCAGATCAGAGAAGCCTCTAACTGGCTTTAGCTATAAATTAGCCCACACAGCATTTCCTCACAGATAATATCGAAATGCGTGAATCCTTCTTCCAGTTATTCGAAAGTAGGAAATTTTACTTATTCGATATTTTTTTGCAAAATGAACTCTTCAATGCCTTCCTACTGCCAATTATGAAAGAAAGCTTCTGCGGTCCACCCGAGCATTCTGATGATTTTGTTGCTGACGAGGAACATAGGGTCCTGGATAGGTGGCAAATATACAAAGGTGACGTTCTGGTCGCTGATGAAGAGCCCGTCGATAATTTTGGTGATGCTGTACTACCCCATCTCTATTGTTATGCTTATTTTCGATTATATAGAATCAAAGTTTTCTTAAAACTAGAACATATTATATTGCACAATCTCAGGAGTTTCAGAATATTAGAGAATCTGTGATTCAATTTGGATAGAGAAAGATATTGAATGGACTGAGGGTCATGATCATCTCTGAATGTAGGATATCTGGTCAGAATTGGATTTGGCTTGGTGGGAGAGGTGAACTGGTCTACTGTGATTTGAATATTTTTTAAGTAATGAAAAGCGAATATCTTAAGAATCTGATCATTTACAAGGATCACTCGCGAAATGCCTATGAATCATATCTCTAACGGATTCAGGAGCTCTTCCCGAAAGTGCAGCAAAACCCTAGCGTTACTAATTTTGCCAAATTCGAAACATAGGTTCATGCAATCAAGTATCATCGATAGCTGAAAGCCAAGCATAAGCAGCCTATCTTCAAATGTACTCCTGTTGCGATATAGATTTTGTATAGCGAAATATCAATGATTTTCACTTCCTTCGAGAGCACAACAGCATTTAGCTCAGATTGCTTAAGGCTACCAAAACCCAGTTGGACGATTATCAACTAGATTGGAAAGCAGTGTGGGAGAGGCTGCTAGAACAGCAACCTGAGTTGCCTAGTGTCAAGACTTACAATGAGTTAACCTAATTTTTGCGTATAATTAGGCATCTTTATACTCCCGAAAATGCAGTAGACGTCATAAACTACTTCATGGAACGACACTCCCTCTATACTGACAACCTCTCCTCCTACCTTACTCTCTTCATCCACATAGGCCCGAAAACCAGTAGTGCTATTTTTACAGCCTATCTAGATAAACTTTTTGAGTTGTACAATCTCAATCAGCTCAAGGCCAGCGAGTTATTGGTCATGTACCTCAACGCAGCAAAATATAAGCAGCACTAAATATCCCCCAAAGTTCACTAAGAACTGAATAAAATTGTACTTTACTCGCTATCGACTCCTAGCTCGGACAAGAAGGATTCGATTGAGAGCAAATTTAGCACTCAAACATCCAATATCGCCTTCAGAATCATCGGAAAATGCAATTAGTGTTCAGTTGAACTCATCGAACAGATTTTCAAAATGCTCAAATTGTTCATCAGGCCCTTTGAGGATTCCAAAAAGCCCCTCAAATTTTTGTGTCTTTTTATCATGGGCTTTTCAAAGCGAATAGATACCGAACAAAGGTATCGAGAGAAGATTGTCAAGTTGCAAGCTAAACTTGAGAAGGCCCAGAAGAAATCGAAGAAAGAGCAACCTCTAAGTCCAGAAAGTCCCCAGGTTATTCCTACAGTAGAATAACCAGAGACTGCTCTTGAAAAACCGATAACTGAAAAGGAGATAGACAAATAAGAGTAAAACATCGAAGAAAGTTAGGATGATGAATCGGAATAGAACGAATCCGATGAGGAGGACCAAGACAACAAAGTCGAAAAGCTCATAACAATGTAGCTGGAACTCGAGGAGCACGTGCCTGAAAAGGAGACCTCACTACAGAACAGAATCGAAAAATTGCAGCTCCTTCTCAAAAATTAAATAACCGAAGAGATCAAGAAGGTAGTTGAGGTTTTCATTGTAAAGCATCTCTAAGAGATATTTTATGTGAACAGCAAAAAAATGGTGAGCCGCATCCTCAAATAAACATTCAAATTGTACCCACAAACAGTCACAAAGTCTCTTGACATTTTGGAAAAAGCAGGCAACATTCCGACCATCAATTAGGACGGTCTCATCAGCAACATCAAATTCATTGCCAAGTATCTATTTTCTGAGCATCTCATCGAAAATGGTGTCTTTCTGGAGCACATTCTGAAGCTTTTGGGGAGGGTCAAGGAGAGCAGAAGAATCACTGATGTTTGGGACATTCTCAATGCTTTTATACTTAAACTTCCCCTGCTCGATGAGAAAGATATGGAAAATATTTCTGACAGTGAGAAGGAATAGTTCGAGAAAAAATTCAATCAAAATCATGACAGATTCTATGAGACCTACTCTGACGATATTTTCGATTGTGTCAAGCGTCTGTTTAGCTAGAGTCAGTACTATGACTAAAACACTTCGCATTCGATCGACAAGCATATACTTGACTTGCTCACCAACAGTCATCCGTACTATAAGAAGCGAGTCCTGCACGAAATGTAGTAGCAAATTTTGGAGAACAACAATAAGTTTTTGTTGTCAATCTATCATCCAGGTCTGAGGCCCAGCAAATCTTTCTAGACTACTCTTCACGAAATGGTGTAAAATGGCAATATCGACAACGAGGAGAACATGTCTCTAAGCATAAGTGTCAATACGATTCTCAGCATAGACATGGACATATAATAGATCAAGAAGCTCATCAGAAAGTACAGTAAGAAAAATAACTATAAATTTTTGAAACAGATCATGGTTAGTCTCACAAACTATATCATCACATTCTAACCCTTATCCTCCTCTCTGAATTATCTTTACAACAAGCCTGAGATCAAGATGAAACAAGAACCCTCACATCAGTTGGTGCAAAACAAAATTTTGCATGTCTATGAATACAGTATGGAAATTCTTGAACAGTTGGCTGAGGAATTGAAAGAATTTTAAGAGCAGCCGCTGAGAAAGATAAGCTATTAGTAGGTGGTGGATCTGATCTACAACAAAAAAGACGGTGATTTCAAGAATTTGAAGGTGTAGAAAAGAAAAACTATCAATTAGCTACTGGAAATCCTCAAGATCATCGCCGAGCATCTTTTCCACTAATTCTAATAATTCAATCCAAAAACTTCAACCCTCGATTTCAAACCCGCCCCCTACAACCGTCAATCTCTCCTCACCAGCGATACCTTCATTAAAATTGTCCACATCCTCACCTATAACTAACTCTTCCTACATGATCCGAACATCATGCTCAACCTGACAAACTTAATAGAGAACTAGATTTACTTCATGTATCGACACTACATCAGGCTTGAAAAGCAGATCATGAGGAAGTACAGCAAAAAGAATCAAAGATAGGAGCTTCCAGGCTAGAGTAATGTGCTCTATGTGGCTAACATGGAGATAGGAAAAAGCAGAATTGCACATTTTTCCGTGCTGTATAACAAGTACAAAGACAGCGTCAGCATTGATCCTATCAGAGAGCCACTCAATGTGCTGCTGATAGCACCAGGAAATTAAAGGTCGAACTCGATCAATAAAATTATTGTAAAAAAATCAGAATAAATTGAGAAGGAAGCTGACAGGCTAATCTTTTTGTTGGGTCGAAATTTCAACTCCAGGTTTTACTATGAAAAAATATTTTCCCTTTTCAGCGATTTCCTGACCTCAGGGTATAAATTTTCAGCAAAGCAGATTGTGTCGATCATCAATTTCCACCTTCCGCTTTTCCAGTCTGACAATATAAAAATTAAGGACCACTCTTTTAAGTCTCTCGACAGATTCTTCAAGACTATGCGCAAAAATGATCTTTTTGGTGAGGTTGAACACCAATTGAGATAGTTCACCAAGAGAGAGAAGTTAGAGCTGATCTGGATGATAGCAGTCATCATTATCAGCAAAGAAGGTCGAAGAGAAACGTAGGTTGAGGAATACCTCAGTCAACTATTTGATTATCTGAAAGAGTTATAAAAACTGGTCCTTTCTGAGGTCAGAATCGTCAGAAGAATCGCCCTATTTGCCTACTCTTTCATTATGAGAAGAGCTCGACAGGCACTCAAACAATTTGAACGAATTTAATGTGACTCAGTGAAATATCCCAATCCCAAGAGTATCAGGTAGATCTATGAGAGTGGATTTTTGAGGTAGGAGCACATTGACAACAAAGAAGTAGCCAACTACTAGATGCTTAAGAAGACGGCACCCTATAGTTCGTATCGCCAGAAGAAATATGCTCATTCTGATACTTATACTAAAATTAAGGAGCATGCTTTCAACTTCATTCTCAGCAATCCTGAGCTGGGTCTAAAGGTTCTTCAGCAGTTTCACATCGACATGGCGGCTTCAGTGTAGCAGGTCATTTCGATGATGCACAACAAGAAGCATGACTTGAGCTAAATCGCCGTCAGAAACCTGGAAGGATGTTACGTGTATGCCAAGCTCAACAAATTGCATTTCGATAGGTTCGAGCATCACTTTGGGTCATCATTTTTCAAATTCATGCTCTACAAGGATGCAGGTATGTTGTTACTTAACTCAGAAAAGAACGAAATGAATTTTTTCAAGGCCACCAAAGGTGAAGTTGAAAAACTACTGAACAATCTCTAAGGCTATGACAACCAAACTTTAGTCTTTATCTACCTTGGTGATGTTTTGGCCGCCTACGAGCAATACCACCAACATTTCAGCTAAGAGCTAAGACTTTAGCTACAATCTTTTGTGATAAAGTTCGTCACATAAATGATCTACAAGGGATCAGGGGCTATCTTCAAGCAGTTGATGGTGCTGCTCAGTCATTGCAAGTAAAAAAAAGCACTAACCTTCCTGCAAGCTTTTCTGGAAAATTTGATAAACAATAAGGAGAAAGTTTCAAGAGCCAGTCAGTTGCTGTTCACTTTGTGTGAAGACGATTTCGAAGTGTACAGCCAAACTGTTAAGCTGATTCTCTCTGAAAGGATGGAGATCAACAATGCATACATAAACACTTTGCTGAACACTGTTATCACCCTTCCTGAGAAGTATATGCTGACCAGTGCTCAGATACAAAAATATGGAATCATCGATTTAGAAAAAGAGAAGACTGCTCAGCATTTGCAGCAGTTGTACCATCATGAAATTTATTTGCCCAGCAACAGGGAAATCGATTAATTTGTTGTTGCTAATATTGAAAAATACGTGGAAATCATAACTAAAGAGCCGAACGGTGAGGAGGAAATCAAGGAAAGGAACGAGCTGATCAAGGCTACCTATGGAATCACCAACAATCTCATCAGCACCTTTTGCCAATTCTACGAAACTCCTGAATCTGTGAGGACCATCCTCAAACTATTAGAACTGCTCTTTAAGTTTCTGGCCTGCAAGATGGATTTGCCCATAGACTACAAGACCCTGGAGGACACAATAAAAACTCTCCTGTCAAACAAGCATGACCACATCAGCAATTTCCAAGAGTCATTGGACCTCATCCTGAAACATCTGTCTAGTCTGCCAGTCAAGAAGCAAGCAGATATAATCAAAATCGTCGCCAACAGACCAGGTAATTTCCACTTTGTCAGTCAGGGATACTATGAAAATTTTATCTTTAGGACTCTCGCCCTAGAGGAGCATTCGATGATATATAAGGAGCTGATGATAAGTCTGTCAACTTTGCTGGCCTATGTTCCTCTTCCTTTGTCGGTCATTGAAAAAATAGCAGACAAAGTGACGAAGGGTCAAGGCATCCTTTTGCTCCAAGCTTATGTGATGTCAACTGAAGATATAGGCAGTCCCTTTGTCAATCGCATTCTCAACAGCGCCACAAGTCAGAGAAGAAACCTTTTCTGCAAAGAGATGCTTCAGTTGCGGGGCAAGAAGGAATATCTTGACGACGAATAGAGGTACATTCAATGGCGGGAGATCAAGCAGTACTCCAATCCATACCACTACCACGTCTGATTGTCCCTGTATCTAATCATACATCTCAACTATCCATTAATTTTTGGCAGGAAAAATTTTATTGAATATAGACCAGTGCGTTTATTTTAGTCGTCGGAGGTCAAGCAAACTAATTATATCAGAAGGAATGAGCAGAATCGTCATCTCTGTCGTGGCTATCCTCCTGCTGGCTGCTATAGGCCACAGCTTTACTCTCGAGGGCACCTGGCAATACCAGCCCAATCCAGGTAGTGCCACCAATCAGCCTGTTACTTTGAAAATCTAGGACTTCATATATCGAGAAGGCACAATCCTCCAAAAATTGACCTTCAAAGGCTGCAGACAGATCTTGCTTCAGGCTCAGTTCAACTAAAATCAAGTTTTCAGCAACCCTTCTTCCTATCAATCAACTCCCATCGACGGACAGATTTGCCCTCAAAACGATATCCTCAAGGACATATAAAGATCAATTGTGAAAGTGTTCTACTTCCAGATCAACATCAACCAGCTCTTCCTCAACGATCCTTATGGCAGTCCTCTATTGAAGTTCACTCGAGTTGTAAGCACAAAAGAGACTCCTGCTTTGGAAGGCGTCTACACTATGAGTCAGTACGGAGGTATTAGTACTTCGGTTTCAGCTGAGGTTTCCTCATAATAAATGAGATTTTGTCAAGGAATGGCCATTTATGGCTATACCTTCCCCACAGGCAGAAATCTCATTCAGCTGAAGAAAATCAAGAACGACTGTCCTTCTAAAGAATTGGTAGCTGCTGTAGAAAGTGTGAAATATTATAGGATGACTGATGGCATTTTGAATCTTTTTGACAAAGATGTTGCTGTGGCTGTTGAAATGGTCTATAACTCCAAGTACAACTCTTCAGCATCCATCTTTGCCACGACAACTTCCACTCCAACAACATCAACCATAACTACAGTCAAATCAAACATTTCTGGAGTCTGGTCCATCAAATCTCTCTTCGACATTCCCTTTCCTTCTTCTCCTTATAAACTAAACATAACTTCGACTTCAATCATCCTACAGGGTGGATGTAACACATACACTTATCCATACACATTGACTCCTCAAGTACAGGTCATTTCTCTGGGAGCTCCAACTGCAACTAAAAAGGCATGCCAAAATAGCGATGATCAACTGTATGTGAGTGGAGTTGATAAAATGTACAAATATCTTGAGAGCAACACTACCAGTGGCAGATATTTAAATTTTTATGATGAAACGGGTAACATAGGATATGCTTTGGAAATTAGAACAGGGGCCTCGACAGGAGCCAGTAGCAATGTAGGTTTTGGTGCTGCTTTGGCTCAGGCTGACATGCCATTTGCTGACGGTACTGTTCTTATGTTGCTGCTGAAGCGAAGAGATCTACCTCGAGCTGTGGTGACGATCAAAAACAATACTCTTACCTATACTCGCTGTAACACTATCAGCCACACCTTCAAAATAGCAGACCCAAAGGCCAAAGAAGGCAACATCTCGATTTCTGAGGCAACATCAACCCGAAAAGCATGTACGGATGACAACGATTCCCTCTACATCAATGCTCTCAGCTCAGCTATAAAGTACACATACAATGCTGGCTCAAAGACCATTCTTTTCAAGGATTCCAACGGCACAGATGTGGTTACCTTCAATCGCAGTTGATCCTGCTCCACTGTCATTATCCGACTTACTCTTATAATTGCCTTATTTTCTTACACTTGTAGGCTAGCTAAATATGCATATAATACTCTTTCATATCATCAGCATGGTGCTATTCACAGTACCTGTCATGATAGCCATCCTCATCGCTCTGGTGGCATGCTTCCTCATGCTGGAACCTGAGTCACTGTCCAAGTCTTCACTCTAGGACAAGATTATGCGTAACGAGTTCAAATCATCGAAGCACAAATGGTAGAGGTCCGAGCAAAAATCATTCTACTTCTGTTATCTGTGCAACAAACTGACCAATGGCCTCTTCTCTGATATTTTGGAGTGCAAGAAGTGCGGCATCATCATCCACAAGATCTGCAGGTAGGGAATGAGATAGATAGATACACCCAGTTGAGGAAACCAGACTGCAAGTTCATCGTTGCCAAGAATAACGCCAGCAAGATCTATCATCAGTGGAGGCAATCAACCACCATCACCAACGAAAAATGCTCGGTTTGTACTGAGGCATGCAATGGAATTTAAAATTACACCTGTCTCTGGTGCGGCCGACTCAGGCATAATCGGTGCAATGGGTAAAAAATGGAATGCGATTTCGGTCCTTTAAGGAAATACATTCTGTAGCCGACTGAAATCAAGTGCAACTCTGTCAACTTTGCAACAGATGCCTTCAAGTCTTTGAGCAGAATTAAAAAAAGCATGAAGAACAAGGTGTCAGACAGCTAGAATGATAGCGACGAGGATAACAAAATTGAGTTCAACTGTGATCCAAACAAGAAGATTGTGGTGGTGCTCATCAACAAAAAATCAGGAGGGCAGGCCGGAAATGAGTTCATCAAGGCTTTCTATCGGATACTCAATCCTTTGCAAGTCATATCCATCCTCGATGAGGGACTATAAAGTACTGCTGTGGGTTAAATGTAGAATTGAAGCTTTTCCAATAAATTCCGAACCTTTTCCTTTTGATTGCTGGTGGCGATGGAACCATTTGTAGCGTAATGAACTACGTTCGTACTCTGCCAGCTTGGGCCCACCATAATCCTCCATTCGCCATAATTCCTCTGGGGACAGGTAACGACCTCTCACGTGCTTTAGGTTGGGGCGAGTCAGCTGATTAGCAAATCAATGCCTCAGACCTGCTGCAAGAGTACATGAAGAAGGGCAAGCAATAGTTGCTGGATAGATGGAGAATGACCATTTCAGGTGAGGAGAATAGATAATTCACAATTTATAACTACTTGGGGATTGGCCTGGATGCCAAGATTTGCCAACATTTCCATCACTTGAGAGAAAAATATCCTCAGCTGTTCTTCAGCCAGTTCAGCAACAAACTTATCTATACTCAAATCGGCTCTCTGGATATTTTTGGCTAAAAAGATAGTGCTCTCAGACTGTCTACCATCTTTGACGTCTGGATAGACTAGAAGCAAGTAGGCATAGAAGACATTGAAAACCTGATCATCCTCAACATTAATCACTGGGGAGGAGGAGTTACAGGTCTATGGAACACCAAGAGTGGTGATGTAACCGAGCAAAGCTTCAGCGATGGAATGCTGTAGGTAATAGGGCTGAGTGATGTACTACATATGGGACAGGTGCAAGTAGGCATGGATGAGCCCTTCATAGTCGGGCAAGGCAAAACAATAAAGTTTAAAAGCAGAGTGGACAACCAGATCATACCCGTTCAAATAGACGGTGAACCTATCCAGATTATCACACCCTTCGAGATCGTGATAGAACGCAAAGATCAAGTCAACGTTTTGGCGACTACACCAACAGATCACGGCAAGTTGTACTATTTTCTCAAACAGGCCCAGAACTAGAAGATAGTATCATAGAAGCAGTTCTAATCCCTTTTGGCCCTATCAAAACGTGCCTTCTGATGTTAATGTGGAGTCTTAATAGAATTATAAATAAAAGAGTGAAAAAAATGATGGAAACTATCACTCTCTTTAAAATCGCCATTGCTGCCGGATTGCTTCTGTTGTCCTATCGAAAAACTATCCAAATTAAGCAGAAGCAGCAATCTGTGCATGAGATGTTCCTGAAGTGCAAGATCAAATAGATGGGGGAAGATGAAAAAAAGATAAAAACAGTATAAAGTGAGGCCAGCACCTCGGCAGAATCTAAGAGAAGTGTGATAGTTGAAGATAACTCTGAATATTACAGGAAATTGTTCGAGAGATATGGCTTTGACCAACATGAGCAGGATTAAATGGAGGAAGAATAAATAAATGATCACAAGTTGGGATAAGAAAAGATGATAAAGGAATAAGGCACTGATGGAGGTCATGTTGGAGGATAAAAATAGGTGAAACTGGTAAGAGTGGAAGAACAATAGGAAATACTGACAAAGTCTAAGCACAAGAGGCATCGGAGAGCTTACAACTTCAACTTCAGCAGATATTTCATCCCAGCTGCACTGAGGCCAGCTCCTCCTGTTCACTCTATTTCTCATCTCCCCAAAAAGCAAATTTTCAAACCCCATCGACTCTGATCTTTATATTTTCCATGTTTTCCAGCCAGTACATATTGATAGATATAATATTGGATTGAGGATGGGTGCTGATCATTTTTTGAACTTGATCAAGATGGTGCTCATGTTGTCCATGCCATACAGATTGCCACTATCCTTTGAGACGAGCTCTTCTAATAACTACTAAACAATGGCATTTGGATTGGTCTATTTGGCTAATCTCCTCTTGATCCAATCCACCATCTATTCGTTGGTCTTCACCTACCATATACCGTCGCAGCCCATTATTATGAAATCTACGTTCTCGTTATTTATTTTCATTATGTCGGGCATCGCGGTAATCGCCTGTTCCTCGGGCTTTACAGGGGCACGTTTATACTAAAGATCTCCTAGAGCTCTAGATAGGTTCAAGCCACCGTTAACTCTGCCGTCAGATACAATGCTGCCTGCTTTGTTGATACGATCTAGTTCTCCAGGGTCCATAGGTTTGTGATCTCTGCTCAGTTCGACTGCTTTTCCATTGACGCAAGCCACAGCTCTGCTATCACCGGCGTTGGCACAGTAGATGGTAGTAGGAGTGACGAGGACCACATTAGCAGTGCAGCCAGCCCGTGATTCTTCATCGTACTTGGGGCCGTTTTCTTTTTATCTTTGTTCTTTCTGGATGGCAATTATTTATTTTTTCCCCTCTTCAGAAGCCAGCTTCACGTCCATGTGCATGAAGGTCTACTTGAGTGCTTCCTAATAGTTGCCACTCTAATAATTCTTGTTGTTTTTGAGTTCATTCAGGAAATGGCGTTAAACAAAGATTGCCACCTATGCTCCTAAATCACACTTGCCTTACCTCCGTGGCCGTCGAATACGCCGAACAACGAATTCTTTGAGTGTCCAATGGGTGAATAGCTGATGTGCGCGTCCTCCATGTAGATACGCCAGCCTGAATAAAGCCAGATGTACCGCACATGTGCGAAACTGCGTAGGTGAGAGTGCCATGACCATCTTTATTGTGGGTGTGTTTCTTAAGGTCAGGTTGCGAGCGGAATGAGCCCATAGATTTATCAAAAATAAGTTGAATTATCAAACTGAGAGCCAATATAAAACCTCAACAAAAATATACACTATACTATCACCGACGCATAATTTATCAAAATTCATAATAAAGGGTAAAACCTTCATCAAAAACAAAAACATGTCATCTTCTTCTCCTGGCGGCTCCTCTGTTGGGTCCTCTTGCACTAGGATTATCATTGAGGTCTTCTCTTGAATTTTGAAGCTAATCAGCAACGTCATACTTGTTGTTGCTGTATTTAGGCTTCCTCTCGTCGTTTAGCTCAGGGTTAACCGAGCCATCATTGGCCACCCCTTCATGTGGTCCATAACAATACATTCTGATGCCTCGGATGACATAGAGGAAGGCATCGACTAGCATGACTGCTGCCAATCCAAAAAGATCAAGATCATAGTCAAAGATGTATTGTGGATTATAGGTGAAGATAAAGTACAATGTGATGAAAGCAGCATCTCCCAGAAAGAAAATGACCCTCTCCATGAGTTTATACCTGAACTATCCGAATATCAGGTATAACACTGAGTATACTCCCAAAACTATGAAAACACAATTTTGATATTTTTTCTCATTGTAATAGTAAAACAAAGCACAGAGTACTCCAGTGCTAAGCAGACGCATGTACATCCACCATTCCATCCATTTGCGAGCAGCAGGTGTGTCATCTTTTTGGATACATTTATAGCCGATCAATTGAAAGAAAGGAAAGGCTGCTAGACCTGCCAATATGACAGCTGGTGCTATGAGTTGCATAACATCCATTGTCGATTTGTTGACTTCAATTAGCACGAATACTGTGGAGCTGTAGATCAGAGGAAGGTAAATCCACTTGATGAATCCTTTGAGACAGTTGTAGACAGGTTCATACTATATTGTTTTGTTACAGCATTTCTGCAGCAACACAAAAATGAAAGTAACTCCTAAGATTGCAAGCAAAACTGCACCGAAAGATAGCCGAAATCCATTGCTGCAGATGTAGTCGCCTGATGTGCAAGAGCTGAAAAAGGTTTGATTGAAGTCGAGCATGGCAGTGGTGAGATGGCTGGAGAAGGTAGTGTTGGCCATGAGCAAGGCAAAGAGATAGCACATTTGAAGGAAATCCAATCCTCTGTAGTAGTGTCGGAAGAACAGCAAGACAACTGGGGTGAAGGAGAGTGCTGAGATGGAGAGGACAATGGCTGCCTTGTTGTACTATATGACGACTGGCATACTTAGTTTATAAAATGAATATATTTAATTGACCGTTTTAAAAGTTGCAAAGCAGAGCTAAAATTCCTATTTTTGGCATGAGTTAAATCTAGATCGGTTCGATGTTCTAATCAGCAGCCTAATTTACTTAATTGTGCCTGCTTTATGGCACAGAGTTGAATAAAACGGCATAACTGTATTCAATCTTAGCAATAATGAAGGCAGTCTAATGTCATTTCACGTTTGTTAAGAATCACGTAAAGGCCTTGATTCCAGTTAGCTAACTGCCAGCCAGCAAGGTGTTCATATCGTAGCTTCCTTCGTAAGTGTACATGATTTCCATGTCCAACAGCATCTTCATAATCTCACTTTCAGAAGACAACTCATCAAATATTTCACGACCCATCACACATATTTCTCGACCTCGACTTGTTGCCCAAGCCTTGAACATTCCCACAGTCGGTGTCTGTAAGCCACCTTTTTCTGATAACTATGTTAGTCTCCAAGCTGAAAGTAGCATAGTTTGCACCTAGCCCATGATCAGGCCAAGCTTTTCAAAAAATTTAATAGGAATCACCTTCCCTTCCTTCTTCAAGACTTTAATGTGTTTGAAGGCCAGGTTGTAGACTCCCATACAAGCTCCCACTGTGTTCCAGATGACAATCAATCTGCTGTGCTTTATTACGTCCTCCACACCTCTTTTGTAACTGTCTGCACCTGGCAGAAGTTGCTCCTCTCTTACTTTGACTCCCTTCAAGTCTATTTGAGCATTTTGGACCATTCTGAAGCCATATTTGTTGGGAATTTTTACAGAAGAGACTCCGGGTTGGCTGACCTCAACCACAGCTCCAATGACTCTCTTTTCTTCTGCTAAATTACCATAAATAATGACTAAATCTTGAACTCCATTGCCGATCCATCTCTTGTCTCCGCTCAACTCGTAGTATTTATCTCTTTTGGTGTAGGTTGTCCCTAGTCTAGTCGAATTTGAGCCAACCTATCTTTCGGTTAAAGCCCATCCGCATATTTTCTCAAGTGATATCAAATCGGGTAAATATTTTTTCTTTTGCTCTTCTGAGCCTAAAAGGCTAATTGTCCTAGCTGAGAGGGGAAGTTGGAGGAAGAGGAATGTTGAAATGCCCACATCGTGAGAGGCTATGGTTGCTACTAATAATCCCTGAATAAGCAAAGGCAGTTCTTTTCCATAGGGAGCAGGCACAAAGTATCCTCCGATATCAATTTTTCTGAGTTTGGGCAGTAAGTAATAAGGAAACTCTGCCTTCCGATAGTGCTCAAGAAATTTGTCATTATGCAACTCAACTTAGCAAAACTGGTCAACTTCCCTCAGGAGATCTCTATACCTCTTATCAACCAAGGCGGTCAGGCTCAGATAGTCAAGGGGATGTTCAATAGTGTTGCTGATCTTCTCCAGTCTTTTCATTGTTATTAGTCCTTGATTTTATAATGACAAATTTGATGTATAGCATGATATATGGTGAGGATCAGAGGAACTGTGACTTGCAAAGAGGGCATTAACTTTTATTACTCTTGCTGAACCATTTCATAATGCAATTGCCGTGGAACTTCTTGCTGCAAGTCTTACATGCCTTCTTGGGTAGTTGACCATTGTTGTTTACGATATCGAAGCAAATTGCACATTCCTCGACACCTGAAAGTTTTTTGTCTATATTTTACTTCCACAAAAGGATGGCCTTGATAACGCTAGTGTTCCTGTTTTGAAGCTGAGTCTGTAGCATCAGGGCCAATCTTCCGCTTTACTCCATCTTGAGGTTCTCTCCAAACTCGACAGCTATCGGTCTACATCAAATAAAAGGTACATAATGGGATATATGTTTTTCATGACAAGTCGCATGCCGATTCTGATAGCATCGTGGGTGTACTCAGCATAGATCTCTTTGTTGTTGGGAGTCACGTATATTTCAAAATTGCCATCAGCTTTCCATTGTGGTTCCAAAACCTCGATTTTCCCCACTTCCTCCTGGAAAATAGCATCGGAAAGCACATTTCTCAACAATCTTTAGCAGATGTTTCTGTATCTTTTGAACTTGGCCATAAAGTCTTTGAGGAAGATAGGGAAATTGCAGACAAACATGAAGAGCGTTCTCATGGTTAGTTTGAACATTCTTTTCTAGAGGTCGCTTTCTTATAGGAAATCGAGTTGCATGTCCTGATCGATGAGTTGTTGAGGAGTCAAAGGATATGAGTTTTACTTCTTTAGATAGTCGAGTCTGTCCTCTAAAATAAAGAAGCAGTTCTTGATAAATAGGTCACTATAGCCGCCACTTTGAATGATATCTTCCAATTGAATTCCGAGCTCTTCTTAATTTTCAGGACGACGCTCAGTAGCCTATCTTCTGAGGGTCAACAACTGCCAAGCATAGAAATAAGATGAAGCCTCTCTGCAAAGCTCACTTGAAAGCTCATCGTCTTTCAGCTCAACCTTCAGGGCTGCTTTGAATTATTCAGGCACATCACGAGATACATACTTATTTTCATACATTGATTTGAGCAAAAGGAAAGAGGCTTTTCTGAGAGCAGGGAAGGGACATCGGACCAAGTTAAGGAGAGTTGCTTCTGAGGGAGTCCTATTTTGTACAACATAAGATGAAGCTCTAAGCAAGAATTCTGCGGCTTAAATAAAAAGGGAAATGATGCTTTCATGGTGAGGAGTTTCCTGGTCTTCTTCAATATTTCTCAGCAACTCTTCATAAAATCCTAGCTCCAAGTTGATTATTTCAGGCAGTTCAGCTATCAATCTTGCCAAAAATTATTCGCTAGCAGACAAGACCACACGACTGGCGTATCTCATTTTGACTGAAAGAGCCAGTCCCTCCATCTCGCTGCCTCTTTCTAATTTACACCAGAACAGTTTTTCAATCTATTTTTGTTTGTCTTCAACCACAACTTTGCCACCAAGGCCTAAGGTCACATTGATCAGGCTGAAGATCGCATAAATTCCAAAATTGTAAGCTTTAGCCGAACCACTAACAGAAGCATGCCCTAAGGCTTCAATAGCCTTCGCTAAGACTTTCCTCAGCAAAGCACCATCATCATCCATGGCTTATGCTGATCCGATCCCTTTATTCCACAGCAAACAGTTGGCAGACAGGATCATCAAAAATTGCACACCTTCAGCTATAAGCAGTTGTCCAGATAGTTCAGCACATATTTGTGAGCTGTAATCGATTTTTCTGAGAGGAATTGCATTGACGACTGTGTTATAGATGAAAATATGGTAGATATTTTGAGAATTTTTAACATATTGCTCGTAGGGTCCCACAACAACAGGCTCAGTTAAAATTGTCAAAAGGGATTCGTTGTCTTATTCCTTTTCAATGAGGATGTTGACAAGTAGGCTTCTGAGACCTTCAGACAGAGTAATTTGCTGTTGTTGCATCACGCATCCGATCAATTATCTTAGAAGTGCTTGGAATTTTTATTCCTAAAGAGAGCTGATTTGCTCCTGGAGTATGTTTCTCAAAGAGATGAATGAACTCCTGATTTCTGGAAGAGCCTGAAGAGGAAGCAACCAATCCAATGACAAAATACAGTTGAGTTGAAGCAAATTACTCTGATAATTGTCTAACATGTGTGAAGCGATATCTTTCATGTTGTTGTGCTGGACATTGACCATGATGGTCTGAGCCACCTGCCACGGTTCAGGTCTTGACACTGCTCCTGTCCAATTATTGCTATCTCCAATAAATTTCAGAGTCAACTCGAAAGGCAGTTTTTTCTTTGAATGAGGCAAACAGAACCAAAGTAATTTGTTGATCAGTTATAAACATTTTCTGACCCTATTTTTCCTTATTTTTTCAGGGCCTTCCAAATTCCCACAGAGCAGCAATGTCCAGGCCATTTTAATGCTCTTCATGCATGAGGTAAACAAGTACTCTCTGACATCCTCAACAACCAACATCGATTGAGCCTTTCTCAGCAAATCATCAGCCTCTGTCTCCATTCTGTAAGCAAACAACAATCTGATTAATTCACAGAAATTTTCCAAACTGATTTGTACTTTTTTTAAATCATATTTGGCAACACCTTTTTCTTTGACTATGATTTAAGAAATGAACTGTGCAAGCACACGAACAATAAGCACCTCATGCCGACTGACTCCCCATTTTCCCTTCTCAGCTTGTTGACACTTCTCCACAAAAAGCGAAAAGATCTAATCAGTTAATTTTTTGTTTCTGGGGAGAATGACATCGCCCACGAGAGGAATCATGAATTTGACATACTGACTAGCCTCTTCATGTTGCAAACATTCATAAAAATATTTGAAGCGATGGAGATCTAATGCGGGGTTATCGTATTTGGGGGCAAGTTGCCTGCCGGATGGTCGGAAGTAGAGATTGTACATTTGTGAGATTTACTATTCTTATTGGGCCTATATGTCTTTGAGAGTTATTCTTGGGTCGAAGGCGATTAGCTGTTTTCTAATGTCCCAGTCATACTCCATCCACTGCTCATTATTCTGAGGAACTTCTCTTACCAAAAGGAATATCTTAGCAGCGTTCTATACTTCAGGGTTGTTCTAGCTCATGTCAAGAGCGACCTATCGTCTGGGGAAGGCCTCAAGGTATTTTAATGTTAAAGCCTGGCTCTTTTTGGAGTTCTAAAAAATATTGTCAATGATGTTCTGAGCTTCCTCTGTTGGTTCCAATCCTTTGTAGAGATCATAGGTCAGCTCAGAATTGAACTTGAATTCATAGTTAGGTTTGAGACGGTTGACAATATTAGCAAAGTGTTGAGGAATGTAGTAAGAAAATGAGTTTTTGGAGGCAGGAGGTTCTTTGTAATACAGGTCTTGCAAGTTTTAGAATAACTATTTTTCGAGCTTTGCTTGAAGAGATTGGATCTCCTTGGCTTTCTTTTCGTCCCCAGGAAGCACAATATTTCTGACTTTCAGCAAAAACTGCTCGCACAAAATGGCATAGCATTCCATTCTTGCCTAATTTTCATCATCCTGCTTGAGTAACTCAGTCATCAGTTTTCGCATAAAGTTCAACTTGTTAACAAGCTGTTTGTGGCTCTCCTCTGTATCAAAGACAGTAGATGGGAAAATCTAACAAAAGTGAGGCAGTTCCTTGTAAAGAGAAAACCCACCAAGCCCCAAGGCTGAAATTACCCTTTCTTCAGTCTTCGGCAGATATGTGTTCAGTATTTTGCCCCTTTCGGCCTACTTTTGCTCAGCTCGCTCGATTTCGAGGAGACCTTCGAGCCAGACACAGACGCTGCCTCTCCATAAAGTTTGCTGAACTAGTGGATCTTTATCTAAGAAATGTTATCCGACAGTTTTGGCGTAGGCTTGCCAATTGAGTTCCCATTTTGGTCTTCTGGCGGCAATTGAGACAAGATGGGTGTACAGTTCATTAATCGCTGCCTTGGCCTTCCCACCAATTTTGAAATACTCGGCGAGGCACTCACTACCAAAAGATTAGCATATCTATGTCAAAAACTTTGCAAAATCGTTCTCCATGCTCTGAGCTTTTTCATTTTTATCAAACATTCGGATGAGTTATCTCAGTACTCGCATCAAAGCTTGACAATTTCGCTGATAGTGGGGTTGTGTGATCTTTTCACCAGCCTCGCAATCCATGATGATTTTGACCATGATGACAAATTTCTTCCTTACTTCTTTCTTCATCAGCAGAACAAGTAGTTTGTGGGCGATTTATTATTAGGCTCCGTTGAAGAGCAATCCTCCAAGTTTGCCAAGTTTATGCGAAATGAGGAAGGCAGGGTAGAAGGTGCTGATCTCTCCTACAACTATTTTTTTGTGGTTGGTGATCATCTCAGTAACGATGCTCACGAATTCATCGACAATTTGTTTGGAAGGTTCATTCACGACCACCTCACTGTATAACTGAGCAAAAGTCGATATGAACTCTTCAAGCTGCTCTGCTCCCATTTTGTTAATTTCTTGATGCAACTCCATAGCAGCTTTAATTTTGGTGACTTCGGCTTTCTTTCGGAGCAGGGCTATAAGTCGATTGATGTTGTGGTCGTGGTACTAGATGATATTGGTATTTTTAAGGAAGGATTATTATTCTTCTGTGTTGGAGGTTTTGTGTTGAAGGAAGGTGGCTGAGAGTTGACTGAAGACGTTGGTGTTTTGGCCCATGAGGATGCCAGTTTCGATGTTTTTCTTTTTTGGCTTGCCTTTTGCTAATTTTTACATAATCAAAGAATATACACCATAAATGACACACCTGTATATTGCCCAGATATTATTTATTTATCTGTTCATCTCTGTTGATTTAATCTCTTGATATCCGCCCTAAACAAAAATTGAAGAGGGACTGATATGACAAGTTGGGTATATGATTGGGCAATTTGACAG
>Ga0100385_1000981_pt1 | contig 30765 bp, 37 predicted proteins | sample CryGeymeta201509_FD_81543 | JGI IMG/M metagenome (GOLD analysis project Ga0100385, IMG submission 81543) | Groundwater microbial communities from Crystal Geyser aquifers in Utah, USA - Crystal Geyser metaG 2015-09 | ecosystem: Environmental > Aquatic > Deep subsurface > Groundwater | place: USA... | reverse complement strand
CCATCCACCCGATCCTGGAAGGCATCGGCGACCGCCACGACCTCAACCGGGATCCCCAACAACCCAGCGGCATCCATGAAGTTCTTCAAGGCTCCCTTACCCCGGCCGCCGCAGCCGATCAGGCCGACTTTGATTTTGCGGGCGTTCAGACCGTTCAGCGATTGGGCGCCCAGGATGTTGAAAGCGGGCAGCGCTGCGCCGGTGACGGCTGCGGTTTTTACAAAGTTGCGGCGGGTGATGTTCTGCATGGCTGATGTTGTTGTTATCGTATGGTTGATTACTTACTTGGGTTGATTGGGTTTGGGATAATCCTGATTGAGTTCCAGGTCGAGTGGGCTCGGTGTCCGCGAAGGGACGCCATCGGCAGGGATCTCGGCTTTGGCGGTCCAGAGCAGGGCATTCAAGACGACTTTGCGGAAGTCATCCTGTTGCCAGTTCTCATGAAAATGTCCGCCGGTGAAGCCGAAGCCGCGTCCGCCGTCGGGGCGCTCATAGGCCCAGGCCGTGTGCTGGGGCTCGCCGGCCTGCACGGCTGCCATCACGGTCGGGTTACTGCCGCGGTTGCTGTCTTTGGAGCGCGAGGTGAGCGAGCGCAGCGGCGGGACGGTGGATAAGATCGGGGTCACACCCTGCATTTCAGGCTGGAAGCGCATGTGGTAATACCACTCATCCCGGATGGTAAACGGACGGACGCCGCGCGTGATGGGGTGGTCGGGAAAGTTCTCGTAAGTGGCGGTCCAAATCGGGTTGACCGACCAGCCGATCTCAAAGTAGCCGCCGATCCATTCGAGGAACTGCGGCCCCAGCTCATCCGGGTGCACCTCGGTGGCAAAATGCAGGCAGGCTACGCCGACACCAGCCTCGGTCAGCTGCTGGATTTTTTCCTGATGATCCTTCGCCATGTGGCGCTTGAAGCCGTCGCAATACAGCACCACGGTGTCGGGTTGATCATAGCCGGCCCAGGACCCCGGCCAGGCAGACTCCGGCTCGACGTGGGCGATCACATCGGTGCCGCTTTCGTGCAGGCAGCGGGCCAGTAGCTGGCAGCCGGCATTGTGCTCGTGGGCTCCGTAGCCATGACTCTTGTTGCCAGCCAGAAAGAGGATCTGTTTCTTGTCGCCCGCCTCCAGCTGGCGCAGCCGGATATTGCGGAACTTGACCTGCATGGGCGGGCCCTGGTGCAGCTGCAGGGCGATCAGGCCCGACTGAAGGCGGTCCTCCGCATTTTCATAAAATTCCGCGACCACCACGCCGTTGATCAGTTGGATGCACTGATTGCCGCGGGCGATGATGTGATACTCGTTCCAGCCATCCATGTTAATGTGGGTCAGCAGCTCCTCGCTGTCCCCGAGCTGGGCCAGGACTTGTGGTTTGGTCTTTTTGGCACCGACCAGCGTCTTTTGGCCCCGTTGGGCCAGGATACCCTTATGCCGCTCGCCGTAGGCGATGCCCATGTATTTCGGGCTTTCGGTAATGTCTGCCTGATAGCCACCGACCACCCAGGGTTTCCCCTCGACGCGGAAGCTGCGATACTGGATGCCACTGTTATGATTGCGCAGTTTGAACTCGGCTTTGAGTTCAAAATCAGCGACCTGGTCGCCTTCCCAGATGAGGAAGGTGTTGGCCGCAATCGGGGTTTCCAGCGTGGTTTCCCCCACAATTACGCCGTCTTCGACCCGCCAGAGACGGGGGTCACCGTCCCAGCCGTTAAGCGTCTTGCCGTCGAAAATCTCAGTGAATCCGGAATTTGCCTGTAAACTGAAGCCCAGTGGCAAGAGCAGCAGCAGGAGCAGGCTTAAACGCTGCAAGTAACGACTGAGGGGAGCTGAAGTCATACTATAGTTTGCATTTATTAGGTCGAAACAGGGATGCTGCAAATACTATTAACCATATTTAACGGGGAATGGTCAGTTATCCAGAGAAATTTGTTCCCTGCGAGCGAAATCTTTATTTCAGGTGTAAACAGATGGATGGACGCGTGCGCTTAGTAGCGGCCTGTTTCATTACCATTAGTAAACTTTCTTTCGCCATTGCAAAGCAAGTGGAATCCAATTTGCTGCATAGGGTCGAAATGTCACCCGGTGCTCCCGCGAGCGCGTCCACCCTCACCTCCTATGGCAGTAACTCCCACGCCCGATCCCCGTGCCCGTGCAGCTTTGCATGGCCCCAAACTGCTGCGGCTGACCGCTATGCTCACCTCGCTGCTGCCCGGACTGCTGTGGGCGCATGTCGATCCGGGCACCGAACCGGGGCATTCTCACCACCATGATGACTACGCGGTGCTGGTCGGTAGCGGGGCCTATCAATATCAGACCGTTCCCGGCTGGGGGGAGTTGCCGGGTGGCCAAGTGATCGGTCCGACCCATGGCGGAGTGGTGGTGGATTCGGAGGATGGGCGGGTTTACGTGTCCACCGATGCTGAACACAGCATATTGGTGTATGAATTGGATGGACGCTTCGTGCAGTCGATGGCGCCGCAGTGCCGCGGCTTTCATGCCATGGATATTGCCCGTGAAAACGGTAAAAGCGTCATTTACGGTGCCCAGTTGCAGGATACGCTGCGGGTGTGCAAGATCGATACGGTGGGAAATATTCTGCTGGAAATTTCTGCGATCACGCATCCGGACCTGCCGGGCGGCTGGAAAGGTGTGACTGGCGTAGCGGTGGCAGCGGATGGCAGTATTTTCTGCTCCATGGGCTATGGCTCCAACCTGATTCACAAATTCAATGCGGCGGGGTACTATCTCATGAGCTTTGGCGGTAAGGGGGAACCGGTGGCGGGCCAGGTGCTCACGCGCACCAGCCACGGCCTGAAGGTGGACACGCGTTTTGACCCGCCGCGCCTGTTGGTCTGCGACCGTGAAAACCGGCGGCTCTTTCATACCGACCTGGAGGGTGGTTGGATTGGTGAGATCACGACCGGGCTGAGACGACCCTGCGCGGTTTCGCTGCACGGCGATCTTTGTGCGGTGGCCGAACTCGAGGGGCGCGTTACGCTGCTGGATAAAGACGGCAACACCTTAACGCACCTGGGAGATAATCCGGACCCGCAGCAGTGGGCCAATTTCCGGGTCGATGTGAGTGCGGTCAAAGCGGGCCTCTTTACTGCGCCACACGGCTTGAGTTTTGACCCGAATGGTAATCTTTACGTGCAGGACTGGAATGTTAGTGGGCGTCTGACCAAGCTGACGCCATTATCCAAATAATGCGAAGTGACTCAAAAATGCGAAATGTGTTGATGATACGGGTCGGCATCGGGCTGCTGGCGCTGGTCTGCATCGGGGCGGCCTTCTGGTTGGCGCAGCGGGGTCCCGCAATTGTCGCGCCGGTTGAGGTGGCGTCAGAGATAGTTGTGGCGGAGAAAACCAACGGCGTCATTCCGCCGCTGCGGCTGGCTGCTGACGCGCCGGTGGATTACAATTTCCACGTCCAGCCGATTCTGTCGAATAATTGTTTCGCCTGCCACGGGTTTGACCCCAATACGCGGGAGAGCGGCCTGCGGCTAGATACCCGTGAGGGGGCCACCACGAATTATGCGCCCGAAGGCGAAGCACCCAGATTTGCCGTGGTGCCCGGCTCGCCGGAGGAGAGTGAAATCTGGAAGCGCATCAACCACCACAACGAGGACCTGCGCATGCCGCCGGTGGAATCGAATAAGAATGCACTCAGCTCGGAGGAAAAATCCATCATCCAACGCTGGATTGCGCAGGGGGCCGAGTATAAGACCCATTGGTCCTTCATTCCGCCGCAAAAGCCGGAGCTGCCCCAGGTCACACATACCCAGTGGGTGCGTAATACGATCGATCCTTTCATTCTCGAAAAAATTGAAAGCCTGGGCACCACCCCCTCGCCGGAAGCAGACAAGGCCACGCTGATCCGCCGCGTCACGCTGGACCTGACCGGGCTGCCGCCGACCCCGGAAGAAATCGATACCTTTTTAAACGATACCAGCCCGGATGCCTACGAGCAGGTGGTCGACCGCTTGCTGGCCTCGCCGCACTATGGTGAGCGCATGGCCCTCGACTGGCTGGATGTTGCCCGCTACGGCGACACCAACGCGCACCACGTCGATCTGGAGCGGACCAGCTGGCCTTGGCGGGACTGGGTGATCCGGGCCTTCAACGAAAATAAACCCTACGACGAATTTATCGTCGAGCAGCTGGCGGGCGACCTGCTGGAGGAACCCACCCGTGACCAGATTTTGGCGACCAGTTTCAACCGCAACCACCCGATCACCAACGAGGGTGGGGTTATCGACGAAGAATATCTGGTGGAGTATGCCACCGACCGGGTGCGCGCCGTCAGCACTGCCTTTATGGGGCTGACGATGGCCTGTGCCCATTGCCACGACCATAAATACGACCCGTTCACGATTGACGAATACTACAGCTTCCTGTCTTTCTTCAACAGCATCGAAGAAATCGGGCTGGAAGTGCAGGATGCCAACGAAGCTGAGGGCTACCGGCCGTATATTTACATCGCACAAAGCGATGCAGAGCAGCAGCTCATGGACGAGAGTAAAGCCGCGCTGGACCGCCTGGATCCGGCCATAACGACAGATGCGCTGAATGAAAAGCTGCGCGCAGTGACGCAGGCGGATCCGCTGGAATGGACGCGCTTGAATACCAAATCCGGCAAGGCACTTTGGAACAGCGAGCTGGTTGGGGGCCCCAGTAACCAGCAGTTGCGGCTGAATTTGTCGATCGACCAGGCGGAAAGACTGTATGCTGAGCCCGGCACAATTGCATTTGATCTGGCACTCGACGAGATGCCGGCCGACCAGGATGTGCTGGCATTGAACATCACCGACCTCAGATTTAATGAAGTCGGCAACCGGCGCAACGCCCGCGATCTGGCAGGAAGTTCTAAAATAAGCGCCATTCGTTTTCAACTGGTGCGTGGCGATCAGGCCAGTGCCCAGGTGGAGTCGGAGCTAAGTCCGCAGGAAGTCTGGTCGAATGCGTCACTATACGGCGAAGATGCGGGTCTGCGTGCCGCTCTGGACGGCGACGATGCCACCTACTGGGAACTGGGAGCCAGTGACCGCTCACTGCTCCTGCTGCTGCGTCTGAGCGAGCCGCTGCCGGCAACATCGAAGGACTTGCGCCTGCGGGTGGCGTTGGATTTCAAGGAGAACAGTTTTCCGCTTATTCATTCGAATTGGGGCGTTCTCTTCGCCGCCAACAGCGGAGGCAGAAACTTTGCCCAGTTGGCGGAGCAAGTCGCTCCTTTTTCGCTCACCACGATTACGCCCGGGCCGGTGTATGGACGCTTCAATGATCAGCTGAAGCTGGAGTGGGCGATTGCTCAGGGCAAATTCGAAGCTGCGGCACTGGCGGAATGGGCGGCCACCAAAGACCGGCTCTTCGCGCTGGGCAAGCGTAGCGTGCGCGTTGCGGTGATGCAGGAAAAGGCAGAACCCACACCGACTTTTGTGTTAAACCGCGGCGCTTATGATGCACCCATGCTGGACCGGCCGGTGGAGCGGATCATTCCCGCCGCGCTGGGTGAGATGGACCCGGAGTATCCGAAGAATCGGCTGGGGCTGGCTTACTGGCTGATCGAAGAGGACAATCCTTTGACCGCCCGGGTCACCGTCAACCGCTACTGGCAGGTCATTTTCGGCACGGGCCTGGTGGCGACATCGGAGGACTTTGGTGCCCAGGGTGAGTTGCCCAGTCATCCTGAATTACTCGACTACCTGGCGGTGCACTTTATTGAGTCCGGCTGGGATACGAAGGCGCTGATGCGCAAGATCGTGACTTCGGCCACCTATCGGCAGCAGTCAGTCTATCGGCCTGAATTTGCCGAGGCCGACCCTGAGAACCGGTTGCTGGCATGGTTCCCGCGGCAGCGGCTGCCGGCTGAGTTTATCCGGGACAATGCCCTGGCTGCAGCGGGCCTGCTCGTGCCGGAAATAGGCGGCCCGAGTGTCAAACCCTATCAGCCCGATGGTATCTGGCGGGAGAAGACCATGCGCCCGGACAGTAACACCGGAGTGTTCCGGCGTGACACCGGTGAGGCGCTCTACCGCCGCGGGATGTATACATTTTGGAAACAGGTGGCCCCGCCGCCCCAGATGGAAGCCTTTGATGCACCTTCGCGTGAAGTCTGTGTGACCAAGCGCAACACCACCAACACGCCGATGCAGGCGCTGGTGCTGCTCAATGACGAGACCTACCTGGAGGCGGCCCGTGCACTGGCGACCCGCCTGATACACGAATTGCCGGGACCCTGGGAGCTGCGGCTGGATGACCGGCTGGTGCTCGCTTACCGCTACCTCACCGGCGAACGACCCAGTGCAGCGAGCCTGGCGGTGCTACGGGATCTGACCGAAGCCTCTTTTGCCAGCTTCTCGGCAGACAGCGAAAAGGCAGCAGGTTTCCTCGCCTATGGCGAAAGCCCACTCGACGGGGCGGCGGATTCGGTGGAGCTGGCATCGCTGGCCTACACCGCTTCAGCCCTGCTCAATCTCGATAAAACCATAACCCGTGACTAGGAACAACTCATATGGACCCGATTGAAGAATACTGCCGCAACATCACCCGCCGTGAGTTTTTCAGTAAAATGGCCGTCGGAGCCGGGGCGATGGCTTTCGGGGAGTTGCTGACCCGTGACGGTCTGGCGGCACGACCGGCTGACGCCAATCCATTACAATACGGGCAAATGGGCGCACCGCACTATGCGCCGAAAGCCAAGCGCGTGATCTACCTTTTTCAAAACGGCGGCCCGTCCCAGTTGGATATTTTCGACTACAAGCCCGGCCTGCAGGGCAAGTTCAACGAAGATCTGCCCGACTCCGTGCGCCAGGGGCAGCGGGTGACCGGGATGACTTCGGGCCAGGACCGCTTTCCGGTGGCTCCATCGGTTTTCAAATTTAAAAAGTATCCCAACCACCAGGACGGACTGTGGGTGAGCGAACTCTACCCGCACACGGCCAGCATGGCCCACGAGATGTGTGTCATGTATGGGATGCACACCGAGGCGATCAATCACGTGCCCGGTATTACCTTTTTGCAGACTGGCCACCAGCAGCCCGGTCGCCCCGCTATGGGTTCCTGGATGAGCTACGGCCTCGGCAGTGCCAACGATAATCTGCCTTCCTATGTCGTCATGATCAGCCAGGGCTACGGCAACATGCAGGCGATTTCCTCCAACCTGTGGAGTTCCGGCTTCCTGCCCAGTGAGCACCAGGGGATCAACTTTCGGGGGGCGGGTGATCCGGTGCTCTACCTGTCCGACCCGAAAGGTGTTAACCGGCATGACCGCCGCAGCATGCTCGACGCGATTGCGGATTTGAATCAGGAGGAGTATCACCGCACCCGGGACAATGAAATCATGGCCCGCATCGCGCAGTATGAAATGGCTTACCGGATGCAGGCTTCGGTGCCCGAGTTGACCGATCTCAGCGATGAAGACGAAGACACGCTGGCTCTTTACGGACCGAATGTCCATACGCCCGGCAGCTACGCCTACAACTGCATCATGGCCCGCCGCATGGCGGAGCGCGGCGTGCGCTTCATCCAGCTGTATAACCGCGGCTGGGACCAGCACGGTAACCTGCCCAACGAAATTAAGAAGCAATGTATGGCTTCCGATCAGCCGCAGGCGGGCTTGCTCAAGGATTTGAAGCGGCGCGGGATGCTGGACGATACACTGGTGGTCTGGGGCGGCGAGTTTGGCCGCGGCGTTTACAGTCAGGGCAAGCTGACCGAGGACAACTACGGGCGTGACCACCACCCGAAATGCTTCACCATGTGGATGGCCGGGGGCGGGGTGAAGCCTGGTATCACCTACGGCCAGACCGACGAATATTCCTATAATATCCTGGATGGCGGCATCCATGTGCACGACCTGCATGCCACTATGTTCCACCTGCTGGGCATCAATCACGAGAAGCTGACCTACCGCTATCAGGGCCGTGATTTCCGGCTGACGGATGTGCACGGCAAGGTAGTCAGAAACATCCTGGCCTAGGCGGGCCAGCCAAAGCAAGCACATGGACTGGTTACCATTTTTAGGTCGGCTGCATCCGGTGGTGCTGCATTTGCCGATCGGGGCGCTTTTTACTATCGTTGTCGCCGAGCTGTGGCTGTGGCGTTCCTCGCAGCGCAAGGACCAACGGCTGCTGCTGATTCTCTACCTCTTTGCCATGGCGACCGCGCTGCTGTCGATCGCGACCGGCCTGATTTTGCACGAGGAGGATGCTTACGGCGGCAGCACGCTGGACCTGCACGAAAAACTGGGCATCGCCACCGGCGTCGCAACCCTGCTGATTTGCGGATTGGCTTATCTGGCAGCGCGGCGGGCCGGGAGCGGTGCTGCGAGCGCTAATCATTGGGTGCCCGCACGTCAATGTGGACTGCTGCTGTGCCTCGGCTTGATCACGGTGACCGGCCACTACGGTGGAGAGATGACCCACGGAAAAGGCTTCCTGACCGAATTCGGGCCGGCATTTCTGCAGCGGCCGCTGGAGACGGCAGCACCGGTCGCCATCGATGTCGATACGACGGTGTTCGCGGCGGCGATTGTTCCGATCATCGAGAACTATTGTGTCTATTGCCACGACGGTGAAACCACCAAGGGCAAGCTCCGGATGGACAGCCCTGCAGCGATGTTGGCCGGCGGCCGCAGCGGGCCGCTCTTTGTCGCCGGTGACGTGGAGAATAGCCTGATGCTACAGCGGCTGCATCTGCCGCTGGAGGATGAGGAGCACATGCCGCCGGCTACCAAGCGCCAGCCGGGCGCGGCGGAGATCGCCGCGCTGACCTGGTGGATTGAACATGGGGCTTCCTTCGAGATGAAGTGGTCCGACAGTCAGGTGCCCGAATCGCTGCGGGCCCTGCGGTCGGACACGTCTGCTGCTGCGGCGTCCGTCGTGCCGGAGGCTGAGCTAGATCTGGAGCTGGTGCGGCAGCTGCGGGAGCAGCTGCTGTCGGTTCAGCGCATCCAGCAGGGTGATAACCGTTTTTGGGTGAACTTTAATGCGGTGGCCACGACGGCGGGCGATGACTTGGTGCAACAGCTCCGCCCGCTGGCACCTTTCATTGTCTGGCTGGATCTCTCCTGCACGCAGATCACCGACGCGTCAATGGCCGTGATTGCCGGAATGCAGCATCTGGAGGAGCTGAACCTGAACGGCTGTGCGGTTAGCGACCAGGGTATGCAGGCACTCGGCACGCTCAGCCGGTTGCGGCGGCTCAACCTGACGGGCACCCGGGTCAGCGATGTTTCCCTGCCGCTGCTGCTGCAGCTGGAGTCGCTGGAGACGGTCCACCTCTTTCAGAGCCGTTTAAGCCCCGAAGCAGTCAAACTATTGCGCAATATCCGATCCGAACTCGTCGTCAATGCCGGCGATTAATCTCCGGTTCCAAAAAGGTTTAAGCTTTTAAATTAAACGGGAGGGTCCAGCTCCGTCTGGACCGTGCCGGCTAGGCATAGACCATGCGGGCGCACTGGTCGCAGAAGTGGGGCTCGCCGGCGTTCATTGCATCGCGCGAAACCTCATTGGAGACGCGCAAGTGGCAGCCGCCGCATTTGTGCTCCACGATCGGTACGACATAGGGTGCCCGCCGGGTCAGCTGTTTGACGCGCTGATAGTGCTCCAGATAGCTGGGCTCGATACCGTGGAAAGACTGTGCCAGTGCTGATGTTGCCGCCTCGATGGAATCCTGCAGGTTTTGCTCTCTGTCCCTGAGCAGCTGAATTTGTCGCCGGGCATCGGTGATGCGTGCTTCGATGACCTGCTTTTCTTTTTCGAAGGCTGCTTTGGCCTCGTCGATTTCGAGCATCAGCCCGATCTCGCGTTCTTCAAGCTGGGCGATATCGGCTTCAGTTTGTTCGATTTGCAGGGTGAGGGCGCGGTATTCGTCGTTCTTTTTGACTTCCAGTTGCTGGTTTTTGAAGCGGGCGACATTGGTTTCCTTTGCCTGGACCTCGTGGTCGAGCTCGTTGCGCTGCACTTCTTTTTCTTTCAGCGATTGGCTGGCCACCTCAATGTTGTCTTGCTCCGCCTGAATTTGCGCCTCGATTCTGGCCCGCTCTGCGGGCATGCGGGTCAGTTCCTGCTCGACTTTTTGCAAGGCAATGTCGCGGTCCTGCACGATAAGAAGTTTTTCGATTTGCGGATCAGCCATAATTGTAGATTGTTGGCATCCACACAAACTCCCGCCCGCAACAGAGCAACCCAAAAGACCCGATGGATTCAAGTTCACTGCAAGACCAAGTCGATGACGCCACATTGGATTTCACCCTTGGTGAGAGCGAAGCGGCGATCGCCAAGCTGCGCGCGATTGTGGCGTCTCAGCCCGATGCCTTTGCTGCCTGGCATGCCCTGACCGAGGTCTATTTCGCTGAAGGTGACTATGATGCCGCGCTGGAGGCTGCGACCAAAGCGCACCAGCTGGATCCGGAAGACGTGCACATCAATACCAGCCTGTCCCGCATCTGGGTGGAACGGGGGGATAAGGACCAGGCCGAACATTTCGGCGCGCAAGCCAGGATGCTGGGTTGGAAGCAGGAGTTGAAGTCGCCGCCCGAAAAAGATGATTTCTAGCCGGATCCGCAGCTCGCCAGAGCATTGACAGCGCAGTCCCGTCAGCCCTATATCAGCCGCTTATGGAAGATGCGACTTACACCTTGGAATTTGAAAAGCCTCTGCGCGAGCTGGAAAAGCAACTGCATACTCTGGAAACGCTCTCAGAGGAGTCCAAGCTGGACGTGGGTAAAGAAATTGATGCCATCGAGGCAAAGATCGAGAGCACCAAAGCTCAAATCTACTCCAACCTGACCGCCTGGCAGCGGGTGCAGCTCTCGCGTCACCCCAAGCGCCCGTATTCCAATGACTACATCGAGCGCATTTTTACCGAATTTGAAGAGCTGCACGGCGACCGGCGTTTTCGGGAGGATGCCGCCATCGTCGGCGGGCCGGCCTTTCTGGACGGGCAGGCGGTCATGGTGATCGGCCAGCAAAAGGGGCGCAACACACGGGAAAATCTCAAGCGCAACTTTGGCTGCCCCCACCCGGAGGGCTACCGGAAAGCGCTGCGGCTGATGAAGATGGCCGAAAAATTTAAATTGCCGATCATCTGCCTGATTGATACCCCGGGCGCTTATCCCGGCGTGGGCGCGGAAGAGCGCCATGTGGCCGAAGCGATTGCGGTCAATATCCGGGACATGAGCGTAATTCAGGTGCCGATTACTGCGATCGTGATTGGTGAAGGCGGCAGTGGCGGGGCACTCGGCATGGCGGTGGCCGACGAAGTGATGATTTTTGAAAACGGCTACTATTCGGTCATTTCGCCCGAAGGTTGCGCTGCAATTCTCTGGAAGGACCGTGCCGCCGCGCCGCTGGCTGCGGAAGCACTTAAATTCAGCCCCGAGCATCTTTCCAAATTTGGCGTAGTGGATAAAATCCTCCCCGAGCCGACCGGTGGCGCCCATCGTGATTACGATGCGGCAGCCTCAACGCTCAAAGCGGCGATTTCCAAATCACTGGCCAAACTGCAAAAAAAGAGCGTCGAGAAGCTTCTGGACGATCGCTACCAGCGCTTCCGCAAGCTGGGCGAATTTGCCGAAACCGTCTGACCGCTGCCTGCGGCCCCCGTGGCGCATTCGCCTGCGAATGCCCCATCGCCGTTCAGGCGATGGTTTGAGCAGCCCTGCAACGTTCAAACTGCCAGGTGCCCGCCAAAAAAACGCCCAGCTGCCTCTAGCATCCGTCCTGCTCGGCCATCGCCCGCACGTAGAGTTCGCGGCTGATCCAGGCGTCCGTTGCGGCGTAGCGGATCTGTTTCTCATCCAGCTCCGGGCGCGCCCAATTGGAGACCTGGGCCGCTTTGCTGATCCGGCCACCCAGCAGCAGACCCGCCAAGGCACGCAGGCCGCGGTTTTCGTAGCCGAGCTTCTTTGTCAGGTCGGCAATCTCGATAAAGCCACCCGGTTGAAAGTCCTGCATGGCGCGCAGCTCTTTAACATCGTCTTTGATCGCGACCCCGGTCTTGAGGATGCTGTTTGACTCCAGCAGGGGCAGCAGCGGATCCAGGGTCTTGGTCTGGCAGATGCGGAATAGATAAACGCAGTCCGGACTGGCCAGTTGAATCAGTGCAGGCGGGTAATATTGGCCTTTTTTGAAAGTGGGCCGCGTTTCGGTGTCGAAGCCGAGATGATCACATGGCAGCAATTCGGCGACGGCGCTGTGCATGGCTTCGAGCGTACTCAGGACGCGGATCTCACCCTCCCATTGAATCATCGGCAGTTCGTTGATTTCGGCTTTGGAGATTTTTTTTATTTCGAGCGGTTCAGGCATAATTCTCGTTTCAGGCTTCAAGGTGCATCCCGTCGTAGGCCAGGAGCAGTTCTGCGGGAAAGGGGGATGTCCTGTGGGGATAAGCGGCACGGTTATAGCTTGCCCGGTGCTGTAGGGCGTCTTGGAAGAGTTGCTCAATCAGGAGATCGGAATTACCGGGGTCGTGATGAAAGAGGACCAGTTTTTTGACCTCTGCGCGTGCGGCCAGTTCGACGGCAGTCCGGTGGTCCGAATGCCCCCAGTGCCGCTTTTCGTTGGTCGCCTCCTCGTAGGTATATTGTCCGTCCAGTATTAGCACATCGGAGGATTGGAAGAACTCAATGAAAGGGTAGTCCGCAGCTTTGGATTCCGGGCCATGCTCGCAGTCGGTGGAATAAATGATGCTCTTGCCAGCTGCTTCAAAGCGGTAGCCCCAGGAGTCGCCCGGGTGCTGTTGTTTAATCGTCCTGACGGTCACGCCGTCGAGGTCAAAGCCCGCGCCTTCCTGCCGGATATCAAATTGAATATCCGCCTGCATGGTGGAGCAGGGCACCGGGAAGCAGGGTGCCTCCATCTGTCGCCGCAGCGTTGCTGCGGTCGCAGGGTGGAAGCCGTGAAAAGTGATGCGGTTGCCGGCCTGGTAAGCCGGCGTGAAGAAGGGGAAGCCCTGGATGTGGTCCCAGTGGAGGTGCGAGATGAATATGTGGTAATCACGCGGGACGCCATCCGGGTTGAGTGACTGTGCATAATCGCGAATGCCTGAGCCAGCGTCGCAGAGTATAACGGCATCGGACTCTGTAACGATTTGCACACAAGAAGTATTTCCTTTGTAGGTGCCGCTGCAGCTGCGTGGCAGTTTGTTCAGGTAAGTTTCGATCTCAGACCGGCTTTGAAACCTTTGGTCGCGGGCAGCCCAAAGTGCATCCTCCAGCTTGCTGCGGATGGCAGCAGTGGCGAGTGGCGCGGGCAGTGAGCCACAGGAGCCCCAGATAACAGCATGCATAGTTGGTGTTTGAAAATGCGTGAGTTATAGGTGTGCAAATCAATGAGTCAAAAGTAAAGCGGGCTGTCGGTGGACGTTGCTGGGGTTAAGAAAAAAATAATGCCGGGCCGGGGCAGGGGGTTCATCGGATGTCAGGATAAGTGACGGCAGGTCGGTCGGGCCGGGGTCTGAATTCAGGTTTTCTGAATTCAGGTTTGCCAGTTTCAAAAGCTATACCGTCTTTAAAGCCATTTTGCCCTTCTTTCGTCAGGTTAGGTCGCTATGGCTAAAATGTAGAGCCACAATCAAGGTGTTGTGATCGTCCCACCATTCCCAATCAAGGATGCTTCGATACATTTTAAAATACCCGGTAGAGTGCGCTTGCTGCATATGCGCCACGGACTGCCGTAGTGCTGCTGGTGATCGATCATGCGGAACAAGCCACTAATTTGAAGTGACTTATGTGGTTTTAGGCGAGCTAACCTCCGATTAGAGTAATTTCTCGTTAGCCTGGCGCAGGCGGGTGGCAAGCTGGCGCGCGACTGCAAACAGAAATTGCACGGCCGCAGCCGGGTGCGCTTCGCTGAGCCCCTGGAAGGCCGTCGGGTTCAATTCCAAAGCGCAGGCGTGACGCATTGCTTTAACGGTAGCACTGGCCTTGCTGTTACTGTCCACCAGGCAAACTTCGCCGATGAATTGACCCGGCTCAATCCGGCCCAGCAGGCGATAGGGCGCACTTGGATTGGCGTGGCTGATCGCGTGAAAGATTCCTTCGAGCGTAAAATACAATGCATCGGGCCGCTGCCCCTGACGAATGATGATGGTGTCCTGATCGAAATAAACGATTCTGGTGAACTCCTGATTGGCCAGGACGCTGCGCGTTGTGTCGCTCACACCATTTTCCTGCGAGAGGTAGCCCATGTCCAAAAGTATTTCGATGTCGCTCATTTTTGTAGATTTGTCGAAAAATACTCAGCTTGACAAGCTTTCACTGATCTTGCGCTGGCGGCCTTGTTCGTCAAGTTGCGGACAATGTCGCAATCGGATCTGACCAGCACCGCACTGCGTAACGTGCGCAGTTTCACTTTATTTCGTGTCTTCTTTACGGCACGTTTTTATTACCCGGTGTATGCGCTGCTCTTTCTCGATCATGGGCTGACGCTGGCTCAGTTTGGTATCCTGAATGCGGTGTGGGCGGCAACCATTGTGCTGGCGGAAGTGCCCTCCGGGGCGCTGGCGGATACCATCGGGCGGCGGACGCTGCTGGTTGCCGCCGGTATTTTGATGGTGCTGGAAATGCTGGTGCTGCTGGTCGCGCCGATCGGTGGGGGCAGCCTGCTCTTTTTGTTGTTCCTGGCCAACCGGGTGATCAGTGGTCTGGCTGAGGCGGCTGCCAGCGGTGCGGACGAGGCCCTGACTTATGATTCACTCAAGGCGGCTGGCATGGAGTCCCGCTGGGGGTACGGGCTGGAACGGGTGCAGCGGGATACCTCGCTGGCCTTTTTCTTTGCGATGATGATCGGTGCCGCAGTTTATGACCCGCGTATGGTGAACGCGGTGCTGCACTTTCTGGGATTCGGCTCTGCCGTGGACGCGTCGCAACTGGTGAAGATGCCGGTCCTGCTGACTTTCTGCTCTGGGGTCATGGTCCTGTTGATGGCTCTGCGGATGCGTGAAACGAGCGCTGCACCAGAAAAAACATTGCGCCAGACCTTAGTGGAGAGCGGGCACCGGACTTTGACTGCCGCTCGCTGGATTTGGCAAAGCCCGCTGCCCTTCGGGATTATCCTGGCTGCCATGGTTATTGACAGTGCGGTGCGCCAGTTTCTCACGCTCGCCAGCGAATACTGGAAACTGATCCAGTTGCCGGTAGCCAGCTACGGATTGATCGGATCCGGCATGGCGCTGATGGGCCTGTTCGTGCCCCGTATCGCCCGCCTGATGAGTGAGCGGAATTCGCCGGTGAAGAACTTTCTCTTCACCTGCACGGCTGTGCTGGCCGGACTGGTCGGACTGGCCTGGGCGATTCCGGTTTGGGGTATCGCTCCGGCCGTCTTGTTGTATGCCTCAATCCAACTGACCGGATTCTTCGTCAGCCGTTATTTGAACGAGAGTGTGCCTTCCGCTGAGCGCGCCACCGTGTTGAGTTTCCGCGGACTCTCAACCAACTTCAGTTATGGCATCGTCTCGATGCTTTATTCCGGCTTGATTGTCTGGATCAAGCTCGACCAGGAGGGCGGCGATGCCGTATCCGCAGAGGCATTTCAACAATCCGTATTCGTCGAGTCGCTCAGCTGGCTGGGTCCTTGTTTTGCGCTGATGGTGATGCTGGTGTTTGTCGTGCAGCGTTGGCACTTCGGCAGCCAACAACACCATCCATTGTAAAGCCTTTGTTACGGCGAGAATGGAGCTTGCTTTTCCCTTACATTTGTCAATTAAGTCATCCCACTATTACATCTGTTGAGATTCAGAGCGTGGGTATGCATCGGTTGGAGCGAGAAATTGTATTCATTCTGGTGACTTCCGTTATGTTGGCGGGACTCAGGGCGAAGAAGCAGATGCGGTAGTCCAAGTATAAGAGAATAATGAATACCAAGATGTATGTAGGCAATCTGTCCTACGACGCAACCGATAGTGAACTCCGCGAGCTTTTCGAAGCTCATGGTAACGTAACCGATGTTTTCATCGTCAAAGACCGGGAGTCCGGCCGCGCCCGCGGTTTTGCCTTCGTCTCGATGGAAACTCCTGCAGAAATGAATGCGGCAATTGAAGGTCTCAACGGTGTTGAGTATCAAGGCCGTGCCTTAACGATCAATGAAGCCCGTCCCCGCGAAGATCGCCCCCAGGGCGGTGGTGGCGGTGGTGGCCGCAGCTTTGGCGGCGGTGGCGGCGGTGGCCGTGGCGGTTACAACCGCGGCGGTGGTGGTGCCAGCCGGGGCGGTAACAGTCGTGGCGGTGGCCGCGGTGGATTTGATCGCGGTCGTCGCGGCGAGTCGGAAGAACGCTACTAGCTCCGCGTTGTTACGTGTAATCCTTTAGATTCTACTGGAACAGGGCCTCCACTGCGGAGGCCCTTTTTTATGGCATCCCGCCCCCGCGTGAATGGGGATGCCCCGGTGTTTGGAATTTCCGGAAAAAGCTTTCCCCGCCCGGTTTGAGCGTTTAGCAACTTGCCTATGTATAAATCATGGTTCCGGTTTACTCTCGTGCTCGGCCTGCTGGGCACTCTGTTTTCTGCTGTCGGTGCGACCAGCGCACCGATCCATTTTGATCCCAAAGAGATCGCGATCGAAGGCGATCTGGGCCCCTTCGAGGCGAGTTGGAGCACCACCCGGTCCGGGCCTCATCTGCAGCATGTCAAACTGGTGCTGGAGTCGCCGGAGCCAGCGGTTTTGCCCGAATTTAGGCTCAAGTGGCGCCTGCCGGCTATCGATATTGCCGGGCACTGGGTGTCGGATAATCTTGCCCGTAAGCATGATCACTTCCGCGCCCGCGTCGAGTCGCGCGCCGTCCAACGGGCACCCTTACTGACGTATCTGAGCCAGGGGGATCGCAACCGCTTTACCGTGGCACTCTCCGATGCGATGAACCCCAGTTTTCTGCGCGGGGTGATCCGTGAGGAAGATGCCTTTATTTATATGGACCTGCGGCTCTTTGAAAAACAAACTCCGCCGACAAACCGCTACCAGCTGACGCTGCGTTTTGATACCCGCCCTGTCGGCTATGAGACAGCCATCGGTGACACGGTCCGCTGGTGGGCAGCTATGGATGGCCACCAGCCGACACCGGTCCCCGAGTTGGCCCGTGTGCCGGTCTATTCAACTTGGTATAGCTATCATCAGAACATTACCGCCGACGCGATTGTGGCAGAGTGTCGTCTGGGTGCGGAGTTGGGATTAGGCAGTGTGATCGTCGATGACGGTTGGCAGACGCTGGACGGCAACCGTGGCTACGCCTACACCGGCGACTGGAAGCCCGAGCGTATCCCGGAGATGCAGGATTTTGTGGACCGAGTGCATGCATTGGGCCAGAAATTTTTGCTGTGGTATTCTGTGCCCATGGCGGGAGAAAAATCTGCCATGATCGCGGATTTCAAAGACAAGACGCTGTATTTTCACCAGGGATTCGGGGCCTACGTGCTCGACCCTCGCTACCCGGAGGTGCGGGAGTATCTGATTAGTGTTTACGAAGACGCGGTGCGGGAGTGGGGCATTGACGGACTTAAGCTGGACTTCATTGGCATGTTCTCGGAAAAAGGAGCAGAGGCACTTACCGCTGAGGACGGACGGGACTACGCATCCGTTGATGCCGCCGTGGACCGGCTGATGAGCGATGTGATGGCACACCTGCGCGCGCTCAACCCGGACATCGGGATCGAATTTCGCCAACCCTATAACGGTCCGCTGATGCGTAAATACGGCAACATGTTTCGTGCGGTGGATTGCGCCAATGTGGCGATTTATAACCGTCGGCATGTTATCGATCTTCGCCTGATTGCAGACACCACGGCCGTGCACAGTGATATGATTATGTGGCACCCGGAGGAGTCGGTTGAGACTGCTGCGCTGCAGTTGTTGAATATCCTGTTCAGCGTGCCGCAGATCTCGATGCGCCTGGCTGAGATCCCGCCGGAGCAACGGCAAATGCTGCAATTCTGGCTCGGCTACTGGATGGAAAATCGCAGCGTCCTGCTGGATGGCGAATTGCGGGCAGTTGGCCCCGCGTTAAACTACCCCATGGTAAGCGGGCGGTTGGAGGGCAAGCTCATCGCTGCAGTTTATCAGGACATGTTTGTGCCGTCCGGTGCTGAATCCCTGACTGCTATCGATATCGTCAATGGCAAGCCCACCGCTGGCGTGGTCCTGCGCCTGGAGCAGGACTTCGGCCCGGTTGAAATCCGTATCCTGGATACACTGGGCCAGACGGTCTCCCGTCAGCAAAAGAATCTGGGCACCGGTGCCCATGCCTTCGATGTGCCGCCTTCCGGACTGCTTCAAATCCAGCGACTTTGATTCGCCGCTGCGACTAAGCCAGCACATGATCCGTCTAATTAAAAAAAAAAAATTTTTTTTCAAATTCTAGGGTTGACGAGCTGCATCGAAACACCTTTTTTCCTCGGCTTGCTTCCCATTGAAGCCTCACCACACATTTTTTAACCCACTAACGCAGGTCTAGGAAACGGAGCAGTTGCTCCACCTGCCAATTAGTATTATGAACGTAGCCCTACTTGGTAAGAAGATAGGAATGACTCAGGTATTTGACGAAGAGAATCGTCTGATCCCTGTTACTGTCATTGAAGCAGGACCCTGCCCGGTCACGCAAGTGAAGTCCGTTGAGACGGATGGTTATCACGCCGTGCAGATTGGTTTCCGTCCGCAAAAAGCACAGCGCCTCTCCCAGGCGGCCCTCGGTCACTTTAAGAAAGCCGGAGTGGAACCGGTCGCAGAACTCCAGGAGTTTCGCACCAAAGGGGATGCCACATTCAATGTGGGTGATGTGCTGACAGTTGAGCGTTTCGAGGCTGGCCAGAAAATTGATGTGATCGGCACATCCAAGGGGCGCGGCTTTCAGGGCGTGGTGAAGCGCTATGGTTTCGCCGGTGGTCCGGCGTCACACGGTTCGATGTTCCATCGCCGTGGTGGCTCCTACGGGATGTGCCAATGGCCGGGCCACGTGATCAAGGGCAAGAAAATGCCGGGTCACATGGGGGATGTGCGCCGCACCGTTCAAAACCTGCAGATCGTCAAGATCGTGGCGGAAAAGAATTTGATCCTGATCAAGGGCAGCATACCCGGTTCCCGTGGTAGCCTCGTTACCGTCCGCACTGCGGTTAAGAACAAAGCCTCCAAGGCATAACCCGGATTGAGGAAAGGAAACGATACGATGAAACTTAAAGTATATACAGCTGACGGGACGCAGAGCGAAGAGAAAGAGTTTGCCAACTTCCCGGCATTCGAGGGTGACAAGGGGATTGCCGCCGTGCGCCAGGTCGTGATTGCACACCAGGCCAACAAGCGCCAGGGCAACGCCTGCACCAAAACCCGTGCCGAAGTGGCCGGTTCCGGCAAGAAACTTTTCCGCCAAAAGGGGAGTGGCACCGCCCGGCAGGGTTCACGCCGCGTGCCGCATCAACGTCACGGTGGTGTGGCGCACGGTCCGAAGCCGCGCGACTACTCGCAGAAAATCAACCGTAAGATGAAGGCACTCGCCTTCCAGCGTGCCCTGTTTGACCGGGCCAGCGAGGGCGGACTTTCCGTTATTGAGGCTCTTGAGGTTAAAGAACCCAAGACCAAGCTCTTCAATCAGGTGCTGACGGCGATGCTGCCCCAGCACGGCAAAGTGCTGATCGTGGATGATCAATTTGAAAACAACGCAGCCCTGGCTGCCCGTAACATCGAAGGAGTCGCACTCTCCGAGTCAGGCAACCTCAGCACTTTGGATGTGGTGCGTTACCGCCACATTATTGTGAGTGCCAAGGGCATCGAAACCATCATTGCACGTGCAAACGGAGGCGAATAATCATGATCAGTGCCGAAAAAATTCTGCGCGAATACCGCGTCACCGAAAAAGCTGCGGATCTCGCCGCCAATTTGAATCAATACACCTTTGAGGTGGATCCGACTGCCAACCGCAAGGAAGTCGCCCGCGCGGTGGCCAAAGTGTTTAACGTCGAGGTGACCAAGGTCAATATTCTCAACATAAAACCCAAGGTAAAGGTGGACCGCACCCGCCGCGGACGGCCCGGCACCAAGGGTGGCCACAAAAAAGCCATCGTCACACTTAAGGACGGCGACGCCATCGAACTCGTCTAAGACAGGAAGGGACCAGATATCATGCCACTTACAGATTCCAGACCTTTGACTCCCGGTCAGCGTTTCCTGACACGTAACAAACAAGACGTGTCGAAAAAGAGACCTGAGCGCCGGCTCACGACCAAGATCCACGACAAGAAAGGCCGTAACTGCTACGGCCGGATTACTTCCCGCCGCCGTGGTGGTGGTCACAAAAAAGCTTACCGCATCATTGATTTCCGCCGCGACAAGCTCGACATCCCCGCCAAGGTGCAGGCCATCGAGTATGATCCAAACCGGACTGCGAATATCGCACTGCTGGCTTATGCCGACGGCGAAAAACGCTACATCCTCGCACCGCGCGGGGTGAAGGAGGGCGATGTCTTGCTGAGCGTCAATACGCGGGTTGAATTCGGCCCCGGCTATTGCATGCCACTGGCCATCATTCCGCCGGCCACCAAGATTCACGCCATCGAACTGCATCCGGGGCGCGGCGCACAAATTGCCCGCTCCGCCGGACAAACTGCGCAACTGGTTTCTGTCGATGGTGACCGCGCCACGGTCAAGATGCCTTCCGGTGAAATTCGTTACCTGCACTCACGTTGCCGCGCCACGATTGGTGAAGTCGGCAACCACGAGCATGAAAGCCAAAGCCTGGGCAAAGCCGGGCGCAACCGCTGGCTGGGCCGCCGTCCGCGTGTGCGTGGTGTGGCGATGAATCCCGTCGATCACCCAATGGGTGGTGGTGAAGGCCGCACCTCCGGTGGTGGGCACCCGCAGTCTCCCTGGGGCCAACTCTCCAAAGGTTTCCCCACCCGCAAGAAATCCAACCCGACCAATTCGCAGATCGTCGTCCGTCGCAATGGCCGTCAATTGAAGAAGAGATAATTACTGATTAATCATGTCACGTTCCATTAAAAAAGGTTTCTTCGTCGATCCACACCTTGCAAAAAAGGTGGCGACCGCCCAGGCCAACAACGACCGCAAGCCGATCCAGACCTGGTCCCGCCGTTCGACCATTACTCCGGATTTTGTCGGCCTGAACTTCAATGTCCATAACGGGCGCAGCTTCCTGCCGGTTTATGTCACTGAAAATATGGTGGGCCACAAGCTCGGTGAATTCGCTCCGACCCGCACCTTCAAGGGCCACCCGACCGGCAAATAAGTCACTTTACTGATCCGTCATGCCATTCATCCCACAACGTGTGTTACCACTGTCTGCGCTGTTCCTCTTCGGAGTAGTTCTGGCGGGTGCTGTGCTGCGTGCGGATGTGCCGGAATTTGTGCGGGAAAGTATCTACAGTCCGAACGCCGCACCAGTGGCCGAGGTGATCCCGACCGCTGCCGCGGATCTGGTCATCCTCAGTGGCGGATTGCAGCAGGGTCTGCGCCTTGGCATGGTCTGCCGCGTTGTCCGCGGCTTCGAAGCCATCGGCGAAATCATCATCATCGAATCCAGCAGCGATCGTGCTGCGGCTCTCATTTTGGAACTCTCAGAAAATTCCTTCATCCAGACGGGCGATGTTGCCCGCATTAAAACCCTTCAAAACAGCTGATTCCCATGCAGGTCCAAGCTTACACAAAATACGCACGCATGTCGCCGAAGAAAGTTCGCGACATCACCAAGGCCATCCAGGGCCGTAACGCAGCCGAGGCGGTTGAAGTCCTGCGCTTCATCCCGCGTAAGTCGGCTCGCCTGGTGAGCAAGACGCTCCAGTCGGCCATCGCAAATGCGGAGAATAATAACAACCTCTCCTCAGACTCTCTCACCATTGAGTCGGCGACCGTCGAGGAGGGCCCCGCCTTCCGTCGTTTCCGCCCGGCTGCGCGTGGTTCCGCCCACCCCTACAAAAAGCGCACCAGCAACATTCGTATTATTCTCTCCGACGAGGCTTAAGGCTCAAAAATTTATTTATTATGGGACAAAAAGTTCATCCAACCGGCTTCCGCCTTGCAGTAACCCGCGACTGGGATTCCCGCTGGTATGCCTCGAAGAAGGATTTTCCGGCCTTCATCAAGGAAGACCATGCGATTCGCACATTCCTGACGGAAAAGCTGCGCTATGCCTCCGTGCCCCGTATCTTTATCGAGCGGGCATCCGGACGCATCCGGGTCAAAATTTTTACCGCCCGTCCGGGCGTGGTCATTGGCCGCAAGGGTCAGGAGCTGGATAAGCTCAAGGCTCAGCTCAACCAGAAGGTGGGCAAAGACATCATGCTCGACATCCAGGAGGTCAAGCGTCCCGATCTTTCCGGCCAGTTGGTGGCTGAAAACGTGGCGCTGCAACTGGAGCGGCGCATCGCTTTCCGCCGCGCCATGAAGCGCGCGGTGCAAACGACCATGGCGATGGGGGCCGATGGCATTCGCATTCAGTGCTCCGGCCGCCTGGGTGGGGCGGATATCGCCCGCACCGAGCAACAGCGTCAGGGCCGTGTGCCCCTGCAAACCCTGCGTGCCAAAATTGACTACGGTTTCTCCGAGGCCAGCACGGTTTACGGCATCATCGGCGTGAAGTGCTGGATCTGCCTGCCGGATGAACTCGAAAAATAAAACGAACCGATACCTGTAAATTCTAGATACTAGCGAACCATGGCACTTCTTCCATCACGCACAAAATACCGCAAGGTTCACAAAGGCCGCATTTACGGAACCGCCCAAAAAGGCAATTCCCTGGCCTTTGGTGACTTTGGTATCCAATCCCTGACCCGTGGTCGCATGACCTCCCAGCAAATCGAGGCAGCCCGTGTTGCGATGACACGTAGCCTCAAGCGTAAAGGCAAAGTCTGGATCCGCGTCTTCCCGCACAAACCGGTGACCAAGAAGCCGGCTGAAACCCGGATGGGTAAAGGTAAAGGCGGGGTCGAAAAGTGGGTCGCTGTGATCAAACCCGGCACCATGCTGTTTGAAGTGGCAGGCTGCTCCGCCACCGCCGCACGTGAAGCCCTGCGCCTGGCGGACACCAAGCTTCCATTCCACTGCCGCTTCGTCACCCGCGAGGAAGAGGCGTAATTCGTAATTTTTTAGCACTGTAACATGAGCACAAAAGATATTCGTGAAATGTCCGAAGTAGAAATTGAAAAAAAGCTTCGCGATACCCGTGACGCGCAAGTCGATCTGCGGATGCGCAAGCAAACCGGTCAGGTGGAGCACCCGCATCAATTCAAGGAAATGCGCCGTCAAATCGCGCGGCTTGAGACAATCCTCAAGGAGAAAAAGCTGGCCTCCGCCAACCTCTAAACAATTAGCCGATCCCCATCTATGGAAGCTGTCGCATCACGTAATTCCCGTAAAGTCCTGATTGGAACTGTCACCAGCCGCTCTGGCGACAAGACCATCAAGGTCACTTACTTTTATAAAATCCCGCACCCGCTCTATAAAAAAGAGATCCGGCGCAAGACTGTAGTGCACGCACACGACGAAAAGAATGAATGTGGGATGGGCGACCGCGTGGAAATCATGGAAACCCGCCCGCTGAGCAAGCTCAAGCGCTGGCGCGTCACCCGTGTGATCGAAGTCGCACCCAAACTCGGCGACGCATAATTTTTCGATAACAATTTCGATTTTTCTTAACCAGGAGATTTTAGCTATGATTCAGATGAACAGCCGCGTATTTATCGCGGACAACACAGGCGCCAAGTCTGCCGAGATGATTCGTCGCCTCGGTCAGAGCAAGCGCAGCGCCGATATTGGCGACGTGGTTGTCTGCGCCGTGAAGGAAGCTTCCACCGATGCCTCTGTTAAAAAGGGTGACGTGGTTCGTGCCGTGGTGGTTCGCACCAAAGCACCGGTGCGCCGGGCTGATGGCAGTTATCTGCGCTTCGACAACAATGCGGTCGTGATCATCAATGCCGACGGCAACCCCAAGGGCACCCGTATTTTTGGACCGGTCGCCCGCGAGCTGCGCGCCAAATTCATGAAAATCATTTCACTCGCACCGGAGGTCCTCTAACATGGCAAAAGCAATCAAACGCGAACAGGAAGTCGTCGTCATCTCCGGCGCCCACAAGGGCAAGCGCGGCAAGGTGCTGGAAGTCCGCGCCCCGCAAAAGGTGCTGGTCGAAGGTGTCAACCTTATCACCAAATACGAGCGGAAGACCCAGGAGAATCCGGAAGGCGGCTCCGTCGAGAGGGAAGCGCCCATCCACTATTCCAACGTCATGCTGGCCGAAAAGTATGATGCCAAGCGCAAATAAGCACTTGCAAGTCCTGCCCGGTTCATCAGCGTCACGCACTTTTTCAATCACACATCAATCACCTTAAGCTATCCGGGATAGAAATCCGGCTACCATCCACGATGTCACAAGCACAATTCCAAAAACTCTACGCCGAAAAGGTTGTTCCCGAACTGAAGAAAAAGTTCGGTTATGCCAACGTGCACGATGTGCCGGCGGTCAAGAAGATCGTTCTCAATTCCGGATTCGCCGCCACGGCGGATAAGAATCATATTGCCTACGTGACCGAGGAGATTGCAAAAATCGCTGGTCAGCGCCCGGTGACCACCAAGGCAAAACTGAGTATTTCCAACTTCAAGCTGCGGGAAGGTCAGCCGATCGGCTGCAAGGTGACTCTGCGTGGCGCGGCCATGTATGATTTTATGATGCGCCTGATCAATATCGCGCTGCCGTGCATCCGCGACTTTCGTGGGGTGCCGACCAAGCTGGACGGCCAGGGTAACTATACGCTGGGGATTGCCGACCACACAATTTTCCCCGAAGTCAATGCAGAGGGCAATACGGCCACCATCGGGATGGATATTTCCTTTAACACCAGCGCGCTCACGGATGATGAAGGCCGTGAGCTGCTCCGCCTCTTTGGTATGCCCTTCCGCAAGACCAGCGCAGAAATCGCTGCGGTAGAAGAGGCCCAGGCATCTGCCCAAACCGCGACCGCATAAATTCACGACTCAAGTAATCACCATGGCTAAAAAATCCGCTATCCAACGTAATCTGAAGCGCGTGCGTATGATCGAAAAATACGCCGGCAAGCGCAAAGAGCTGAAGGCCATTCTGGCCAACCCGGAAACTCCCGATGAGGAGTTTTACAAGGCTCAGGCCAAGCTGACCAAGCTGCCTAAAAACAGTTCCCCGATCCGTGCGCGCAACCGCTGCTCGATTACCGGTCGTCCCCGCGCATATATCCGTAAATTCGGACTTTCCCGTATCACATTCCGTGAGCTTGCCACCCAGGGCAAGATCCCCGGTGTGACCAAATCCTCCTGGTAACGCTTTAGCAGTCATCCGACAGCAGCGATTTCATTTCCAGTAGTTACCAACTTTAACCCACCTGAAAACCCAGCAGTTCTTAGACTATGGCAGTTCACGACACAATCGGCGACTTTCTCACCCTCATTCGCAACGCCAGCATGGCGCGCAAAGATTCCTGCACGATGCAGCATTCCAAAATGCGCGCCTCGATCGCGGAGATTTTGAAGGATGAAGGTTATATTAGCGACGTCAGCGAAGACACGAATGAAAAGGGCTTCAAGACCCTGACACTCAAGCTCAAGTTCGTTGGTCATACACCGGCCATTACCGGAATTGAACGGCACAGCAAGCCGGGTCGCCGCCTGTATTATGGCTCCCGTGAGATTCCCCGTGTGCTGGGCGGTCTCGGTGTCGCGATCCTCACCACCTCGAAAGGCGTGATGCGCGCCCGCGATGCCCGCGAAGCGGGTGTGGGCGGTGAGCTCGTCTGCAAAGTCTGGTAACAAGAAAGGCAAGACTATGAGCAGAATCGGTAAACTTCCTATCCCCGTCCTCGACAAGGCCACTGTCAGTATTGACGGTCAAACCGTGCGTGTCGAAGGCCCCAAGGGTAAACTCGAAAAAACGTTCGATAAATCCGTCAACATTGAGCTGGCGGATGGTGTCGTGCGGGTCACACCTGCCAATAGCAGCCCGCTTGCCCGTGCCATGTTCGGCACGGCCCGCTCGATTATCAATAATATGGTGTTCGGTGTGGTTGAAGGCTATAAGAAAGAGCTGGAGCTCAAGGGGGTCGGCTTTCGCGGTGCCCTCAAGGGTGACGTGCTCGACATGGCACTCGGCAAGTCGCACCCCTGTGTGATTAAGATCCCACAGGAGATTACCATCACGGTAAAAGACAATACCAAGATTACCATCGAGGGTGCTGACAAGCAGGTGGTCGGTGAGATCGCCGCTTCGATTTATGCATTCTACCCGGCTGAGCCTTACAAGGGCAAGGGGGTCCACATTGTCGGTCAGTATGTCCGTCGCAAGGAAGGTAAAAAGTCCGCTTAATCATTAGCTGAGGCCCAATTATGAAACTTCAGAAAAAACAATCTCTCGCACAAAAACGCCGCTGGCGGATCCGCAAGAAGGTTCAGGGTTGCGCCGAGCGTCCGCGCCTCTCCGTCCACTTCTCCAACAAGCACATCTACGCGCAGTGCATCGATGATGTGAAAGGACACACGCTGGCTTATGTCACTTCCGTTAGCGGCAAGGATGCCAAGGTCGTCGCCAACAACGAAGGGGCCATTACCCTGGGCAAGGCCATTGCCGAAAAGGCCAAGGCTGCCGGGATCGATAGTGTTGTTTTTGACCGTGGCGGACGTCGTTACCACGGTTGTGTTAAGTCATTTGCCGAAGCCGCCCGTGAAGGCGGGCTCCAATTCTAAGAATCTACATGAGCACAAATAAAAGATCATTCGCCCCGGCGGAACATGCCGAAGAAGCACCTGAATTCGTCGAGAAAGTCGTGCACATCAACCGCTGTGCCAAAGTTGTGAAGGGCGGTCGCCGCTTCAGTTTCGCCGCACTGGTTGTGGTGGGTAACCAGAAGGGTGAGGTAGGCGTTGGCTACGGCAAGGCCAAGGAAGTGCCGGAGTGCATCCGCAAGGGCACGGAACAAGCCAAGAAAAACCTGGTAAAAATCAATCTGCGCGGCGATACCATCCCGCACCACGTGCTGGGTGAAGCCGATGGTGGCAAGGTGCTGCTGCGTCCGGCTTCGGACGGAACCGGTGTCATCGCCGGTGGCGGCTGCCGCGCAGTGCTGGAATCCGTCGGCATCAAGAACATTCTTTCCAAATCGCTCGGTTCGAACAATCACCTCGCGATGGTTAAAGCTACCATGGCTGGTCTCCAGCAACTTCGCTCGAATGAGCAAATTCAAAACGTCCGCTTCGGCAACAAAGCTGCCGCCGAAGCCTAAGCAACCCATCTTATGAATCTCCAAAGCATTCCCACAATAAAAGGGGCCACTCACCCGACCAAGCGTCTCGGACGCGGGGAGGGCAGTGGTCACGGTAAGACCTCCGGCAAGGGCCACAAAGGGCAAAAAGCGCGCTCCGGTGGTGGTATTCGCATCGGTTTCGAAGGCGGGCAAATGCCACTCTACCGCAAGCTGCCCCGCCGTGGTTTCAATAATTACAACTTCCGCACCACCTATCAAACGGTGAATGTCGGCGACCTGTCCCGTTTGGAGGGCGATCTCGTCAATCGTGAGTCGCTGGTCAAGGCCGGGCTGGTCCGTGATAACGCGCAGGGCGTCAAGCTGCTGGGCGATGGTGAAGTCACCCGGGCATTTACGGTCGTGGTGGATAAAGTCTCCGGCGCGGCTCAGGCAAAAATCGAAGCCGCTGGTGGTAAATTCGCCGCAGCTGAATCCGCTGAATCACCGGTCGCTGCTGCGCCGGCTGCTGCAGCGGAGGATGAGGTATAATCCGGTTCGCATGAACCGGCCTTAAGGGCTATTACTGATGCTTTCTGCTTTTACCAATTCGCTGAAAATCCCCGAGCTGCGCCAGAAGATTTTCTTCACGCTGGCGATGCTGTTTGTTGCCCGCGTCGGGGCAAACATTCCACTGCCCGGCATGAACATGGGTCCGATTCAGGACTTCTTTGCGGATCAGTCCGGGGCTGGTGGTGGCTTGGTCGGCTTTTATAATATGTTCACCGGCGGCGCCTTACTTAAAGGTGCTGTATTCGCATTGGGTATTATGCCCTACATCAGCGCATCGATTATTATGCAACTGGTGGGCGCGGTTTTTCCGACGATTGCCCGCCTGCAGCAGGAGGGTGATGTTGGCCGCCAAAAGATCAATCAATACACCCGTTATCTGACACTGGCAATTTGTGTGGTGCAGGGCCTGCTGTTACTGGTCGCCCTGTCAACCAATCCCGGCAGCCTGATCGGGCAGGGCTTTAATCCTGCGGAGTATGGTGAGGTAGTGATTGCCGGACAGTTGCCGTTTTTGATTACCGGCACCATATTCCTTACTGCCGGCACGATGATCATGGTTTGGCTTGGCGAACAAATTACCCAAAAGGGGATTGGCAACGGGATTTCGCTGCTGATCACGGTAAGTATTATTTCCGGCTTGCCCGGCGCGGTATTCGCGGCCTATCAGATGTTTGTTGCTCCGGTGGGTGCCGAGGGTGCGTCGCTGGGTGTTCCGGAGGGTGTGCTGATGCTCGCACTACTGTTCGCGGTCACCGCCGGGTTGGTGGCCATTACCCAGGCCCAGCGCAAAATTCCGGTGCAATATGCCAAACGCGTGGTCGGTCGTAAGGTTTATGGCGGTCAAAGCTCGTTCCTGCCACTCAAGGTGAACTATGCTGGCGTCATGCCGGTTATTTTCGCCAGCGCGATTCTGATGTTTCCGGCGCAGATTCTCAGCTACCTCGGCACCGCTACCGGGATGCGCTTCTTTAATGATTTTGCCGATTCGATCGCGCATGGTCGTCCGGCTTACTACATCATCTTCGGTCTGCTGATTCTGATCTTCAGTTACTTCTGGGTGTCGATGATGTTCAAGCCGATTCAAATCGCGGACGATCTGAAGAAAAACGGTGGCTACATTCCCGGCGTGCGTCCGGGGGAACCGACCGCGAAGTTCCTGGATCACATCATGACCCGGTTGACACTGTTCGGTGCCTTATCGCTGACCCTGATTGCACTGTTCCCTGATATTCTGCTGTTTTCCTACAACATCCCCTTCAGTGTCGCGCTTTTCTTTGGCGGCACCGGTATGTTGATTACGGTCGGTGTGCTGCTCGACACCATGCGTCAGATCGAAACGTATCTGCTACAGCGTCACTACGATGGCTTCCTTAAAAAGGGGAAGATTCGCGGTCGCTCGGCCGCCCGCACCAAGCAACTGGTGGACACCGCCGGATTACAGGATTTCTGGACTGCCTGGCGTCCCTTGCTGTTCGTTGCGGTTGGTCTGTTTGTCTTGGGCATTCTTTCCTGGTTCCTCAACCTGGGCTAGGCTTTGGCTAGACTTTATTTTTTCGGAACTGCCCCGTGTATGCGGCAGGTTTCCAACTTTACTTGTTCTTTGATTCACCTCTACCACGCCACACGATGAAATACATTCGTTCCGACGAAGAAATTCAATCGATCCGCGAGGCCTGCCAGATTGCCGCTTCGGTCCTGCAGACCATGGCCGATGCGACTGCTGTCGGCATCACGACCTACGAACTGGACCAACTGGGCCGCAAAACTATTGAAGCCTATGGTGCCGAAAGTGCCTGCTTGAACTACCGCTCCGGCAGTCACGTTTTTCCTGCCTACACCTGCATCTCGATCAATGATGAAATTGTGCACGGCATCGGCAGCATCAAACGGGTAGTCCAGCCCGGTGATGTCGTCTCACTGGATGTGGTCATTCGGTATCAGGGTTTTATTGGCGATAATGCCAAAACTTTGCTGATCGAGCCGGTCGCCCGCGAACATGCTGATTTGATCGCGGCAACCGCAGCGGCACTTGATTATGCGATTACTTTTGCCCGTGCCGGTAATCGGGTCGGCGATATCTCAAATGCCGTCGAGCGCAGTATCAAGCGTCACCGCTATGGTATTGTGCGCGAGTTTGTGGGCCATGGTGTCGGCAAGACCATGCATGAAGCGCCTCAGATTCCGAATTTCGGGCGAAGGGGCTCCGGCCCCCTGCTCAAGCCGGGTATGGCACTGGCGATTGAACCCATGATCAATCTCGGCACCGGCAAGGTGAAAATGCTCGATGACGGCTGGACAGCGGTCACTCTGGATGGAAAGCCCTCCGCCCACTTCGAACATACGGTGCTCGTCACCAACTCAGAACCGGAAATTTTAACAATTTCTAAAATTTAACTTTTCAAACTCACTTAAACTGCTATTTTTCATCGCTTTCCCGTAATTCTACGGGTTTAACCTTATTGTATTATGCCACGTATCCTTGGAGTCGATATCCCCGCCAATAAGAAGCTAGAATACTCGCTTCGTTATGTTTATGGCATCGGGCCAACCCGCGCGAAGCTTGTTGTCGCCGAGTCCGGCTTTGATCCTGACCGCCGTGCCGGTGAACTCAGTGAAGAAGAGGTCAACCAACTCGCTTCCATCATCGCCGCCAAACAATACATTTGCGAGGGTGATCTGCGCCGTGAGCGCACCGCTAATCTCAAGCGTCTTTCTGCGATCCGCAGCCTGCGTGGTATCCGCCACATGCGCGGACTCCCGGTTCGCGGCCAGCGCACCAAGACCAATGCCCGCACCCGCAAAGGTGCGGTAAAGCCTATCCGTAAATAATTGCGCACCAACCAGCTATTTCCCATGAGCGAAGAAGAAGTTAAAGCATCCGAAGAAGAGATCCCAGCAGCCGCAACAACGACAGCCGCCGCTAAAGCTGCTGCACAGCCTGAAGCAGCGGCCGAGCCGAAAAAGAAGGAAGAGACCGCCGAGGATCTGCTCAAAAGCGATCT
>Ga0100385_1000970_pt1 | contig 30961 bp, 32 predicted proteins | sample CryGeymeta201509_FD_81543 | JGI IMG/M metagenome (GOLD analysis project Ga0100385, IMG submission 81543) | Groundwater microbial communities from Crystal Geyser aquifers in Utah, USA - Crystal Geyser metaG 2015-09 | ecosystem: Environmental > Aquatic > Deep subsurface > Groundwater | place: USA... | reverse complement strand
CAACTGAATAGTAAATTGTTCGAGTAAAGGTAACTTTAATGATAACTCCCTGCAACCACAAATTTCATCCTTCCTGCCTTCAGGACTGGATGGACAAGCGTCTAAACTGTCCAATATGCCGATCTACGTTGCCCCCATCTGAGCAACAACGTGACGATTCATACTGTTGCTGATACTTATAATATTGATAGTAATGATTGACATGATCAGTGATGGTGAAATCTCTGCTTGATCTTCTCCAATATATTGCTTTCTAGGGCTCCTGCAAATTTTTAAGAATCCTCCTTCGATAAGTTGGTTGCCACTACATTACCGCTTCCACACACTACGTTGTTTTCTCCATCCACCTGATTAGCAACTCCAGATACGTCGTTCTTCTTGCCATGAACTTCATTGATCAGCCCATCGACATTATTGTTCTCTCCTTGAACATGATTGAGAGCCCCACCCACTGAGTTTTCCTTCCCTTCAACTCCATTGATGACTCCGCTGATCTAGTTACTGTTCCCGGAGGCATTATTAAGGTCACCCTTGAAGTTATTGGAATTACCATCAGCTTGATTGTTGCTTCCATCGAATGTATTGTCTCTTCCATTGGCTACATTACCAGTGCCAGAGATAACAAGGTTACCTGGGCCATTCATTTGATTAGACTCATCTGTTGCCACAACTGCGATGAGAAAGAGGGTTGAGATCAGGAAGACTACTTTATTTTCCATATAGAATATCTATATATATAGAAAGAATGTGGTTAATTGATAAGTGTAAGATCACAGCCATCCAACTCATGATTATATCTTGCTCCTGAAATGCTCACGAACCGCCTACTCCTTCTCAGCATTGCTCTGCATCAGATCACTAAACTATAAGTACCCTGTGTTCTGCTAGTATTTTGACACTAGAGTCGATAAAATATCCTGAAAACTTGATTGAATAGCTCGCATTTACAGTTACTCCTTGCTGTACTCGGGCATCTTGGTGGATATGACATAATTATCACTGTGGTTTAGCTGCCCGATGACTATTTATTTGGGATAGTTTCCATGTCTTATAGTGAGCTCAATCTATCGAAAGTTGACACTGAAAAAATAAATCGTTATTTTGAGCTCCCGAGACATGATCTGAAGAACTTCTTAGCTCATCAGTTATTTTTTGTCATCAAGAGAAAGAATATACCTGCATGTAAAATTTGAGAATTTTACGGGAAACTTGTCAATTGCTTCTTTTAATATTTTTCTCCATCTTATAGATTTACTTTGGACTAGCAAGTCACCGATTCTCTGCCAATTGTGGGAGATAGTCGACAGCTATAGCTCTGAGAAATGCTCTTCCATAAGCTGATCGTTAACTTTCTCTTCAAAGTACTTGAATGCCACCTTATTATCTGTCAATATCAGAGCACTCATCAATCCAAACAATAAAGTGTGACTGCTGGATTATGATTGGTAAATCCATTCACAATTGAACATACTGCCATCATTTTATGAAATTTCACGAGATGAGCCTTTACTTCTAGATTTTTTGCTCTTAGCTTTGAGGACTGAGAGGCTGTTTTGGTTTTCTCTCTTTGAGTTAGTGAGTCTTAGAGACATTGATTCCAATGAAGCTTCTTTCTATGGTTGGATTGAGTGAGCAGATTTTATTTTAAGCTTGGGAGAAGGGGGTTCTTCAATGTTGGACCATTATTTTACAGTCGAAGTGACAAACTTTTTAAATCTATTTTTGAGAGTGTATTTTGTTTGGTAGTTTTTTGTGGCAGTCAGGTAGAAATTCTAAATAACTTGTTTGAAGTTCTATTCTAGAGTATTGTTCATTTTTTTTGATATTATAGAGACGACACATCCGACGTTTCAACTCTCAAAAACCTAGGTTTGTAAAAATGTATTTTATTGACTTAGTTTGCTCCATTCCTATCACTTATAGTATGTACTTGTTATAATTGTTTATTTATTCAAGGTGAAAGTTTTGACTCAATGCTGAACACTGGTAAACAGAGCCTTCACAGCATAAAATTTCTTGCCGAAGCATATAAATGCCAAAATGGGATGGAGTTAATCAGATCAATTGATGATATAAAGACATGACGATCATAGTTGTCAGTTGAGCACGCAGCTTTCGTAAGTTGGAATCATGTACTTGATGTTGATGAAAGCATCCTAAATATAACTAACAGTACCTCTCCTCCCGTCTGTTCTAATAGTTCGAGGGTCTAACTAATCAGGTCCCCCAGGTTTACTCTTTTTCTTTGGTTGTATTCGATTTTGTCTCCAATGCTTGAATTGTTGTTACGGAATATGTTGAAGATAGGTAGAATTTGCCTGTAGTAAGGTACCAGAGCCTCACCAATCATCTCTCCAGAAATGACAAGCTTTTGAATGATTTTAAGCATAGTCGCGATAATGTCGGGGTCACGAGTGTTTAAAGCAGCTGCATACAAAGAAAAATACTCTTGATGGGGATGATGAGCTGAGGAATAACTGGAAGGATCTTGTTTCCCCCCTTATCAAGTAGATCGTACGTGCCTAGAATTGCAAAGGCTCTATAAGGGTCGTACTTTTATCGGGCTCCATCGAAAAAGATTGGCAGATAGTGATGATAATCGAGTGATTCAACCGATACTTTCCATGTGAGTTTGGGGAGAGAGTTTTGGTAGTCAACTCTGATGGGAAGGTCACCTCTATCGTAGTATCTTCTGAACTCAGAAGCAGGAACTTATCTTTTCTGGAAGGCTCCAGATTTAGGCACAGGCTTTTGGAACTACCCTTTTTTCTCGAGGGTGCTAGAAGTTCTTCCTCCAGTTCCCTGTCTTCTGGTGTGCTTGGAGAGCGAACCCGATAAGGTGAATTAGTGATTAGGCTCATGCTGAACATCCTTGACTCTATCCTTAGGGAGATACTATTTAGGGAAATCGCCGAAAGGAGAATGAGGATTTTTGGGAGCATAGTTGTTCTTCCATGGCTTGTAGCATTAGTTGTTTTGTTTGCTAACGATACTTTTGAGCTGGTCCTCACCTGAGTAGAATAAAATGATTACACTGGAGAGTGGAAGCTGGGTTATCACGCCTGAGTGACTGGGCAAGAGAACTTTGTTGGAGCTTGGGAAGCATCTTTAGAAGTTATAAAAATATATTTAATACTGCCCCTCATCGATTTTTATTATTCTTCGGAATCAATTGAGCCAGCATCACTTCAAGCGTTTTAAAATCATTTGAGTTCCTGAGGGAACCTTTTGGTAATGATGATTATTATTAATCAATAATTTTAGCAAAATAACAATGAACATCCTGTCAGCCTAAGAAATGAATTTAGCCTAAATAAATCTGCTCAAAATAACCCTTAAGCCATCCTTCAGACTACGACTCCCCGCATAGAGCTAGTATCCTAAGTTAGTCACTTTCTAAAGCACCTTGTTCCCTCCAGCAACACCTTTGGAGTAGTAAAAAGCCCAGGGTATTGTCAAGCTGACAGACAACATGAAAGGAATCAAGTGTAACAAGCCGAATGGAGTTTTCCAAAGCATGTTTTATAGCATCATGCGCATTCTCTATCAAGACAAGTATCGGCCTAATAACGAAAGTTAAGAGGAGAGCGTACATTATCTTCTTGAGACCATCAAATGCAGTCTCTACTCTCCAGATATTGACTTCACAATCATTAAAGGAGTGGACTTTCCTGTTGAAACGACTCAAATGAAAGCCATGGCTGCAACTTTCTTGAACATAATGTAAAGTCAGGAACTTAAATTGGCTATAAATCGTCTGAAATGCTTCGAGTGGATCTGTGAACATAACCCACTTCTTGTAAGCACCTTCATTTTATTCTTTAGGTTTATTCTGATGCGCCTTCAGATATAAGGAGCCATCAATTACAACTAACTTGGAAATATCGAGGAGTCGGTGGTAAATTTGATTTAATATTTCGATCTGGCTTATCGTAATTTTGGTGAAATGTTTATGTTCCACGAGGAAGGAATTTTTTTGGCATTGGTTGAGGAGTCACTAGTTGTTGGCGATTATTTCTAAAACGAGAGTGAAAAAAACAACGAAAAACAGCAATTATAGATTAAGTCATCAGTAAAAATGAACATGATTGAATCATTTCTTATGAACGTCGATGAAAAGAGTTCTCTGATTGCACCAAAAAAAAAAAATTGTGTCGTTGATAGCGATATAAAACTTCTCAATTTTATGCTTGACGAGGAGCTATCCTAATAGGTTATCTTCAAAGAAAAGGACCAGCTTGATACTCCACATTTCAACCAGGGAAGTCAGGATATTTTTCACTTCGGAAAAAAAAGAAAGTAGTCATAGATTAAAAATGATGAAGTCAAAATGGAACTTAGAAAGCTAATTTCCAATTAGACAGATTCCTTCATTGAGTCAGAGCATAACTCTGATAATGAAGCTCCAACTCCTTTCTTAGGTGGAGAGCAGAATTTTAACATTTCTGTTCGGCTGGCTCAGAATGGTGTTCCAGAAATCATTTCTGAACAAATGGTAGCTGAAAGTCCTTCTGATTAACTGGATTCTATAAAAAATGGAGCTAACTTTGTTAGTCGTCTTGATGTAAGGCAAACTGGTTAAAATTTAAATTTTTATGGTCATGAGGTCTCATCAACAAGTCAATTTAGCCCTCAAAGTCAAGGGAGTCCAACTTTTCAATAAGTTTAAGGCTTCCCTCAAGCTGCTCCATATTTCAAAAATGTCAGTCCTTCCATTCACGAATTACAAAAATGTATGTGTCGTTCCTTCAGAATAAATAGAAATACTTTATCTTCAAATACTGTAAACATAAATTTTATTCCAAGTAAAGGGCATACTTCGCCTAACAAAATATCCTTTTCTGCTGCCTTTGAGCATGGAAGAAAAGGAACTAATTAGATGAACAGTCCAACTGAAAACAAGTTCAGGTTTCTTGATCACAAACCCGCCTTTTTAAAGACTTTCAAGAAAAAAGGGTAGAACTAAAATTAAAAAGCCTTCATCCATCAGACACTCGACAACAATCGAACAATAGATTTTCCCAAAAGACCTAGACTGGATCAAAAAGAAAAGTTACTCCAAAAAACATCTGCCATATTGACTAATCAAAAAGCTATAAACCATGATAAAAGTAGCAAATCGTTGCAGAAAGAAATTGATAATCTAAGCAACAAGAGCCAAGGTAAAATTCCTTACTCGCAAAGATTCGAAGGACAGCAGATAACAGGACCCTTGGCACAAAAAACATCAGGCTTTTATCAAAAATCTCCAGAGTATTCGCAACTTGGCAAAAATAACAATAATTTTTTATCGACAAAAAATTCTCCATCAAGTAGTATCAATCAGCAGCCTTATAAATTTTATGCTCCTGTTCAAATTATTGCTCCGACAGTATATCTTAATTCATCAAAGAACAACAATAATAACATAGTTGTGAAGGTCAGCGACTACAAAGAACGCAAAGTGAGCATTAATGATTATGGATTTCATCCGAATCCTAACCCTGAAGCTCGAAGCAGACCTCAGTAACGTATTGACAAAAATCAAGCTCCTTTGGAGATAGTAAAACAAAATTCAGGCACCAACAGTTGTTCGGCCATCAAGAATCCGCTTAATGTGTGATTTTTTGAATAATTCACTTCCTTCAACAAATATTTAAAATCATGCTTTAGATTTCCCTCTATTTTTATTTATCAGATTTGATATAAACAATGCAACCTAAAAGGTAAAGACCAGCCAGCCTATAAAAGTAAGAAAGAGAATAGGATAAGAATGTCAAAAAGGAAGAAACAAAGCCGGTCAAACATGCCCTGCTCAAAGTTTTCAATGGCAATTTCACTTAAAAGAGCATCAAGTATGAAAAAGAGTTGGACAGAGCATATTTCAGGCAGGAGGTGGTCGAACTTTCCAAAAGCCTTCTTGGGAAAGTGTTTGTTCGCTAGACTCCTCAAGGTATCATAAAGGCTGTTATTGTTGAGACTGAAGCATATAAGGCTCCACTTGATAAGGGATGTCACGCTTACAACAGTATTTATGGATCTAGATAGACAAAAAGACATAAAAGACGAAGTACTTCTGGCTTGATGGAGGGCATCTTTACATCTACACAATATACATGCCTACCAACATATGTCTTAATGTTGTTGCAGGGCTTGAAGGTCAGCCAGAAGCCGTTTTGATCAGAGCTGTTCAACCTGTAGTTGGAGTCGATATAATAAAAGGAATCAGGAACATTAAAAGCAACAAGTTGGAAGATATGACCAATGGACCAGGAAAGGTCGGACAAAGTTTAGCCATAAACAAAGAAAAGATGAATGGAATTGACTTGACCAATGGATAGTTCAAGATCGTTGACGCCGGAATAAAGGATTTCTAAATGGGAGTATCAAGAAGAGTCAATATAGATTATGCTGAATAATGGGTTGATACACCTTGGAGGTTTTTCATCAAAGGAAACACGTATGTCTCGAAAGTTAATTTTGATGCCCCGAAGAAGAAAGGAAAATGATTTGTGATGCTAATAACTCAATGAAGAATCAACATAGAATATTTGTCAGAGTTTTTTTGGTTTTGTCCTCCTTCCTGTGAAACATTATGGAAGCAGCATTACTTTTGAAGTTTACTGATGATGTCATTTTAAGAAAATTGTTCATTTTCAGCATTTTCTGAGTCTCTCTTACTGTTTCTCTCAATTTGAACTTCTTCATTATGTCTTCTCTGATCATCTCTTCGGGATTGATCTTGGAGTACCTAGGTGTTGTGTTCTCCTTCAAACAAATGTACTTTCCATGCACTATTCTATCAGTTTGCTGCTTCTTGATGGGATGGCTGGGAAATCCGGTGTTTTTGTTACCTAGAGGCGATGGAGGGAGACATAATAGGGATTGTGAGGTGGCCACCTTAAGTTGCTTTTTAGGGGGCTGCTCTTGCTAGTGGCTATCTTGCAGTACTTTGAGCTGTTTTTTGAGCTCCTACCTTTTAGTCATGGAAGTAAGTGTTATTTTGGGCTGATTTCTTTTGATGTCGACAGTCTTCGGCCTCACTCTTTGTACTTTATTTTTCTGGAGCTCAGTGTAGACGGTTGCTCTGAATGGCTCGAAGTGATATTATTCGCTTTCAGACTCCACTTGAGCTAGATTGAGAAGTGCCTATTATTCCAAATTACTCATGCAATATATAATTAATCCCAAACTGATATTTTTTATTCTTAACTCACCATAACTATATTTTCAAGTCAATAATCAAACTCAGTCCTTTTGAATCTATCCCTTTTATTAGCAATTACATGGTTGCCATACAAATATTTGAGTTCTTAGCATATTTGCTCTTGGGTATATCCTTTCTGGTCAAGTATGTACACGCTATGCTTGATCTCTGAGTTTATATCTGACTCTGTGGTCATCAGGCTGGTGCAATCGTTATCCTTTCTTATGGGAATTTACATGCAGTCGAGGCAGCGGATGATGCGGTACAGCGTGTTGAATTTTTTGTTATCTCTACCGATATTTCTTGCCTCCATAATAATATCATATACTATCATAATTGACGTAACTCACAAACTATATCTTCCATTTTAATCCTGTGTTCCTCCAAAGCATTAATTTGAGCTTGCAGGTCATTGACTGAGCGAGTCTGGAGACCTTCTTATCTTACTAAGGCGAGTTTTTGTTTGAGGCTTATCCTTTTCATATATTGTTGCTTGATCTCAAAATTGACCTTCTTTAGTAAAGTTTAGGTTTGATTGCTGGAAAGTATGTGTTCCTTTTTTACAGAAACAAGTCTTTCGTACTCTTCCTACTTTTGTTTGATGCTTTTTCTGAGCTATTGTGATTCAGCCTGCACCCTTTTACTGTTAGCAGCAATACTTATTGTTATTTTTTTGACTGCTGCTAGCTAATTTTACTTCTTAGCACACGATGCTTATAACTACTTTAGTTTTTTCTTCATGACAACAACCTCAGCTTCTTCGGAGGTGTTCACTTTCAACTTTATCTTATCCAAAGTATTTTTATGTATATGCAATTGCTGATTTTTTTGATAGATCTGCTGAAATTTTTAATAAACTTTGAGCAACTTATCGATGACTGAGGTCTACTATGTGAGTAGCGACCTCGAATATTGTCTGGTTAATTGAATGTCTTTGAGGGTGGGACTATTTGTCTCTTGGCAAAACATCAATCAGTTTCTATTTATAATTTCGATTAGAATACTGATTAAGGATGAACAAAATTATTTGATATTGGGGATGTTGCTAATTAATAAAGAGAAGGGTAATTAGACGAATTGTTACATAATGATGATATTTATAGATATTAGGTGATGTAAGTTAGGTGTTATGTGAATGCAGTATGACATCAATTTATATTAATATCCTTATATGAAGAGACTCAGCTTGATTGCTGACCAGGTGTCAGGAAAGAACACCATCACTATCACTGACTCACGAACCGGAAAAACTCATGAGCTCAACACCAACAATGGCTTCCTTAAGTCAGGTGAACTTGCTAAACTTACCTATAAGGGCAAGGTCCTCAGAAGCTATGACCCCGGGTACATGAACACCATCACCTGTACCTCCACCATCAGCTTCATTGACGGAGATAAAGGCATCCTCTAATACAGAGGATACCCAATCGAAGATTTGGCTGAGAAGTGCTCCTTCCTTTAGGTTGCCTACCTCGTAATCTGGGGAGAACTACCCACTCAAAGATAACTGGGTGCCTTCAGCAAAAAAGTCATGGAGCATACATTCGTTCATGAGGATCTGCTGGGAATGATGAATTCCTTCAGATATGATGCTCACCCTATGGGCATGCTCTGTAGCGCTGTGGCAGCTCTGTCAACTCTTCATCCTGAACAAAATCCCAGTTTGGTTGGAGAAAGTGTTTACAAGAATAAAAAAATCAGAAATAAACAGATCTACAGATTGCTGGGATGTGTTCCCACCATTGCCGCTAATGCTTACAGACACAGAATCGGCAGAGAGTACAACAAACCTCACGAAAGTTTTGGGTATGTTGAAAATTTCCTCTATATGCTTGACAGACTTAATGAAAAGGACTACAGGCCTCATCCCAAACTGGTCAAGGCTCTTGAAATTCTTTTCATCCTCCACGCTGAACACGAGCTCAACTGCTCCACTGCTGCCGTCAGACATTTGGCATCCTCAGGGGTTGATGTATACACTGCCGTTGCTGGAGCCACTGGAGCTCTTTACGGGCCTAAGCACGGAGGTGCCAATGAGGCAGTCCTAAGAATGTTGGAGCAAATCGGTAAGAAGGAGAATATTCCTGCATTTATTGAGTCAGTCAAGAACAGAAAAAGCCTTCTATATGGCTTCGGTCACAGAGTGTATAAAAATTACGACCCTCGAGCCAAAATTATTAAGAAAGTTGCTGATGAAGTTTTCCAGATTGTCGGAAAGGAGTAGCTGATCTAAATCGCCATCGAACTTGAGCGAATTGCTCTCAGCGATCCTTACTTCATTGAAAGAAAGCTCTATCCCAACGTTGATTTCTACAGTGGAATCATTTACAAGGCTCTCGGTTTTCCTACGGATATGTTCCCTGTCCTCTTCATGATTCCCCGAACTGTTGGCTGGCTGGCCCACTGGAACGAGTTCCTGGATGACCCTGAGAACAAAATCATCAGACCCAGGCAACATTACGTGGGTCACAACACTCGTAACTATGTGCCTGTTGACCAAAGAGAAGAGAAAAAGTTCAACATCGACTGCAGTCAGACCCCCTTCTACAAGCGCAACATTGTCTCAACTGTCAACCAGTGATTCATGACCCATATCTTAACACCTATATTTGTCATAACCCTAAAGTATAAAATGATCAAATGCCCATAGACCTCAATTCCTTGACAAATCTGTTATGTTCCTTCCTCAACTCTGTTAGCTTCTTTACCAGATAAGAATTTTTCTTCTATAGTTCTCTTTTCTCATCTCTGAGAGAGCTAGCCTCAGTTGTCAATTTTGTGATGGTGCTGTACGCAATGTCAAGCTTGAACATTATCTCTGCGTTATAGGCTCTCAATCTCTCGTTTTATATGTTTTCGTCCTCCTAGAAAGTATGGCTCAGGAAAAGTGAATTTTTTTCTGAAGGGCAAGTAGTATCCTGAAAAGACATTCTTAGTTTGGCACCATTCCCAATATTTTTGTTTTACCTGAGCACACAATCCTCAGCATCGTCAGGGTGCTAGTAGCTGACAGAAAGACAGCTGATCTCCTATTTGGCGGCATTGTAATTTTGTCTGAGATGGGTGATTTCCTCCTGAAGCTGATTGATGGTCTGATAGTCCTATTGAATTCGATCCTTCATTGCTTCGTTCTCAATCTCCACTTCTTTCTTGTTCTACTCCATTTCTTGAATGCTATAATTAAGCTCCACGTTCTCAAGCTTGATCATTCTGTAAAGCTCAATGTAATCTTTCAGGTCTGAAATTTGAAGTTCTTCATAGACTTGCTTCTTCTCGTTTCTGTAGACCTGCATTTCTGTTTCCATCTTCAATCTTTCTCCTCTCGACTAGGTTATATTCTAGCTTAGCTGCTCGTTAATCTCGCTACATGTCTTCAATTTGTTTCTCAACACCTCATTCTCGTCCTCTAATTTTTAGACAGTCGAAAGGATATCCTTAATCTACACGAAATTCTCAACATGACCTTGTACTTTTTTGATTTCCTCCATCAGATAGGCTTGCACCTCTACACTAAGCCGTACTATTCTACTGATAAACTATCCTTTGCTCTAGCCTTGAATCAATAAATGCAGAACTATCTTGATGATTTCTTAGATAGCTTCATTTTATAAGATTTGCTTCTTGTAAGTTCTGGCTATTTTTTTGCCCTCTGCCTCCATGAGGTACTCCTCAATGGCTGTCAGATAGTGCTACAGCTGCAAGTTGAGGTGGTTCAGTCCATGAAAGTAATTGTGACTGACCTTCTGCAACAGTTGGTAGAGGAAGGGCGTATGGATGAGATGCTGCAGATCGTAGAGAGTGGTAGTTTATCCCTGAAGCTATCTTTCACTGTTGACCCAACTCAACAACAGCATAGTACCGTTATTACTGTCCATTAGTATTATCTTTTAAGGATAAAAATTATTAGAACATAACCTATAACAGCTGAGATAATTGTTTCACTTATGCTTTTGAGGAGTTTGATTTGATACAAGTTTGGATTGGTGGTTGGTAGTTTGGTGATATTAATAACACAATGGGTAGCATCTGTAACCCTAAGGAGCCTAAGTACATTCAGGAGGGCAAATAGCATGAAAGAGATGTCCTTAGGATAGACGATATCAGCTAGTTGAAGTCCATCAGGTTCCAGTTTACCACCTAATTGCTCATACACGTCAAGGCAGACCTGCTCATCCTCTTTATGGATCACACAACGAATATGCGCAGAAACGATCACTTCTATAAATTACCAGTCCAGGGAGCCAAAATAGAAGAACATGCCAAGGCTTAATTGGTTCGAAAAGGAGATTCTAACGCCATGCCTCAAGCTCCATTTGTCAGCTTTAACATAATCATTCCTACTCTCAATTTCAACAAAGTCAGCATCGTCTTCTGCGATATTTGGAGATAGGATCAGCACAACGACACCCAATTCAGAAATTTGCTTAGGGATTACTTTGAAAGCTTGAAATAACTCACATTCAAATCAATAGCGATAGCTTAATTTAGCTCAGAGTTGGGTGTTCATCTCCAGAAAGGAGTAAAGCGGATGATGAGGTAGATAGTAAAGATGCCAAACAAGCCAGAAGTAATCGAGTTCGTCTGTCTGACAGAATCATCAAAGGCCATATATATGGAAGCTGTCAACAATCATTCATAAGATGTCAAAAGATCTTTCCACTCTTCCGTTAGTTCGCAGGAAAGCAACTATTATTGATTGATATGTTGTCATAAGTTAACAAATATGCTCTGAGTATTTAAACTCAGTTTGAGTTGAAGGGTTCATTATTTTATTATGGGAAAGTTTATCGACATCGAGTACTGTGGATCGTGAGGATATGGAGGTCCTGCTACTAGGCTGAAGGACTACATTAAACAAAATCTGGGTGAGGAGGTCTAAATCAAGACCCACTCTGCTCATGGTGTGACCGGCACCATCAAGGTCAGCTGGGTCAACGGCAACGATCTCAAAACCGTCTGGAACAAAGGAAAAGCTGAAACAAACAGTGGACATCAAGAGATCCTGGCCCTCCTCAAACAAAATGCTGCTTGAGTCAATGAAGCTTCAAAAAAGGAACGAGTATCATCCAATGAAGAGAGCTTCTGAAACTTCGGGAAGTTCTTTGAAACCCTTGATCATCGATTCCACAACCATTTATTCCTTCACTATCATTTTGTTTTGAATTTTACCTTGCCCTTTTCTGAAAATGCATATTGTTTTTCCATTAGTTTTAAAGTATTTAACCAACTAAAGTAAAACGCAATCAAGTAATTAGTCTTGAACTTCAAAAACAGCTAAGGGTTTTTCAATAATATTTTAAATTGAGGCGGCTTTATTGAAATGAAATGTTGCTGTTAATTTTAAATGGCGATACTAGGTATCAGTGAATGTAGATCACGGGTCGGACATGATTCGTTTATCCATTAATATGCCTAAATTAATTGCCAATTCTTATATTCAAATCATCCTGCCTAAGAATGATTCTTGCGGTAAGCTTACTTTGATTGAGGAGGCTTAACTCCACTACTTCTGCTAAACTGGAACCTTCCTCGCCCACTTCCGCGTTCTCCAGAAGCTCCCGAATGTTGTGCAAAAACATGTTCGATATCAAAGAATGGCACTTCGTCTGCATGAAAGTGCAGTCACTGCATATAAACATGTGTACTTTGCAACCGGTTTCATCACAGAAAGATAGTTCCTCACAGGATTGCTCAGTCCCATCACTGGCTTGAAGCAAGCTGCCGTCCGCATCATTCTGGCCGCCCACATACCCACAATTAATATAAATCAAAAAACATATCCCATTATTCTGCATTATCACTATAAACATTAAACATGAACGAAACATAAATCGTAACAACAATTCTCACCTACATCCAGGGGTCACCCAATACTTTCTCCTTTGTAGCTCTCGGAATATTCTGCCTAGGCGGATACTTGTCTTCCCTTTTCTGCATGAAGTGTCTCAAAAAGATGTTCGGAAATGTGAGATAAGGTCTAAATTAGGAGGAAATTCGATAAATTGTACAAGAGGAAAGGTAACGACGTATGAAGAAGAAGTAAATGACAACAGGTAGTAATAAAGGTCTGTCTAAAAAATAGGAGTAGTAAATCTAAAAACGAGTGCAGCTTTACAAAGCAAAAATTCAAGCGATGATGGCCCAAGGAAAAGACAAGAAAAAAGACTGATTAAGGCTCACTTATTTATGGGATTTACTGAGGGGGTGATCATTCTTCCTTGCGATGTTTGTGCTTCGTCTTTTTCTTCTCGTTGGTGTTCATCCAAGGGAAAGGATCGTTTTCGCGTTTGAGGGGGTTATGACTCTCAAACCATTTGTATTCTCCTGTGATGTGCTATTTCTCTAACTTCAGAGATTTTTGTTTCTAAAAGCCAAACTAAAAGTCCATATCATCATCAATATCCAGTATTTCATCGTTGCTGACTGATATGCCATCAGGGAGGTAGCTTTCTGCCAGAGAATTCTGAGATCTTTCTGATTCACTTTCCTACTCACCCTCTTCCTCTGTGTACGAAGAGCCAGCCACTTCCTCTTGTTTGGGTTCTTAACTTCTGCTACCGCTTTGACTCCTTTGACTTTTATCATCTTCGTCAGTCTTGATTTTTTATGATTCATAGGAATATCGCAACTGTTGATGCTCACTTTAGGAGGACTAGCTGATGATAACTGATTTTTCCTATCTGGTATTGACAGTGAGAAGAGTTTTGAAGAAATCTAAATCTTCCTATTCTATGCTAACAAACCGAGCTTTTTATTTTTCTTCATTCTATATTTTAGTGCCTATTGAAGTATGGGGCAACAAAAACAGGTTTTTTCTTTAATCGTCTTCCTTTATTCTTTTCATCTTCCCAATATCTGGTATCTTTTTTATTTTTTATCTCAAAGCTTCGATCCGACTTTGTTTTTCATCCTCCTCCTTCTTGAGTTGCAGGATTATAACACATATGAAGCCAAAGGACAATAGATTGATCACAAAATAAGCCACTCCGTTAGTGTTCTGATAGCTATGTGCCTCTTTTTTGGCTTGTATCTTGGAAAAAATATTATCTGCTATCTTGATGATCAGGTGCAACTGCAAATGATAGTGAGGACCCTTATACAAATAGAGGTTCAGAGAGTTGTGAAAAAGTGTGTTTGTGCTATTGATTTTGAAGAGTTAAACTATTTTAAAGCCTACCATGAATGTCGCCTTACTGTTGGCTGGAACCACCAATCTTCCTTTGTTCTTATTTTCCAATATTTCAAGTTAAAATCCTTGATACATTACCACGTTCTCTTGATCATCGAAACCATAATGACTGAACTCAACATCAACGTTGGCATCATTGATCAGCTGGAAGTAGCGACTACCCTTGAAGTAGCCAAATTAATCAATGTAGTCCTAATTTGTCAAATAGAGAGGGACTATCCTTCGGCGATCTGTGATTCCATGTGCCTGAAGAATTGTGGGTTGATCGAGCGAGAGATGGAGATCTGGAAAATAGTGCTTGATGAATATGTCATGATTGATGCTTGCGTTGGGCTCAAAGGCGATGTTCTCGACTCTTATCTTAGGATCTTCAAGTTTGAGAGATACGCTGTAGTCGTCATAAACAGAGTGATTGTTTGCTATAACTAGCTGAAAGTTCACATCTTTTCCTCTGAATCCGCCCAACATATAGCACTGTTCATGATGCTCACCAACACCCATGATCCTAGCTTCTGACTATATTCCTTGACCTTTGGTCAGAGTCGGCATCACATTTTTTAGAGGAATCAACTGACAAAATCTGAAGATTGGGTAAACAGCAAAACTACAATATCTCTCCCAGTCGAGCTCGAACATCTTGTAGAAGTCATCCTGAATATTGGCATATCTTCCACTGTGCATGAAATGCAGCTCTTTTTCGATCAATTTTTCAACTATCTGAAGCGAGTACTAATCCAGTAAGTCATTGACAGCTTAGCTTTATATTAGTAATTTGAAGTATAGAGTGCTGGTGAATTTGTAGCATGTCTACTTTCCATTGCTGATGAATCCATTCAAATAGTCATTGTTTGATAGGTTCATCCTCTAAAGAGGATTTTTGTCTGTGTAGCTACCCTCTTTAAAAAGCAACTCACTTGGCTTTTATTATAGCTTAAACATCTGCTTCAAAGTGGTTGGGTTGAGATTCTAAGACCTTTTGTGGCAAAAATATGTGTCAACTTTTTCCTTCTTGGCATACCGTAAGTAAGTGAAGTAGTCATTGGGTTTGCTAACAACAGTCAGAGGCAGCAATGTGACTAAATACTTCAGAGGTAAACTGTAAGTATTGCTTATGTTTATGCAAAAGTGACTTCCTTTCTGAGCCTTCAAAATGGTCTGGCTTATGCTGCTACTGTTGAGTTGTAGCAAAGAAGTGTGATGAGGCTATATGAGTATTTTGGTCTTGCTCTCCATTTCTGAGCTGGTGATAAGCTCAACATCAATCTATCTCTAAGGCTAATCTTAACCCAGTAAATATCGAGTTTTGATGAACTCTTCTCCACAACAAGCCTGCGTCACATTGTCTTATCTCTTGGGACGATAAAGGAAGGGAATTTTTACTTTTTCATAGATCCTGTGCTCCTAATGCTAGTCAAAATCGAAGGAAAGGCAACCACAGCTGGAGATGATCTAACTTATGGAATAAAGTTCATGGTAGGTAGATTTAAGAGTCAATTCGTCCTTATGTTACATGTCGTAGCGAGGTATGTGGATAATATCAGGATATAATGTTAGATTGCCTTCTTAGAAGTGGAATTTCAGCTTGGTGTTGATCTTCTCAAAAGGAGTTTCAAGAATCAACTTCATGTTGGTCACAACATTGCTGCTAACCTGAACATTGAATGTAAAATCTATGGAGTGCCCCGACTTCAGTGTCACATAACTTACGCCTTTTTCCTAAGTCACAGGATGTGGATAATCAGGCACAGGCCTGCCTATGTTTATGTTCAGCTTCAGATTCCTTAATGGAGGAGAAAAAGGTTTTAGAGACATTTTTATGCTAGTCGGGTTCAAATTTTTTACAGTGAGGACTTGCACTTGATTTTTATTTTAACTTTTGTGGTGACCAAAGTTGATTACTTTTAGCTTAGAGCAACGATCTTACCTACCCTGATAGATACAAATCAGAGTGTTATCATATACCATCATCTCAAAAGGAACAAGTAACCCACCCGTGAACTCAGCAGTGGCCATATATCGAGCAGGGGAAACAGCTATTTATCTTGGTCCAACATACTCCAACATAAATTATTCTTTTCTCTTCAAAGGAAAGATGTATCCCCCTCCGACATGTCTGTTCCAATGCTGTCTAAAAGCCTCTCTGTCGAAAATAATTCTTTCTAATTTGATTGGAATCGACATGCGATTGTTGACAGTGTATGTAAAATTTCTTAATTTATAGGCTTATGGCACTTCTTTCTCGATATTTTTAGGGAGCTTGTGAAGGTCATAGAAACGATTATTCCCCATAATAACAGCCTGGTATATCTAACTGTAGTGTAGAGTGCGATATATATCGCCTCTGATTGTGCCGTTGGAGAACATGTATCGAATCGTTATATGAATGCTGTTGCGATATGTTGGATTTTTAGCACTACGGACAACAAAAGAAGCAACTTGGACATGCTTGTCGTTTGGAAGAATAATAATCTTATTGGTGGGCATTTTAACGAGATCAACAGCAAATGAGCTGGATCTGAGGTCAATAGAGTGAATGTGGATGTTGTGGATCGAGTGACTGCTGACTAAAAGTGGAAAGTTGAGGGCCATGGAAGGGCTAGTCAAGATACCAATAGGAATGTGTTCGATGACAGCTGGCTCCAAACAATGTAAAGGTAGATACAGAGCAGGGTATTGTTTGTTAGGCTGTGAAGGGCTACGAGTATAGATGGTCATAGTAGCATTTCTCCCTTCAATTAGAAACCTGAAATTATTTCCGGGGGCGATACTAGCTTTTTCATCAAAAGGTTGGTTATTCATGAAGAACTTCCTATGTCTATACTCAACCATAATTTGCAGTTAGTTCTTCTCTGGATTTTTAATACTGACTATGTTATGATCTTGTTTGCAATTTCTCAGCTAGAGGGCATATAACTTGAGATGGTTGGGGAGAAGATTGAACTTGACCTCATAGATCCACAGCCTATTGTGAACTTTAGCCCCATTATAGCGGATTGTAGCATTGAGAAAGATGGCAGCCTTGATATTTTCTCTGTTTCGGACTGAGGTCACATAAATGTTGAAGTGCAGCGGGTATTTGGTATAGGGATCAACGCAGAAAGGCAGAGATCTCCTTAAAGATTTGATAATTGACTCACTATCAGTGAACACCTCTTAGAGACAAATGCTGAATATTCCTGATGGATTGCTCAGCCTCACTTAGAATTCTTTGCTCTCCAAAATATGGTAATCCTCGTCATACTTCCCCTCAAAGAATGGAGTGGGAGCATTATCCTACTCGAGCATTGCGTGGTCTATCTGTACCATGCGCTCTCTCAAGCCAGGAATGTCAAGATTAGGAGTGCTCTAAGATGCCATAAGGATATTGTTTTTCTCATGAAGAGGTACAAAAGATCGTGGGTCATTGTTTCTGGGTAGGGAGAGCGGTACTTGGAGCGGAGAGACGAGGGATGAGTGACCGCTGACCCTTGTGGCATCGTAGTTACAGCTGAGCAGCGGAGCTCCACTCATCCCCGCCGCTACCCACACCAGCACTAACACTACTTTCAATAACATTAATATATCAAACCTCTTCTATCCGAAACAAAAATAATCATAACTCAGGATTTTTCACTTTTTTCGCACCCCGCATGTAAGACAATGGTTTGCTTCTGGTCTTTTCCCAGAGCTCTGCCATCTTTCTCTGCTTGTCGTTGAGATCGACCTTCAAGTCATATCTCTTCTCAGCCTCACGAGACTTATATGCAACCGAAGTAATAGTTTTCTTTGATGACCTATCTACGTTTCTTAACCTTTGACTGGAGTCAGATCTGGCGTTACAAACATTTGTGTGCTTTTCTGAGTTTTTTATTGCTCTCTATTCTTCAACTGCAGCCTTGAGGTCTATTGTATATTTTTTGACAGCCTTTTTAGGGTGAATTTCCTTGATGGTCTGCTCTCTGCGATGGGTCCATAGCTGCTGCAGATCTTCCTTGCTGAGAAACTCGTTCAGCCAGGATTGGTTGTTGTGGGTTGTACTCAGTTAAGCTGAATGATTAGGAATTTAGCTTTAGTTGAGGTTTTACAACTTATAATGCTCCTTCTTTTCAATTCTGACCATTTATAAGCTTTACTAGAGTGAAGCAATTTACCGATTATTTTATTTGATCTTTTGCTCATACTGAGCCCCCTTATGTTATTCTGCCTCTAGCTGATCCATAATTTCAGCTATCTTCTAAGTCAATTTATCGTTTTGCTGAGTCAACACAATGACCAATTCTATGCTGTCCTTGATGCTTGTCTTTCCTTCCTGGCTCTCTTTGCAATTTTCATACAAATATCTCTCTTCTGTTTCTGTTTTGAGGGTGTTGAACTGTTGCCCTTGTAATGGTGCTTATTGGCTTGGTTCTTCCCAGAAAAGTGTCTTTGATTCTTCTCGGTAGAGCTCTTGACTGTAGACCCTGAGGCGTTGGTTGAGCATTCAAATTCAAAAATATCTGTTAATTAGAATACCAAAATTATAAATCATGCTTGTTTGCTCAACATTTTTAGTCTGTCCTCTAAACGCTGACTGATCCGCTGCTCAACCTCCTCACAGCGCTGCAGCTGTGCCCTCACCTCCATATCTCGCTACATTTTAGCAATAGCTTATTTTTCCATCACCAGAGTGTGCTTTTCTTCGGTTACTTTTTTTAGTTTTCCGGCCACCAGCATCGCAAACAGTTCGTTGCTGGACAAATATTCGTAATATTTTTAAGGATCCAGACGATGCCGATTGAGGTATTACTGCAATTTGACGCCGTGCTCAAATACTGTCTTGAGTAATGCGCGGCAATCAATCTCTATCTTTTGTATGGGAATCACAGAAACTCCATGGGTCGATTATACAGTTTTGAAAGCTGAAGCTGGTCTTCTCATTCGAATACTAGAGTGTGGCTTCCCTATTTATTCTTCTGTTTCTGCTTCATGTAGTTTGTTTTAAGTGTTTGCCCCGCTTTTTAGTCGCTTTGTGTGCTCTGTCTCATCACGGTTTGCTAATTTTTTTTTATTCTCAAGCATTTTCTTTATCCTTTGCTGAACCAGATTGCTCTTCTCTCCCTCCTCCATTAAAATTATTAAACAAACAATATTAATCAAGCTTTCTTCAGCAATTCGTAATTCTGCTCAGCGCACCTCAGAACCTCAGTGGCATGCTCCTCTTTCAACTTCAGCTCTTACTCCTGTTCTCTTAGTTGTTGAATTTTCTTGTGGTATTCACTGACCTGCTTTTCATAAATTTGTGCCTCCTATAGCATGTTCTGCTGATAAGTCAGCCTCTTCTACACCAGCCAATAGTATTTTTTCTTGGCTAACTGCCTCTACTTGCTCCTCAAGGCACTTTCATACTTTTACCGTAGCTCCATCTATGCGTTTTGCTTGCTTGTGCTGAGAACTTACTCGTCCATCTGAATCATAATATCTTTACCTTTTTTGTTCTTCGCATTTTCTAGCTCTATGAATGCTTCCGGTCTCTAAGAGCTTGGTTGATCAGCTGTCTACGATGGGATTGGGAGTGCCTAAACTATTCGACTTATTTTTGCTTCTTCCTAGTCTAAAACTCCTTCTTCTGATCAAGCTCTTCTTTGAGCATTTCATGCCATTTCTTGAAATTTTTGGTCTCACTCTGAACTCGTGATCGTTCCTCAGATCTGATATATCTCTTAAGCTAGCTCTCTTCTTTATTGTGTCGAAATTTAATCCTGTTGGATACTAGTCTTAGCTTGTCCTCTAAATCTCTGCGCTTTTGTCTTAGCTGGGTTAATTTGATAGACTCCAGCTCTTCGGGAAGAAAGAGCTGTCGATTGGCTGTCGACTAGCTGAGGTTCATGCTGTTGCTCATGTACTGCATTATTAATTATATTCAATAAAAATGATAAAAGTAGGGATCTGAGTTCCAATGCAAGCGTATTATCATTAAAGAAGGAAAGGCTTAGTCAGCGTAAGTTGAGAATTTTTCGAGGCTACCTGAATAAATTGTGGCTGTATTAGGTGTTCTGACGATCTCTATAGCTCTTCTTTTCATTTCTTTGAGATTTAACACCAAATGAACGATTGCTCTCGATTGAAACCTCAATCATGATATCTTTTTCATTAATATTATGACTGGTCTTCAAAGTTCGACCTTTGTTAGTTTCGCTCTTTACATTTTCTTTGTCTTTGTTGGTTTAAGTAATTTGGTGTTCATTATCTGCAGGAGTCAGTAATTTAAACTTAACCTCATCAATTTTGCCTAGTTGTTCTTTGATTTGTGCGATAGCTTTGCTGTCAGGTCTGAATTCGCCAAAAATCACAAATTATGGTTGATAGACTCTTTCCTCCAAAAACTGCAAATAATAATTTTCAAGTATATGTCGCATTTATTGATAGTGCTATTAGATAGTGTGCTTCAGGGTGCTTTATTCTTAGTCGATTTTGTTAATTTCTTTGTGGAGGAGAGATTTGAACAGCAAAGATTGTTGACTGATACCTACAACTTTAGTGTTGTTTTTGACCATTTTGATAGCACACTCATGACAGTACAGCATATCTCTGTACTATTTCTCCTCAAAAGCTGCATTTTTGAGATGATGATTCACACATACTCCCTCATGAATACCCTATTCTGTCAGATATTTTTTTACCATTTGCTCCGAAAGTACAATAAGTTGTTCTTTACTGCTTTTCCCCTGAGTCTGCTAAGTCTTAAGGTGCTCTTTGTTTCGACTGAAGGGTGACAATCTATAAGATAGCATTTGTTGACTAGTTTGCTTTTGACTGGCCATTTGGTGGATGGTGCATTTCTTTTATCTCATGGCCTTTGATATTCTTTTTTAGAAGCTGATATCATTAGGGTGCGTTTTTTTGTCCTGACGGTAAGATAAGGATCGTTAATTCATAAGTCTGACTAATTATAAAAGGTATATGTCGAAAATTATATTCAAGATAATCTTCAGCTTTTCATTTGTTTTAGAAATTGGATTCAATAGCTTTCTTTATTATTTAAGGGATAGTTGGGATGGTTTGGCTTGATAAGTTAAAATAGTTTATAATTTAAACTGAGAAATGGGTGCTGAATGCCGTGCTTGTGGCGATGTTGAGCAGGAGAATAAAACGACCCTCGTCCTAGATGCCAGAAATGACTACAACCTTCAGCCTGAAGATTTCTATAACGACAAAACCAAATAAATTGCACTAAGATTAGGCCCCTTCAAATACGATGATGAGAATTAAACATAATTCGTGACCCAAGGACCCGTAGATATGGGTAATGGCATTAGATATATCGGTCAGTTCAGCAATGGCATGCGCAATGGACGAGGTAAACAAGTCTGGGATAATTTCGCACTTTATGAAGGTTACTGGGAAGAAGACCGGGCCAATGGTCGAGGCAGGCTTATTCACTCTAACGGAGATGTTTATGAAGGAGAATGGAAAGACGACAAAGCTCATGGTAAAGGAGTATACACTAAAAACGATGGCTCTAGCTATACAGGCGAATGGTTCTAAGACATTCAGCATGGATTCGGTATTGAACGCTGGACCGATGGATCTTCATATGAAGGGTATCTATCTTTTGATACAGATAACACTTTGAAGGATCAAAGCAAGGCAAGGGAAAATTCACCTGGCCTGACAGCTCTGTGTACGATGGTAACTTCGAGAACAACCTCATGGAAGGTTTCGGAAAAATCCATTGGGTCGATGGCAAATAGTATGAGGGTCATTGGAAAAATAACAAAATGGAAGGAAAAGGCATTTTCAAGTGGCCAGATGGTAGAATATATGAAGGTGATTATTTTAACGATAAAAAACATGGATTTGGACGTGTTTGGTGGCCAGATGGTCGAGAGTACGAAGGATAGTGGGAGGGAGGGGTCCAACATGGAGAAGGGAAATACAAAGGCAGAGACGGCATTTGGAAAGAAGGCCGATGGTAGCACGGCAAGCGTTTGAAATGATGCTAAATATCTTTATTTGGACTGCAGTTAAAAAAATCAAAACAAAAATTTCACATTACATAGAATTCAAATTGTCTGACAGTATTAGCAAATGCTCAGGCGGGTGTCTGTGCGGGTAGTCAATAGTCTGATAGTTAATTGATATATTTTTATCATGATGGCTCTCAAACAATTTAATGTCAAGCAGGCTGAGCGATGGCTGTAGAAACTGAGAACCTAGAATGCTCAATCATATAAAGAGTTGATTAAATTCCTGAGGAAGTATGAGAAATGCTAGGATGAGCATGAATGCTATCTTAAAATGAGTCATACCCTTTTGCCCCATGCCGAACTCACCCGCTAACTGAACGGATTTCTTGAAGAGGGAAACAAATTCATTGTTACTCGACCTGATGACTAAAAACTAAGAGATTTTATGAGTTATGTCAAGAAAAATCGACCAGCTGTCTTCTAAAAGATAATCTCCATGATTCAAGAACTCAACAAATCCAAAGGATAAGGAAATCACGATGTCAGCAAGATGATTCTACCAAAACTGAAAGAAATCATTGAAGGAGACCAAGAGCTTGAAAGGCTTATTGAAGAGGCTATTGACATGAAAGATGAAGAGCTCATCAGGAGAAAAAATTTAGAGCACCTGAAAGTGAACAGACCTCCCCCACTTCCTGTCCCCGAAGAACAGAAAGATACATATCTTAGTGAAAGTTATGTACCAAGATAGAGAAGGCCCTATGTTGAGCCAAAAAATTAAATTATTCCTGAGAAGAAGGATAGAAAGTTGCAGTTGCTACCATCTGTAATGACAGGTGGTTTCACAAATCCAAATGAGGAAAGGTTAGCTATCAGTCAAATGGAAAAAAGTATGGAGTACAACAAATATCGATATATTACAAAAATTTTCAAAATTTACAGCCTTAACATAATCTCCCGGAAGGAGGCTATCTCCCTCATTAACAATGTTGGCCTTGAGGATATTCATTTTGAGAATATCAAAGAAATTCTTGAGACTCGATAACTTGATCGAAGAAAACAAAGTTGGTTCAAACCTCTTAGTGATATCAATTTTAACAATACAGAAAGAGCTTCTCCCAGCTATGTTGCCATGCCTTTCTTTTACCCTATCAAGTGTTCAGGAAAGTCTCCCGAGGTCAAACTTATTACCAACGATAAATGGATATCCGTCCCGTCAGGTTCCGAATAAAACGAAAACTTCAGTGTCCGTAACAAAAATATGAATGAAATCAATCTTCTCAAAGCTGAAGATGAACGCTATGAATTCGATTTGTATTTTAAAAAATTGTCAAAGACAAAGGAGCTGATCGATTCCTACTTAGATGAAAGCAACGGCCTAGATGATACACAGAGACTTAAAAAGCTGAAGGTGGCTCTCAGTCTTGGCACAATCCAGTTGATATACAAAAACTGCAGGGAAGATCAAAAAGAGTAGCTTTAGAATTTTATGAAGCACTAACCTAGGTAAACCTGCAAAATTTTCAAGATTAAGATTGATAATGAACTAAATGAACTGGCAACTCTGAGATAAATACACGCCATAAAAGCTTGGAATGAAATTGCTAATAAAAATTTCTTCAAGGCTTTGGATTTGAAAGGATTTGAGTTCAAGAAGAATGAAAAATTAAAGATGAAGAATCAAAATTTTATCAGCTAGCTCAATGATCGAAACAAAATATTAGCAAATGGAGGTGATATCAAGCCCACAACGCTAAGCTTTGAAGATAAAAAGGGGTTCTTTTCAATCCTCAACAGTTTCTAATGCAGCTCAAGAGTTTAAAAATGTAACAGCAGGTAGCTTCCCAGCTTTGAAATATTTGACTTGAAAGATGACAACAGAAGACAGTACTACCCCATCATGATTTTGGCATTCGAAGATCAAGAAATTTGTGATCAGGTATACACGTTCCTGATTTACTATATTGAAAATTCTCCAATGTCAGATGGCTAAAAGCTCAAGAACAAATTATTTTTGGAGCAGTTTCTGACTGGGTATTTGAAATGGAGGAACCCAATAAGAAGATATCCCAATTAAAAATTTCAATAAGAGCAGTTGATGTTGAAGATAAATAATAGCGAGATGGACTACAGACCTGAAGATTATATGAGTACAGATCCTCAACCCTTGATCTTCAGAAATGCTGACAAAAAGATGGAAGACGAAAAAAACAAAAAAAATATGAAAGTTATGCAAGACAAAGCATCGAGGTATTCTTATCTCCCCGAACGGAGTTAAAAGAAAAAGGTTCTGTATGGATCTGAACAGCTCTATAGCTTGGTTCGATTTTTGTACGCCATCTATGAAAGGCTGATCAAGATGAGAGAAGTATCTTAGGGCACTCAAAACCTTCAGTTGTTTGAGTTGCTTTTCTACACCAGCATCAAAGTAAAGGAAAGCATCAAGTTCTAATAAACACTCAACTCTCTTTTTGGAAAATATGCCTATCTTTTCAGTACAATTTACAAGTTGTTCGATGGTTTGTTAAAAGCCGTGATGATGTCGTCAAGTTGTCTGCTGACAGGCATGTCCTTCAAGTTGGTGGAGCAGAATCTAAGTGAAGACCATGAAATATTGCTGGTCAATAGGTATTGTTTACAAAACAACTTGACAATTAATAGGATAGTTCGATTCACTTTTGACGAGGGAGAAAAAGTTCTGTACTTGAATTATTTTGACAGCTACTACAAAACTGATGAGGTTGGAAAAGACATGATTAAAAAACGCATCGAGTTATCAAGGGGAGTGGAGATTTACACTACTGAATTTTACAGGGGAGATAATCCTATTCGAAAGCCAACACATTATTTACAAAGCAACAGAATGGAGTATTTATTCTAAAGCAACACCCTCAAGCTACAGAATCATACTGAAAGTGAAGACGTGATGCTGGCGACTCAGAGACCTTAAGAAAATATAGAGAGCTATATGAAAGAGATGAAAAGAGTACATCGGTTAAATGCAGTCACTCATTGATTATCTACCATATATTTTCAAATATTTGTTGATAATACTTGGCTGATTGTTTTTAGCTTCATCTTTTTTGACCTTGATGCATCAAATAAATGTCTTTTTCTTCATAGTGGATTTTGTATATAAAAATATTAATAACATGGGAATTAGTGTTTCTTCCAGTCAAGCTTTGGAATAACTATAAGCTCGACATTAAAAGAAAATAAAGGAACTCGATCTGAATCAACATTATTATTCTGATATTCCTAGATAAGGAGCTGGTTCAAGGTTGCAGGTTGAATAAATAGATGATCCATCTCATCAAATAACCAGCAAGGTCAATATCAGAGTAGCTTAAAGTAATGCCAGTGAACATTGCTAGTATTTCACTCAAAGAAAGGCATAGTATTCTAAATCTATCATCAAAACGGAACCTTCGGGGCCAAAAAACAACCAGGAAAATTTCGAATTAGTTATCACATCTTCTAAAGCCAATCCAGTAAACTCCTCTGCCAGCGCTCGAGCAAAAAAGATACCCATTAATAAAAAAAAATGATAGTCTGCCATTTTTTTAATACAAGGTTCAGTCAGTACCATGATATAATAGCATTGTTTATTAATGGGACAAGAACAAATCGGTACCATCTTCAATGATAACAACAATAACCAGGCCTAAGGAGGACATCTCAGTAACTCCAGGAGAAAGAACATTTTCACCAACACGCCTGTGCAGTCTGAAGTCGGAAGCAATAGAAACAGTGGGTATCATAGAGCTTCTCAAGTTGAAGCTCAAACACCTAGAAGCCCCGTGACTCCAGTACAGCAGTATCGACAAGAGGAAGTTAAATCATAACATAGAAGTGGAATGCAGCATAGTGAGGTCGTGTCAGTAGCCCTTCAAAACTTGGTTGGGGATCAATCCTATGAGTAAATGCCTCCTGCTGAAAAATATCCAACTAAGCTGACTTATTTCAACGCATGGTCGCTTCCTATTCAAAAGTATTATCTGGAAGAACGAGGACCTTATCAAGGTGAGCCTGAGGAATAAGTCGTTGAGATGAGGCAACCTCGACAGATGAAGGAATTCGATGCTGGTGAGCTGGAAGGAATGATGGCTGAACGGATGAAAGAAGAATTGGCTACTGCTCAACGGAACAAGAGAAGGCAGAATTTAAACATGGTATGATGAAGCATAGAACTGTATAAATATAAAGCTATCATTTATCTTAGTTTCACTCAAGAAAAGGAGAAGACATTGGGATTATTGAAAAGGGGCCTTTCTGAACTTTAGTTATGGTCATATTCTCAGAAAAATCGCTTAATTAAACATTTTGTATTTGGTCAGAATTGATCTTCTTGAACAGACCAGACTATATCCTACCAGGCTGGATGCTTCTGAAGAAATCTCCATTCATTCTTTTCAAGCTATAAAAGTCAAATTTCTCAACTCTAGTAGGAGTAATCGCATAGTCATTAGTGTCAAGCAAATAGTCTGTCTTTTTTGGAGGAGTAATTTCTAAAATTTATTCATAGTCTGGTTTTATCTCTGAGACTTCTTCGTAAATATTATCGTTGCCGACCTTGATATGTGAAGTCAACTGGTCAACCATCATCTTTTATAGATATTCAGAAATGAGTTGCAGTTAACATTTGTGCTTATTCTTGCCTTGCCTCTGTAGCTTCTGAACAATTAGCTTATGTCTATTCTTCAAGGCATTTTCAGTTCGACCATCAAAATATCTTGAAAGTTCTGACCATTTCTTCAGGCCTTTATTGTCTCTGATAAACTTAAGGAGCTTGATGTCCTCATCAGGTTGCCAAAGTCCCTTCTTCAGTTCTGGATTCAAATGGCAGTTCCAGTGCTCTTTGCATTGCTTTGCATTTCTGTATACTTTCTGTTCATCTTCATTCAATCGATATAGTTCTTGAGAAATTTACTTCCAGTCTTTGATAACTCCCGAATCAGACAGTGAACTGTTCATTCTTTCGACGACAATCTTCTCAAGCAGTTGTGATTCCTCCTCTAACCATTTGTGAGTGGAAAGGGTTATTTTTTTAATGCTGAGCCATTTGAACATACAGCCTTCTGGGTTCACACCTGGGATGAAAGAAGCAATTACTTCCCAATCTTAGTCGGTCTGAGTTATTTAAGGTGTACGATGTCCTTCTCGAGATCGGTATAGTTGTGTTGGTCACAATACTTAGAGATAATCCAGACCAATATTTTGAGATCTTCCTGACCCCAGTTACGTTTGATTCTTCTTGTTTTTATCATTCTGAGTCAAAAAATAGTTACTTTTCGATCCTAATGTCAATTTTTTTTAGAAGAGTTTCCGGGCGAATATGTTGTTCGATTACTTTCTATGATTTTTTGGGATCTCCACAGTATTGCATGATGTCTTATCGAATTGGTTTTCTCTTGAGGTCTCCTAAAGTTTAGAGAAATTGCTTAAAGCGCTCCTTGGCTTTGTTGAGATTCTGAAGCTATTAAAGAAGGTTTTAGTTTTTTATGGTATTTTTAGAGGATGAGTCTGGTTGTGCGTGGAGGACTTCGCTCATTGGCTGGGAGTAGTCTAGTCTACGGAAAAGATCATTTGAGTCTTCTTCCATGGCAACTTCGATTCAAACAGATTATAAATAAACACGACCAATGACCTCCATCTAAACATCCAGAATGTAGCCTCCGCTTTAATCCCCTGATTCTAGACAATTTCAAACAGAGATAAGAGTATGACTCTTATATTATGTGTCTTGATTGCTAGAAACCAACATTCATAGTTGTCAGCCCAGTCAAGAAGAAGTTCCGACAGTTAAGCGAAATCTCTCACTGTTTGAACCTCTGAGGTTCAATCATAGCCTTAAATATATCAAATGAAACTCTTCTATATGTTGGACAGTCTATTGTAAAAGAATAGGCGTCCGCTGAAAATAACATACTGGCATCCAGTGATATCATTCTGGATCTATTATAGTAAACTAAGCACAATAAATATCATTTGGGACTCAGCTCGCTTATGTTGACAACAACCTCGGTTGGTGATGCTGCCTGCTCGATTGCTTCCAACTATCGGCTGCTCTTCCAGGAAGAAGTAAATTATTGGTACCTTTCTATCCCTGATTTTTAGCTGAAACTTGACGATTCAGGAGGACTCATCTACTTTGGCTATACTTCAAACCAGTGTGTATCAGCGTCGTTCTTGATTTCTGGCTTGAAAGGAGGCTCTACTTTCTTTTGTAGCAAGCATTACCAATCAGTGCCATAGAACCATCCATGATTTTTTATCTCTTCAGCACCCCTTTTTCCCAATCTTTCCTTTGGATTTTTATTCAATAATTTTTGAAGAAGGTCCTTGAGAAGTGGGTTGCTGATAAAATAAAGAGGAGGCTCATCAGCACATATTTTTTTCTTGATCGTTGAGAATTTCTAATGCTGAACAAAAAATGGAGGAAAGCCTGCTATCATTTAGAAAATAATGTTACCAAAGGACCACCAATCTACTCCTGGGCTGATGTTCATGCCTTTATCAAATAACTATGGAGGCAGATACTCAGGAGTTCCAGCTATAGCCTCCACTCTTTCCAGCTGCTTTTCTCTGCAACTGAGACCAAAGTCGATAAGCCTCACATATCCGTACTGATCGATAAGTATATTCTCTGGTTTTAGGCTGGGTAAAGAAACTCTTACTCACGATATATGAAATGTCTTGAGTGAAGGTACTCAATGGCCATTAGCAGTTGTGCAGCATAGAATTTTGCTCTGTTTAAGATAAATGATACGACTCTTAGCTTAACCGCTTTAGCCTGCGGATAAGACCGAACAGTTCTCCCCCTGGACAATACTCCATCACGAAATATAATTTCCTCTTTTTTTGGAATGTGGAGTAGAACCGGACAATAAAAGGATGATCGCTGCTCATCTACATCATGTTGGCATGTTTACTAATATTTCCTTTTCAATGTAGGCGTGCTCCTTTTTTATGCCCTTAATTTCACCGTGCTCTCTATTTTTTTTTATTATTTTCATGGCGTAGACCCGTCCGCTGTCTTTCTTCCTCACAAGGATAACCTTGGCGTAGTTTCCAATGCCTAGTTGACTGAGCATACTAAAATCCTAGAGAGTGACTACCTAGCGATCAGTTTGCATGGGTAGGTTTTATATAAAATATTTCCCTACTAATACTAAAGCTATCAAGTAGGACATATCAATTAAACTATTCAAGAATATCTCTAGCATTTTGGCAACAACTAATAAGCAAGAAGTATTAGGTGAAATTCTTTAGGCTTCAGTAAATTAATTAATCCTCTTGTAAGTGAGACTTCAGCCATCGATGGAATCCAGCAAAGAGCTCACTCCTGACCAATTGAAAATCAGGTAAATCGCATAATACTACCTCGAACTCGAGAGAAGAACAGAGCCCCTCACCCATCTCAGCAGGTTCAATCCTCGCAGCAAAAGATACCCACTTACTGCTAAACTTCCAACAGACCACAAGCACTTCTTTGCAATGATTGTGCAATTGACCTATCTCTTGTACTCCTGCTATCTCAAAAAAATCAACATCTTCATGGGGGGATAAATATTCGTGAGACCTCCCCGCAAAGTCGATCCTTCACCTATATTTGAGGTCTACATTGAATACATTTTGGATAAAGAGTACGATCGGATGTCGTAGTCTGAGCAACAAACTCTTAGTCGTCGATTCAAATTAGTAGAGCTAACTAAATCAGATTCTATTTTTGGTTAATTTGTCTGCTAATTTATCGAGAAAATGAAAAGCCTAGTCAAGAATATCCTCGAAAAAGGAAAGGGTTCACTCGATATTGATAGGAGACAGATTGATGGCCTCTACTTCATTATATAAAACTTTCTCCAAAATCAAATCAGAAATCTGAATCCCTCGGTGGTGATCCTCAGTCTGGAAGAAAGTTAACTCTTTAGAGAATACAGCTTACTTCTAAAATGCTTCAATAACTCTCTTTTTGTGTCCATCCATTATTTCCATGCTTCAAAGCATCTCTACCAGTCAATTTCCTAGCTGGAATAAAGAAGTATGAAAAAAGTCCCCGACCGCAAGCACATCCTCAAGTATGCCTAGCACATCGAAACTCTTCTTGATGAATCTTTTAGGATTCTTCTCACCAACCAAATCATAAAATCAGAGTTTTCTCTTTAGGATAGTCAAAACACAAAAACAAAATCTTATCTTGTTGGGGACCTCAAAGGCTCCAGCGTTGAGAATCGAAAATATACTATCAGAATTTTCGTAAAGGAAAAAATGCTGACGCTTTTCTGTAAATAAAAGTTGGAATAGATCAAGAAAAATGTTGAGTAATCAAAATATTAACTCAAATAAATTCAATCTGAAGATGACCAGAGGATGAGGAAATAAAAAATCGGAGGTATGAAGGAGAATGATAAGAAATTCAAAAATTAATGTCATGTGTAGTTCCATGCAGCCAAGAACATGATCGTTGTAAAATACATCACAAACATCGAGCTCAACATATAGAACACTGACAACATGATGTATCACTGTAACTTCATGGGCAGGCAATGGGCCAGCGTCAGCATATAGTTCATCTAAAAATCGTAAAAAAGTCGAAAAAAAGAGCGTTTCCTTGCTTTCAAGACCATCAGCTACGTCAATTAGCATGAAAAATTGGTATTT
>Ga0100385_1000958_pt1 | contig 31239 bp, 24 predicted proteins | sample CryGeymeta201509_FD_81543 | JGI IMG/M metagenome (GOLD analysis project Ga0100385, IMG submission 81543) | Groundwater microbial communities from Crystal Geyser aquifers in Utah, USA - Crystal Geyser metaG 2015-09 | ecosystem: Environmental > Aquatic > Deep subsurface > Groundwater | place: USA... | reverse complement strand
TCCCACCAGCCGCGCCACTGGACGGGCACGTAGGCCCGGCTGAAGGCCCGGCGTTTGACCACCGGGCCCTGCCACAGGTCCCAGTCCAGGGTGCTGGGCACCTCGTCGGCAGCGGGCGGAAAGGAGGCGGGCGGCACGAACCAGGGACCGATCGGGCGATTGGTCCAGGTGATGACTTCTTTCACCTCGCCGAGAATGTCTGCATCATGCCATTCCTTGATTCGGCGCATGCCTTCCATGCAGTGCCCCTGGTTACCCATTTGTGTGACCACGCCAGCCTCGGCCGCCGCTTTCTGCAGCATGCGGCACTGCCAGATGTTATGAGCCAGCGGCTTTTGCACGAAGACGTGCTTGCCGCGCGCGATAGCCGCCATGGCGATGGGGAAGTGGGTGTGGTCGGGGGTGGAAATGGCCACCGCGTCGATCTGGTCGCCCATCTTGTCCAGCATCACGCGAAAGTCCTTGAAGCGGGGGAGGTCCGGATGGTTGCCCAGCGCGCGCCCGGCCCGGGCAAAGTCCACGTCGCAGAGAGCGACCAGGTTTTCCATGTCCCGGGCCCGTCGGTAGGCGTAGCCGCCCATGCCACCGGCCCCGACCACAGCGACGTTGATTTTCTGGTTGGCCGACTCGCCCGCGCGGGCGATGGCGAAGAGGGGGAGGGTGGACGCGCCGACGGTGGCGGAGGTCTTGAGGAAATTGCGGCGGGATATGCGGGACATGGTTTGACTCTTATGAGGACTGCTGAGCTTGTTGATGGACTTGATGGACTTGATGGACTTGATGGACTTGATGGTATTCGGTAACGACTATTGTTGCTCGATCATACTGAACAAATCACTCTCTTGCTTCGGATTACGGGTTTTTTGTTTAGGCATAATCTGGGCCAGTTGGGATGCTGTTAAATCTGGACTAGCCCCTTTTTGAGAATGAGGTTGCCGTATTTGGCGCACTCGCCGGTCATGACGATGGCGTAGCTGGCGCGGCTGCGCTGGTAAAAGGCAAAGCGTTCCACGCGCTCGATCGGCAGCTGACCGGAGTCGGCATCCCGGCCCGCAGCGGTGATGGCGGCACGATAGGCTTGTTCCACGCCGGGATCGAGTGCATCGCCGGGCACTGCTGCCATCATGGCCAGCGGCGCATCGGCGTAGGTGTCGAGCGGGAAGAGCGGCAGGATCGCCCGCAGTAAATCCGGGATGCCCAGGCCGTCGGCGCGGATGACTTGTTTGCCAAATGTGTCGCCGGGGTAGTGCGCGTCGGCGAGCAAAATTTCATCGCCATGCCCCATCCGATAGAGGGCATTCAAGAGGTCGGGGCTGAGCAAAGGGGAAATACCATTAAGCATGAGAAACTACGGATATAGGCCTTGTGCCGGTGGTCGTCAATCACGTAGAGGAGTCTCAAGTATTGCGCGAGGGACGAGATGGGATGAGCAGGTGTTGAGGCCTCCGGCTGGAAGTAGTTTCCAGCGTGTGCGATGGGTCTCAACAGGTGGAGTGCTTTTCCTCTCATACAGCTGGATTCTTTTCTACATTAGCTTGTGGAGTGCGCCGTAAAAGATCGGGCCGGCCAGCAGTGCGGCATCGCACAGCACGCGAAAGCCTTCTGCACCCATCCGCCGGCGACAGAAGTAGAGTACTGCCAGCGCCAGCATAGAGGGCAGCAGGGCCGGAGCGCAGCTGCTGGACCAGGACCCGCCGAGGCCCGCCAGCAGTAGCGGGTAAGCCCAGCGATGATCCAGTAAGCTGCCGAGGGAGCGCACCTGCAGCAGGGCATCGACCCGGCTCTCCTGCCAGGTAATCAGCAGGCAGTTGAGCAGGCACAGCAATACGAAGCCGAGCAGGCTGGGCCATGCGGTCCAGCCCGGCAGGAAGACCTGAGTGCCGCCGGCGAAGATCAACGCCACCAGCAGTTCCTTGGGAAAGAAGCGCCGTGACAGGTATTGGTTGAGCGCGGTGTAAGCCAGGCACAATACGAGCAGGCCAAAGCCGCGCTGCAGCTGGGCGGCATCCAGCGCGTTGGCGGCGACCCAAAGGTTGAGCATCAGCACCCCGCTCCAGAGCTGCCAGAGTGCGCTGCGATGGCGTTTGGCAAAGCGGTGCCGTTGCGAGAGCAAGTCGGAGGCGGGCCGCTGCCCGGCATCCAGTAAACGGTCGGACAGATAGGTAAGCCAGACCGATAGCGCGAGCACGGCATAAGCACCCGCCGGCAGGGTCACGCACTGTTCCGCTGCAAAGATCCACAGCCAGGCCAGCGCGATGGCACTGGCATCGAACGCCAGGATATTAGGCCACTGCCAAAATCTCATGTTGGGAGTGTTGGCGTTGTGGGCACGCTCCATTTAAAAGTGCGGATGACAAATGCAAAAGTAAAGCGTGGCCCGGAGTTCAACTGATGCAATCAGAATCATGCGACAGCACCTGTTGCAATTCGCTGGCGAAGCCGCGCACGATGCCTTCCCAGCCCAGCGTTTCTGAGGTGGCGCGGGCGGCGGCGCGAATGGCGGGCCAGGTGCTGCGGTGCGCAAGTGCACGGGTGGTGGCCGCGATAAATTCGCTTTCGTTATCGTAGTCAGCCAGCCAGCCATTCCGCCCGTCCTCGATGTAGCGATGCGGCGCGGCATAGTCGTAGGCGACGGTGACCAGGCCGGAGGCCATCGCCTCGGTAACGACATTGCCGAAAGTTTCGGTGACACTGGGAAAGATGAAAAGGTCGCCCGAGGCATAGTGGCGGGCAAGGTCTTCGCCCTGTTGCATGCCGGTGAAGATAAATTCCGGATGCGCTTTTTCCAGTTTGGCGCGCTCCGGCCCGTCACCGACAAAGACGCAGGATAGGTTGGCGTGGCGGGCTTGCATCATTTCAAAGGCGCGGGCGGCCAGCGGAATATTCTTTTCCGCAGCCAGCCGGCTGACGAAAATGGCGACGATGCCGCTGTCCTCCTTGACGCCCCAGCGCTGGCGGAGTGCGGGATCGCGTTTTTGCGGGTGAAACAGGGTGGTATCCACACCGCGTCCGAGCAACCGGGTATCGTTGACACCCATGGCATGCAGCCTGGCAATGACATCCTCGGAGGGGGCAAAGGTGCGGCGGGTGCGGTTGTGCGTCTTACGCAGGAAGCCCTGCACCAGCTTCTCCAGGATGGGCATTTTGTAGTGCTTCATGTATTCGTGGAAATTGGTGTGAAAGCCCGAAACAATCGGGATCTGCAAGTCCTCGGCAGCCCGGATGGCGGACTGCCCGAGTGGGCCTTCCGTGGCGGCGTAAATGATGTCGGGGCGCTGCCGCGCCCAGTGTTGCCGCAGTTTGCTGCGACAGGGCAGGCCAAAGCGCAGGCCCTGGTAGCCGGGCAGCGGGAGACCGCTCACGATGAGGGTGTCTGCGTAGCTGGCGTGCAGCGACTCGGAACTTTGGCGGGGGCGGACGATGCCCACCTGATGCCCCTGGCGGGTGAGCTCGCAACTGATCCGGTGCAGCGTCATCGCGACGCCGTTGACCTCGGGCGGATAGGTTTCGGTGACAATGCTGATATTCATGGCCGGATCGGTGGTTGCGTTGTTGCCGCAGCAGGACAGATTTTCAACAGTTTCTTTTTTCAAAATCAGTGCGGCACACCCTACATTTTATTACCGGCACCACTGCGGTCGGCAAGACCGAGTATGCGCTCGCTTACGCGGAGGCGCATGCTGCCGAGATTGTGTCCTGTGATGCGGCTCTGTTTTACCGGGGGATGGATATCGGCACGGCCAAGCCCACCGCTGCCGAGCAGGCCCGGGTGCCGCACCATTTGATCGATCTCTGCGAAGTGCATCAGCCCTACGACATTGTGGCTTATGTGGCGGCTGCGCAACGGGCGGTCGCCGCGATCTGCGCGCGTGGCAAGTCGGTCGTCATCACGGGGGGCAGTGGATTTTATCTGAAAAGTTTTTTTGCGCCGGTGGTGGACGCCACGCCGGTGCCGGCTGAGGTCCGGCAGGCGGTGGCGGCGATCCATGCCACGGCCCAACTCGAAGGCTTACTGCGTGAACTGCAGCGTTTGAACCCCGGCGGTGTTGGCAATCTGGATACAAAAAACCCGCGCCGCGTGATGCGGGCATTGGAGCGCTGTCTGGCCTCGGGCAAGCCGCTGCTTGCGTTACAGACGGAGTTTGCCGCCCGCCCGCTGCCCTATGCGGACTACCGCAGGCATCTGATTCTGCTGGAGCGGGACAAAACGGCGTTGAATGAACGGATCGAGTCGCGGGTGGCTGCGATGCTGCAAAACGGGCTGGTGGACGAAGTGCGGCAGCTCCGTCAGCAGGGCTTGGAGGATAATCCCAATGCTGCTGCGGCCATCGGCTACCGCGAGACGCTGGCGTATTTGCGCGGGCAGCTGACTTGGCCGGAGCTGGCTCCGGCGATCATACAAAACACCCGCCGACTGGCAAAAAAACAGCGCACCTGGTTGCGCACGCAGATCCCCGCAGCCGACCAAAGGATTACATTGTAGTTGTCGTCGCGGTTCGTTGCTGTCAGTAAGTTACCTAAGATGAACCGATTTCGTAAGCCAACCACGCAACCGAAGCCACTGGACGCAAGCCCTCCCACGACGCCGAAGCCGCTGCGCGAGTTTACAGACGATTCGCAGGGAAACGCCCCGTCGATGATCCTGTTTCGTCTCGGACTCACGGCATACTGGTTGGTGCCGCTGTTGATTTTTTGCCTGATCTTCGCTGGCGGTGCTTTTCTGGCGTTCAAATTTAATTTGTTTACGGATGAATTTTCCGCATCGGAGCAGACACCTGACTTTATCAATGCGGACGGGGAAATACTAATTCCAAAACTATTGGAGAGCTATTTGGCTGCAGTGGGTGGACGCGAGGCTTTGCTTGGCATTCAATCCCTGCGCTACAAGGGCTATTTGCGAGAGCCTACCGGTGATGTGGCGTTCCAGATTTTAGTCTCATTGCCAGATAAAGGAATGATTATTACCGAATTGGGGCGGGGTGCCCGCCACAGGCTGGTGTTGAATGGCTCTGTCGCCTGGCAGGCGATTGACTATGGGGATGGCACCAAGAAAATTGTGCCTTTGGACGAGGCCAACACGGCTTCCTTAATTTGGAGTTTACGGGTGCACAATACTTTCCGTCAACTGGCACTGGAAGGCAGTGGAGACGGCGTGTCTGCCAGCAAAGTGGAGTATTTGGGGCAACCGGCTTATGCCATCACCAAGACCATGCCGGATCAACGCGTCTTTAAGGCAGTGTTGGACGCGGCGACGCTCTATCTCTTGCGGTCCGAGGAAAATGTGCCGGGCGCCGGGGATACTGAGCGGGTGGAGGTGCGCTACGAAGAGCACCGGATGGCATCCGGTGTTGTCGAAGCCTATCGGGCGCGCACTTATAAAAAAGGAGAGCCGTTCAACGAAACAATTATTGAATCGATCGAACACAACCCCGGTTTGATGTCTTCGTTGTTTGAAGTACCTCAGGATTTATTGAGATAGATTGTGTTGTCTGGAAAAGGTTGCATTTTTAACGTATTTGTTGCAATTGGTTACTGAATGAACCGGTTTCGGAAAAAACAGGCTGCCCCTCTCCCCAATAAACAGATCGAGCTCCCCCAACCAATGCGGAATTTTGACTATTCTGTTGATCCGGGAAATGCGGTTCATCGCAAGCAGCGTTTGATGCGAAAAGTCTTCTGGCGTAGCTTTGGCTTTGGCAGTATGGTAGTCCTTATGCTGGCAGCAGCCGTCTTGTATTTTTACGGCGCAAACGCATCCAGCCCGGAAATTGCAACTGCTGCCAGCGATGCTGCCAGCATCGCTGCAGCAAGTCGGCTGCCGGTGGATTCAATGCCGACGGCAGTGCCGGCGAATGTCAGACGGATTGAAGTCCCGGAGATTCTGGAGGCCCATCTCAAAGTGCTGGGTGGCCGAAAAGCCCTGCAGGATGTCCGCTCGGTCCGCTATGAGGGCAAAGTCTATTTTGCTGCCGGGGCAAGTGATTTTCAGATGTTGGTGTTGAAGCCGGACAAAGGTATGCTGGTGATAGATCCCGGTCAGCCGAACAGCCAGAAGTTGATGCTGAACGGGGACATTGCCTGGCGGGTGATTGATCGCCGCGACGGCACCCGCCAAGTGAACCTACTGGAAAAGGATAGCATCACGACGCTGCAGTGGAGCTTGCGGGTGCATAATACCTTGCGGGCTTTAGCTTTGGTAAGCCAGTTTGGCGGACTGGTGGTTCAGGAAATTAACTTTGATGGGAAGCGGTGTTTCGAGCTCAAAAAGACGAGGCCTAATGGCTCGGACTTTACCGCAATTCTGGATCAAGAGACGCTGTATTTGCTCAAGATGGTGGAGACCCTGAAAACGCCTGGGGGCGAGTATGAATTCGGGGTCAGCTTCGGCGACTACCGGATGGTTTCAGGTGTGCTTGAGCCCTTCAGCACAATACTCTATCGCGACGGCGAGCTGGATAATGAAGTTGAGCTTCGATCCGTGCAGATCAACCCAGGGGTGATGTCGTCACTGTTCAGCATGCCGGAGGAGCTGCGGCCGTGAGCGGCATGGGTGGTGCGTTACGCGGATTGGCGAAAATCTCTGGGAGACAGTTGAGTCTTTTTTTTGAACCAGGCCGAGAAATGATGGGGCTCCGGGTAGCCGCAGTCCGCACCGATTTTTGCAATGGCCTGGTTGGTGCCTTGGAGTAAGGCTTTGGCCTGCTGCAGCCGCAGCTCGCTCAGGATCTGGTGGGGGCTTTGCCCGAAATGCGCTGCAGTCGCCAGCTCCAGGCTGCGCCGCGAGACGCCCAGGCTCCGGCACAACTGTGCAATGTCGAAATCGGCTTGTGCCAGCGATGCCGCAATGCCCGCCCGCGCGCGCTCCGCCAGTCGTGCTTTGGGTGAGACCAGGGTCGATTCGCGCCAGTGTAGCTGTGCGGTGATTCGCTCGCTAGTGGCCATAGCGGCGGCTTTCACCGAGTCTGCGGTGGACAGGATGGCGGCCAGTTTTTGTGCCGCGCGGTAGCCAATTTCCTGCGAAGGGATGTCAAAGCTGCTCAGGCTGATGCCGGCAAAGTTGGACTCAATCGGCTCATTGCCCACTCCGATCACCAGCAATTCCTGGCCGATGGCAAGCCCCCGCCTCGTGGCATCGTTGCAGAGTTCCCGCGCGAGGTGGTCATTCGAGCAGAGCACGCCGAGCGGAAGTTCTGCATGTTGCAGACTTTCCGCCTGGACTTTGCGGGCTGCCATCGGAGGGATCTCCAAATAGCGCCCGGACGGGCAGCTCTCCATGAATGCGCGGCGTCTGAGCTGATTGAAATAGGCCTGGTCCTGGCCGATGAACGACAGCGTCATGGCGCCTTGTTCGAGCAGGTGCTGTGCGGCTGTCCGGCCAATGGCGGCATCGTCCAAACAGATCGTCGGCACGGTTTCAATTCTGGAGAAGTTGAAAAGGTTCACCGCCGCCACCTGATGGGCGTGCAGCCCGCGTATCCACTCATCACTGACAAAAGTGCCGATCGCAGCACTTAAGCGCCCGGAAGCCGCCAGTTCCATCAGCTTTGCCTCAAAACCAAAATTCAGCGGCAGCAGTTGCCAGTCGAGGGCGTGGGTGTGGACATAATCCGATGCACCCCTGAATATTGCCGCAGCATGCCTGAAACTCAGGTCATAGGCAATCGCGACCACTGGATGCTCGTTTTTCATGTGAATTCGTATATTTACAAATAAATTTACGTAAATACGAAAAGACAAGCCGTATTATGTGTGATAAGCTGCACCGACTATGAAAAAAGCACTCATTACTGGCATTACCGGTCAAGACGGTTCCTACCTGGCAGAACTCCTGCTGGCAAAAGGCTATGAAGTGCACGGCGTCATCCGTCGTGCGTCCACTTTCAACACGGGCCGGATTGATCACCTGTATAACGATCCGCATGTGCACGGCACCAAGCTCTTTCTGCACTACGGCGACCTGGCCGACGGCGTCCAGATGGTGAAATTACTCTATGATCTCAAGCCGGACGAAATCTATCACCTTGGTGCGCAGAGTCACGTGCGGGTCTCGTTCGATGTGCCGGAATACACGGGTGATGTGACGGGCCTCGGCACGCTCCGCATTCTGGAAGCCATCCGTGAAGTCGGGCTGGATAACAAGTGCCGTTTTTATCAGGCCTCCTCTTCTGAGATGTTTGGCCTGGTGCAGGAGGTTCCGCAGACGGAGACCACGCCTTTCTATCCGCGCTCGCCATACGGCTGTGCCAAGGTTTATGCCTACTGGCTGACGGTGAATTATCGCGAGTCTTATGGTTTGCACGCCACCAACGGCATCCTGTTTAACCACGAGTCCCCCCGCCGTGGTGAGACTTTTGTGACCCGCAAGATCACCCGTGCCGCGACCCGCATCAAAATGGGTCTGCAGGATAAACTCTTTCTGGGCAATCTGGATGCCAAGCGCGACTGGGGCTATGCCAAGGAATATGTCGAGGCGATGTGGCTGATGCTGCAGCAGGACTCGGGGGACGATTATGTCATGGCAACCAATGAGACCCACTCGGTCAAAGAGTTTGTGCAGGAAACCTTTGCGCTGCTCGACCTCGACTGGGAGCAATACGTCGATTATGACAAGCGTTATGAGCGCCCGACCGAGGTGGACTTGCTGATCGGTGATCCTGCCAAGGCGAAGCGCCAGCTGGATTGGGAGCCTAAAGTCCGTTTCAAGGACCTGGTAAAAATTATGGTCGATGCCGATCTGGTAATGGCCAAACAGGAGCTTGCCTATCAGCAGTCCATCAATGCCTAGCATGCATAAAGACACCAAAATCTATGTGGCCGGTCATCGCGGGATGGTTGGTTCTGCTCTGGTCCGGGCGCTGGCGACCGGAGGCTATCATACCCTGGTGACCCGCACGCGCAGTGAGCTCGACCTGACCTCTCAGGCTGCGGTGCGCGGGTTCTACGCTGCCGAGCAGCCGGATGTTGCCGTCATCGCGGCGGCGCGTGTCGGCGGCATCCATGCCAATAATACATACCCGGCTGAGTTCATGTATGAGAACCTGGCCATCGCGCAAAATACCATCCATGAAGCCTATCGGGCCGGGGTGGGGCGGGTCCTTTTTCTGGGCAGCACCTGTATCTACCCGAAACTGGCGGAACAGCCGATGCGGGAGGAGGCACTGCTCACCGGCCCGCTGGAGCCGACCAATGAGGCCTACGCGATCGCCAAGATCGCCGGACTCAAGCTCTGCCAGTTCTACCGCCGCCAATACGGGGTGACCTATCATTCCGCCATGCCCACCAACCTCTATGGTCCCGGCGATAATTATCACCCGCAGAATTCCCATGTGCTGCCGGCCCTGATCCGCCGCTTTCACGAAGCCCGGGAGACAGCTGCCCCCGAAGTGGCTATCTGGGGCACCGGCACGCCGCTGCGCGAGTTTCTGCACGCCGATGACGCCGCCGCCGGCATCCTGCACCTGCTGCAACTTGAGGATCCGCCCGACTGGGTCAATCTGGGCTGTGGCAGCGAGATTTCCATCGGTGACCTGGCACGGCTGGTCATGCAGGTTACCGGCTACCAGGGTAAGCTCACCTTTGATACGTCCAAGCCCGATGGCACGCCCCGCAAACTGACCGATATTTCCAGCATCAAGGCTACCGGCTGGGCCCCGAAAATTCCGATCGGGGAGGGCGTCGCTCAAGCGTATGCGTCCTACCTGCAGGAAAAAGCACAAGGCAGTCTGCGCGGATAATGCGCACCCGCATTGGTCAGGAGCGGAATAACGCTCTTTCTTATCCTGCTCGGTAGTAAAATTCGACTCGATTTTTGGGATGTTCTAGGCACTGGAGCGGACTACTGCGTCGAGCTCTTCGCGCAGTTGCAGCAGATTGGAGGTGTCACTGCTTTCCGTTTTGTCCATATTCTCGATGTAGAAGGTATCCATCGCGACACCGCGCTCGGTGGCGACCCGTGCAAAGCTGATGTCGAAACCCCGCTTCGAGATCAGCCGGGCGAGTTGAAACAGCAAGCCAACCCGGTCCATCGCCTGCACCTCGATGATGGTGCGTTTGAGGGAGAGTTCGTGATAGACATCGACCGAGGGTGGGAAGGGTGCCGGCAAACGGTCTTTCCTGCTGGATTTTGAGGCCGACTTACGCTCAAACTCTTCGAGCGCGGGCATCAGATCTTGATTCTCAACCAGTGCCTGGCGCAGATACTTTTCGAAGCGTTCTTTTGCTTCGCGGCTGCTGACAGTGCCGCCCCCCGGTTCGATGACGTAGAAGGTATCAATCGAGATATGATCATTGCGGGAAATCGCCTTGGTGCTGACAATGCTGACCCCGGCCAGGGAGAGGGCACCGGCCAACTTGTAAAACAGTCCGGCCCGGTCCCAGGTGACTACATTGACCACGCTCATGCTGAGATCCGCGTCATCGTGCCAATCCACAATCGGGGTTAGTGCGCCGACAGACTCGGTGCGCTGGATCTGGCCCAGCAAGTGGTTCACCATGCGCAGATGCAACTCGATATCCGACTCGTCGGTATTGATGAAGTAGCGCTCCGGCAGCAGGCTGAAATGCGCCTCGATCTCTTCGCTGGAGATGCCTGCTATCTTCCGTTGCAGTATGTCCTGGTGTAACATGTCGATCTTGTCTTGTTGCCTGGTTTGTAGCGTGTGATCGTCCTCAAACTGCTCCAGCGTCCGCATGTAAAGCGTGCGGTGCATCATGTCTTTGTAGCTGTTCCATAATGTGGGGGCTGTGCCGCGCGCATCACAATACGTGTGGGTGTAGAGCAGGCGGAGCTTTTGCGGGTCTTCGATAAATTTTGCGAATGAAGCTGCAGTTTCAGGATCATCCAAATCAAAGCGTTGCCAGAACCGTGCCATTTCCAAATGACTGCGAATAATAAATAAAATTTGTTGCTGTTGATCCTTGGAGATGCCCAACCGGTTGAGAATAGGTTTGGCGATCCGCGCGCCGCTGGTGGCGTGGCCTTTGATCCCCTCCGCCTTGCCGATATCGTGCAGCAGCAGGATGATGTAGAGCAGTAATGGATCGTCGTTTTTGCGCAGCTCCTTTTCGTATTGGGCGTATTGCGGATCGTGTTTACTGAAGACCAGATCCAGGTGTTTGATGGTGTGGAGAACATGGGCATCTGCGGTGTAGCGGTGGTAGTATTCATGCTGCACCATGCAGGTGAGGTGGCCGAACTCAGGCAGATAGCGCCCCAGCACGCCCAGTTCATGCATCTCCGACAGGATTTCATACACTTCACCCGGTGCCCGCAGCAGGGCGCAGAAACTCTTGGCCGCTGCCGGGCTGTTGATGATTGTGCTATCAATCAGGGGCAGCGAGTGACTGATCAAAAAGCGCAAATCCGCGTCGAGGCTGGCACCGAATTGCTGGGCGTAGCGGAAGACCCGAATGAAGCGGACGGGCTCTTGCTCAAACACATGCGGGGAGTCTGCCGAGAGCACCTTGTTGTCCAAACGGAAACCGTCGATGGATTTAACCGGCAGGTGTTGATGGGCACGAAAGGCCTCGCGAAAGCTGATGCGGTTGGTCCGCTCTGCGGCCAGTGCCATCCGCTCCTTTAGCATTGTTGAGGTATTGTAGATGGTGCGGGCCGAGGAATAATACTCCTGCATGAAGGCTTCCACCCGTTTGAAGATGTCCTCCTGTTGGTAGTTGAGTCCGGCTGCGATGCTGGGCTGCTGATCCAGCTGGAGCTTGTCTGTAGGTCGTTTGTTTTGCAGGTGCAGCTCCGTCCGCGTGCGCAGCAGGAAGTCATAAGCCTGTCGCATGGCCCGGCGTTCGTCGGGTCGCAGCAGCTGAGCCCGCACCAGTTCTTTTAATGAGCGGTGGCCGAATTTGATGTAAGCCATCCACAGGATATTCTGGTAGTCGCGCAGCCCGCCGACACCGTTTTTTATGTCGGGTTCCTGCAGGTAAATGCTATCCCCGGCTTTGGCGTGGCGGGCGTTTTCGTCGGCCAGCCGCCGTTGGATGTAGGTGCGCGGATCCTCTTTGCGGCAGTAAGCCGTGAACTTTTTTTGCAGTTTATGATACAGCTGTTCCGAGCCGCAGATGATCCGCGACTCAAGGATCGCATTTTTAGTTTGGATTTCCTTTTTGGCTTCCGCGATGACTTCCTTTGAATTGCGTGAAGCATGGCCCAGCTTGAGCCCCAGGTCCCAGAGCGGATAGAGGATCGCCTCGGCCAGAACCTGCTGAAAGTGTTCCAGTTGTTTGCCGCTGGCCGCATCCGGATACAAAAACATGATATCGATATCACTGTGCGGGTTCAACTCACGCCGACCATAACCACCAGTGGCGAGTATCGCCATCGAGCAGGGGATTGTGCCGTGTTGCGTGGTGTAGAGGTTGAGTGCCGCCAGCAAGAGATTTTCAATCAACACGTCAATCATCGCCGCTCTGGCCTGGCAGACCTGGAGGCCGGAGTCGCCCTTGCGGTGGTAGCGCTCCAGCATGGTGTTTTCGAGCTGCAGGTAACGCTTGTAGGCGGGTAATTGCTGCTCCCGGGGAACGCCCGGCTCAAAGGCCAGGCGTTTTTGCGCATGCTTATGCAGGCGTCGGAAGAGCGGGTTGTCCTGTATCGGCATAGTCTGTGATGAGGGCTAGGGTTCGATCCACTTGCCATGCATCTTGATCAGTTCGATCAGGCGGTCGAGTGCCCCGGCGGCAGGGACGTTGTATTGCACACATTCTTTGCCGACATAGAGATTGATCTTGCCGGGCGCACCGCCGACGTAGCCGAAGTCGGCGTCGGCCATCTCGCCGGGGCCATTGACGATACAGCCCATAATCGCAATCGTCACGCCTTTGAGGTGATTGGTGCGGGAGCGGATGCGTTGGGTGACTTCCTGCAGGTCGAAGAGGGTGCGGCCGCAGCTGGGGCAGGCGACGAACTCGGTTTTGGAGATGCGGGCGCGGGCACCCTGGAGGATGTTATAGGCGAGCGTAGTGGCTTTTTCCAGCAGGGGCTCGCTTTCGACGCTGATCAGGTCGCCGATGCCGTCGCAGAGGAGTGCGCCGGATAGGGTACTGCTCTCGATCAGGCGGTCGGAGAAGTGATCCTTGGGTGCGAGCGTGTTGCCACGGTGGTTGCGGATCCAGATCGGAACATCGGGAATCCAGCATTTGGCGGCCTCTGCCAGTGCCCGGTAGGTGCCGAGTGGATGCAGTGTGTCCCGCGCTTGCGCAGACTTGCCGACTGTGCCGCTGGATTGGTTCATGGCCTCTGACGCGGTAAAGTCTGTGCCCGTAGTGACCATCAAATTGGCACTCCCCATGGTTTTGAGTTGCGCCCCAATCTCCCCGGCGAGCGCCTGCGGGCTGCAATCAATGGCCAGGTTAAAGCCTTTGTCACGACAGAATTGCAGTAGTTCGGTCACATAGAAAGCATCCTGCTGGCTGAGTTGTTGGAGCAGGGTGATACCCGCCAGCCCCTCCGGCCAGCTGTAGGCGACGAGATCGGAGAGGTCCAGCTGCTCCAGTTCGAGCACGAAGCATTGCACGACGCTGTGCAGCGCGGCATGGAGGCTGCTGAAGGCAACCAGGTCGCTCCCGTTTGCAAGCACGAGGTGGAGACCTTCGATTTTGGCATCTTTGAATTTCGTCTGGGTGGCGCAGACCTCGCGGATGATGGCCGGGTATTCCGCAATCGGATGCTGTGTTTTAACGATGACGGCGGGCACGCTTTCGCCGCCAATCCGGCTCGCCGGACCGAGTTCAATCACGCGGGTTCCGCGTTTGCGAAATGCAAACGGGTCGATGCTGTCGCGGGTGGTTTCACCGGGCGGCTGGGCCTCCTGCCGCTGCCAGAGGGCCATGGCTTTTGCGGCCAGATCCTGTGCCACCGGAATTTCGTGGACGGGATCTTCGGTTAGCGAGACGCGGATGGTATCGCCCAGGCCGTCGTAGAGCAGGGTGCCGATGCCGATGGCACTTTTGACGCGGGCGTCTTCGCCGTCGCCGGCTTCGGTCACTCCGAGGTGGAGGGGATAGTCCATGCCCTCCTGGTCCATGCGGGCCACGGCCAGGCGGTAGGCCTCGACCATCACCTTCGGGTTGCTGGCCTTCATGGAGAGGCAGATATCCTGATAGCCGTGGCTCTCGGCGATGCGGATAAACTCCAGCGCGCTCTCCACCATGCCGAGCGGGGAGTCGCCGTAACGGTTCATGATACGGTCGGAAAGTGAACCATGGTTGGTGCCGATGCGCATGGCGCGGCCGAGCTCTTTACAGCGCAATACTATCCGCGTGAAGGCCTCGTGCAGACGCGCCAGTTCAGCTGCATAGTCGGCGTCGCTATACTCCTTTACTGCAAACTTTTTCTTGTCGGCATAATTGCCCGGATTGATGCGCACTTTTTCCACATGCTTGGCCGCTTCCATCGCGGCTGTGGGCAGAAAGTGGATGTCAGCAACCAGCGGGACATCGCACCTCGCCGCCCGCAATTGCCTGGCAATTTCCCCCAGCGCCTCAGCGGCTTTTTTATTTGGCGCGGTGATGCGAACGACTTCGCAGCCGACTTCGGCCAGTGCGAGGGACTGCCGCACGGTGGCCTCGACGTCCAGCGTGTTGGTTGTGGTCATCGACTGCACCCGGATCGGGTTGTTGCCGCCTATACCGACGTGACCAACTTTGATTTCGCGCGAGGCCCGGCGTTTGGCAATAAAGCGCGAGCGGCAATATGTCAGATCCTGGCTGTCAAATGTGGATGGCATGGCAGGCAGCAACAGCTAGAAGCGGGGCATAAAAATTCCTTTCGAGCCGAGCAAGGCATTTGTGTTCGGATCGCGAATCTCGCAACTGGCGTAATTGTCACTGCCGCCCAGCTCCGACTGAATCCGGAGGTAGGCCCGCGCCACGTTGAGTGCTTCCTGCGCGTAATCGATTTCAGCCAGATCTCTCGTCCGTGTAGGCCACTGCAGGATGAGTGTGTCTTCACCCAGCTCAATCAGCGGCGTATGGTAAGCCCTCAATAACCAGCGGCGCAACTCGGTGATCAACTGCTGCTCATAATCGATGGCGCGGGGGTTCTTTTTTGCCTCCGGGTATGTCACCGTATAGGCCTTGCCGTGGGTGTTCGCAAACCATCGGTCAAAGTTGGTGGCGTCGAGTTGAACCGCCATCTCAATGCCGCCGGTTTTGCCATAGACATAACCGTTTTCAGAAAAGTTAATGACCGATAAAATCTGACCGGATTGAAAGGCAATTTCTCCGAAAATGCGGTCCCGGAATTTCAAATTAACGACCCGATCGACAGTAATTTCCAGCGATTCCGGCCAGAGTGTGGAGCGTTGGCAGAAAGTACTCCAGTCCAGGTTTTCCGGCTCGGGCTCGGGCTCCGGTTCGGGCTCCGGTGCCGGCGGCTCCGGTTCGGGTTCGACCATCACCACCGGTTCCGGCTCGGGCAGCGGCTCGGGCGCAGGTGGCAACATGGATGGCCGGAGTTGGATGCCGGTAAGCTCGCGGAGCTGTTGCGCCAGCCCAGACTGCTCGTCAATGCGGGCCCAGGTGAAGAGGATAAACAGAATGGCTCCGAAGACGACAAACAAAGCAGTCGTCACCCACAGGATTCTGGATTCGGAGCGTTTATGCGCTCTTTTTTTTGTTGTATTGGGCATCGCTCGGTTGGTGTTTATTTTAAGCTACAGGAGCAGTCGTAGAATGATAAAACAGGTTTTTAAAGTGTAATCGCCCCGGTCAGCAAGAGAATCAGCAACTGCAGGCAACCAATAATGAAGCCCAGCACGGCACCCAGTCGTTCGATGGTGCGAAACTCGCGCTTGGCGACCTGATTGACGATGGCTTCCAGCCGCTCCAGGTCAAAGGCGGCGATATTGTCTTCGATCATCTGTTTTAAATTAACAGAAGCCTCAAATTGTGTTGCCACTTTCTCCATCAGGGGGCCGGCCTCTTCCTGCATGGCCGCAGCGGCAATGACTTCAAATTTGGCGAGCGTGTGCTGATTGATAAAGCCGCCGAGCAAAGGGATGGACTGCAACTGCGGACCGATCTTCTCCCAGACCAGTTTATGCGAGGCCTCTTGCAAATAGGGGCCGAGATCGATTTTGCGGATCTCGTGCACGATCATGTGCTGCTGCATGATCTCACCTTCAATGATTTCCGCCGCTTCACTGGCCAGTTGCTGCTGGCGGCGGGGGATCAGGCCCTGCCATTGCCACAAAAAAAGACGCATCGGCTGGCGCGGATGAAACAACATCTGGATCGCAACCCAGTTCGTCAGCCAGCCGATGGCAGCAGTGATGCAGGGTGTGAGGATAAGGAAGATGCTGGCAGCCATGATGGAGCGGGAGTTGATTTGTGGCAGTTCGTTGCTAGTCTGTGCAGACTATGGGAAACAGGTCAATATCAAGCCCGTTGATTCGCCCAACCCGTCACGGACTCTGGTGTGAAGCCGGAGGATTTTACATCGATCCCTGGCGGCGGGTGGACCGTGCGCTGGTGACGCATGGCCACAGTGACCACGCGCGCTACGGGATGGGCACCTATTTGACGGCGGCTCCCGGCGTGGGCGTGGTGCGTGAGCGGGTGGGCCAGGCGGCGCGGATTGAAGGTCTGCCCTTCGGTGAGCGGCGCCGGATAGGCGACGTGCTGGTCTCGTTCCACCCGGCCGGGCACCTGCTGGGCTCCGCACAGATCCGGGTCGAACATCGCGGTGAGGTCTGGGTGGTGACGGGCGATTACAAGACACAAGCGGATATTTCCTGCGAAGCTTTTGAGCCGATACTGTGTCACCACCTGATCACCGAGGCCACCTTCGGACTGCCGGTTTACCACTGGCCGGAGCCGGACCGGGTTTTTCGTCAGATCAACCAATGGTGGCAGGATAATCAGGCCGGGGGGCGAACCAGCATCCTCTTTGCTTATGCTCTCGGTAAAGCCCAGCGGCTACTCTGTGGACTCGACGCCTCGATCGGTCCGATTGGGGTGCACGGTGCGGTGGCAAAGCTCAATGCCCACTACCGCGCAGCTGGTTGTCCTTTGCCGGAGACGTTGCCGGCCAATGCCACGACCAAGCCGCTGCTGCAGGGGCGTGGCTTGATCGTGGCCCCCGGTTCGACCCAAAATACGCCCTGGATCCGCCGCTTTGCGCCTTACTCGCTGGGCTTTGCGTCCGGCTGGATGGCGGTGCGCGGGGCGCGCCGGCGCCGGGCGCTGGACCGGGGCTTTGTGGTCTCTGACCACGTTGATTGGCAGGGGATTCTGGCTACAGTCGGAGCCAGTGGCGCGTCAACTGTCGGGGTGACTCATGGCTACGCCGATGCACTGGTGCGCTGGTTGCGGGAGGAGCGGGGCCTGCAAGCTTGTGCAGTCCCGACGCGCTTTGGCAGCGCAGCGGATCAACCGGACTAGTGGTCCTGTAACTCTTGAATTGTCAGTTGATTGGAGAACCCTTCGTAATCGGCATCCTCTGTGATGCGCTCGCTCTGTATGGAATTTGCATCGAATGAAAGGCCGTCCGGTTCGACTTCAACCGTGATCACCTCGCGGATTTGGGAAATGATATTTGCATCATCATTCCCGGTCCGACTTTGCTAAACTACTCAAGGCAAGCGATCTCAAGACCCACGACCTCGTCTGGACGGACGGAGATTCCCCGTTTGCAAGCCGCTCAACGGCACCGCCTACCCGAAGGCTGGTCCACGCCCCCGCCGCTGGCATACGCGAGGTGTTCAAAAGGTATTCCGTCACCTTCAACTTCTCGACGATACATCTCTCTTTTCCCGGCAGTTCCATTGATCTGCATCATTTGGAAACGGTTGTTTTTGCCAATCAGAAATTGAGTTTCGCGCTCACCCCCACCAAGGAACCCATCCAACTCCAATCGTAGCGAGCGGCTTTACGCCGCTTCTCGCCCTCCTTCATCCCCGACGATCAAGGCCGCGTCATCAGCTCCGACACCAACATGGGCGGCCTCGTCAACCGCGCCGCCTTCAAAAAAATTCAGCCCCTCTTCGCCAAAGGCGAAACCCAGGGAACGCCGATCTCCAGATCGGCCCCCGCAGATCAGCAAAACTCCCCCCCTTACCAAGGAGGGGTGCCCCACCGGGGCGGGGTGGTTGGAATTTAAAGGAGGTTGGAATTTAAAGGACACCCATATATATTCGGCAGCACCGCACCCGGCAACCGCCGCCAGGAATCCGCCTTCATTCCTTTTACCTGCAAAACCGACGCATGGTGGCAGGAGAAACGGCGAGGTAGAAAATAATTGCATTCACTTGAACGTATTCGTCCGGTAAGTGACCTCGTAGCCAAGATTTAAACTGAACTGATCGGAATTTGCTTTTTGGCGGCGTAGCCGCTAGCAGGGTGAGGGTTGAACTTCCCCAATATCCGGGCCGACCTGAGCAATCCCCGCACCCGGCGGCTCGCCGCCGCCTTCGACTGTATGCTCACGGGCGACGGCAAAGGGCCCGTCGGGTCCTTCCGCCGGGAGGCCACCAAGTCCGGTTGCCCCGCCATCATCCCCGAGGCCGGGGAGCCCTGCTATCAACCTTTAGATTTCGGACACTAGTGTCTTCCGAATTCGCCGATTACCTGTGTGGGCTTGGATTTATTCGGACCGAAACAACGTCCTCGATCCGAATTGAGTATAATCACACACCAAGCTTGACGCCCATATTGTAAAAGATATGTGAAAATCGTGCCCCTTGACATATTAGCCACTAAAGGACTTCAATCGAACTCACGAAATGTTGAAGTTGAAGCATTCCTGGAGCAGGATGGCGAGTCGGGCGAGTCCCCGCATTATTGTCGACTCTATGCGCGCTCATTTGCATTTGATCCGGCTGCAGGGGAGATTTCGGTTCTCGAAATGGCGAGCTTGAATTTGCCCAAAGGGTTGATCTATCCAGAACAAAAATCCTATTTCTGCACGCTGGCATGGTGCGAAAAGGGCAGTTTCACTGTAGATGGTCGCGGTTGGACCCATGAGGTGCTTCCCGGTCAGGTAGCCGTCGTGGACAATGGCATCCATTTCAGTGTTTCGGCTGGAGCTGCAGGAATCGTCGGTCATTACCTGCTGGTTGACGGACCGATGTGTCACAATCTGCTTAAGGACTCTGGACTTTGGCAAGGTGTATTCGATAGTCCAGTGATTCCGAAAGAGTGGCTGGCATGGATCGCAACGGGCTTAATCCAACCGAGCCGTCAGGCTGTGGTTGCTCACACCAGTCACCAGTTATTTAAGCAGGTGGGCCAACAAGCCCGCCAATTATATGCGAATCCAACGCTTTGGGATGCCTGTCAGTATTTGCAGATGCATTGGGGGATGGCACAACTGAATGTTGATTCTTTGGCGGCACACCTGGATGTCAGTCGTTCAAAACTTTACGAGCTATTCAAGTCGCATCTCGGCGTATCCATCAATAAATACCTTTCTGACGTTCGATTGTTTCATGCCAAGCGACTATTGACCGACAGCAATTTACATATTTCAGAAATCGCAGCTGCTTGCGGCTTTCCCGCTGCGTCCTACTTTTCCAGCTGGTTCCGGAAACATGCGGGTATTTCGCCCTCAGCATTGCGGGCGGATGCCACCAGACATTCAGGAAACTAAGCAGCCTGTTTCATGTGATTTAGCTAGCGAAGCAATCCAACGGAAATGGTAGCCTATTGTTTTATTGGCACCAGCCATACTTTATCGCTTTCGTCCATACTTTATCGCTTTCGTCCATACTCTATCGCTTTCGTCCCTGGCCCTTGACTGTTGCTTTTTACGTATCATTAGCACAATTAATGATAACGATCCAACACTCTCTCCTCGCGGCTGGCCTGCTGGCCGCTTCCACTGCTTCGGCAATCACTATCGACACCGTCCTTGTCGGTAACGCGGGCAACGCCAACGATTCCACCGGCTACGGCGGAGTCGGCTACAATTACCACATCGGCACCTACGAGGTGACGAACGGACAGTATACGGCGTTCCTGAACGCGAAGGCGGCGACGGACCCGCATTCGCTCTACAACTCGAGCATGGAGTTCGGCCCCAGTGGAGGCATCACCCGCGGCGGAAGCGAAGGGAGCTACACTTACAGCGTGATGAGCGGCTTCGCGAACAAGCCGGTGAACAATGTGAGCTTCTGGGACGCGGCGCGCTTCACGAACTGGATGACCAATGGGCAAGGCAGTGGCAGCACGGAAACGGGTGTTTATCTGCTGACGGCTGATGGCATCACGAACAACACGATCACGCGCGATCTCACCTACGGCTCTGGCTCGTTGACCGAGGTATGGGCGATCACCAGCGAGAACGAGTGGTATAAGGCGGCGTATTACGACGGCAACGGTGGCTACAACTTGTATCCGACGCAGAGTGATACCATCAGCACGGACGATGCCAACTACAACAACAGCTTGGCACGGTAACGGACGTGGGCACCTATGCCGCCGACCCGAGCCACTACGGCACCTTCGACCAGGGCGGCAACGTGTGGGAGCTGAATGATACTATTGTGAACACCACTAATCGCGGGATGCGGGGCGGCTCGCTGACTACCCCCGACTCAACCCTGCAATCCTCGTTCGGCGGCAACACCAATCCGACCGACGAGATCTTCTTCATCGGCTTCCGCGTCTCCAGCCTCGCGCCCATTCCTGAACCGGCGGCTTACGCTGCGATCTTAGGCTGCCTGGGGCTGACGCTGGCAATGGTGCGCCGCAAAGGGCGCACTGCGAACTGAGCACCGGTAACTGCAATGGCGCTACCATTAGGTAGTGCCATAAAAATTTAAAGCACACCGCTTGTTCAATTGGCAGAAGAGTTTTAGGACACCCATCGATTGATTACAATTTGGGTGTCCTTAAAATTTTATTTTAAAATTTTATTTCCTTAAAATTTTATTTGGGTGTCCTTAAAATTTTTATACGGCGGGGTCCGGCGTCCCTTCAGGACGCAATTTATGTGGAGGTGACCCGGTTACCCAGGGTTGAAACCCTGGGCTTTGGTTCGCAGCTCTTTCAGGGCGTGGGGATGCACCCGAGCTGCAGGCACGACGGGACTGCCCGTGCTGGAGGCACATCGGATCAAAGGCCGGGGTTTCAACCCCGGTGGAAAGAGACAAATACTACACTGCGTCCTGAAGGGACGCCGGATGGGGCAATTCCTTCCCAAGCTTGCCGCAGGGCTTGAATTCCTGAATGGAAACTGCTTATCTGTAGCGTTACTCGTCTCATGCGCAATTGAGTTATGTCCAGCCACCAACCCATCCAATATTTTAATCGACGCAGCGGCCGGGTTGAGACCGAGTCGGTCTATGGCGAGGGCTTTCTGCGCTGGGCCTACGGCAATCCTCTTGGGCGTCTGAGTGTGCAGTTGGCGGTCAAGCGGGCGTGGTTTTCGCGCTGGTATGGCTGGCGGATGGACCAGCCAGCCAGTCGCGCCAGAATTGCAGCGTTTATTCAGGACTACGGGTTGGATACTTCCGAATTTTCTGAGCCGTTGGATGCGTTTGCCAGCTTCAACGAATTTTTCTATCGTCGGCTGAAGCCGGAGGCGCGCCCGCTTGATTCGGAGCCCGGGGTGGCGGTGTTTCCTGCGGACGGGCGGCATTTGGCGATTCAAGCGGTGGACCAGGCGGATCGCTTCTACCTCAAGGGACAGCGTTTTGACTTAGAGTCCTTTCTGGGCGACGCGGCTTTAGCGGAGGATTTTCGGGGCGGCAGCATGTTGATCTCGCGGCTGTGCCCGGTGGACTATCATCGCTACCATTTTCCGCTTGCCGGTGTGGCCGGTGCGCCCAGCCTGATCAACGGTCATCTGCGTTCGGTCAGTCCGCTGGCACTGCGCCGCGAGCTGGCCATCCTGTGGGAGAATAAACGGATGCGCACGGAGATCGAGTCTCCCGGATTTGGCAAGGTGGTGATGCTGGAGATCGGGGCGACCTGCGTGGGTTCGATACATGCAACCTTTGCGGCGGGCCGGGTGGAAAAAGGGCAGGAAAAAGGCTACTTCAGTTTTGGCGGTTCCTGTGTGGTGACGCTGTTTCAACGCGGCAGTATCGAATTTGACCCGGATTTGCTCGAACACGCAGGCCGGTCCATCGAAGTTTACGGCCAGGTTGGTGCGCGGATGGGCGTATGCAGTGCGCGGGCCTAAATATTCCAGAGGTAGCTTTTCCGCTGGGTGAGCGTGTTACCGTTGGCGTCCTTGATGGTGAAGCGCCAGGCTCCCGGCACGCCGCCGGACTCCGGCCAATCCGGCCCGGTGAGGCCGACAAAGATTTCCCGCGTCCTGGGCAGGTTATTGGGCAGCACAAAGTCGCGCGTCAGGATCTCTTTGGCGTTTGGGGTGTAGAACTCACCGGTAATCACGCTGCCACGCGGGAGCTTCCGGACTTTTTCATCCAGCACGAGGGTGAAGTAGAACCCACTACGCGCTTCGGGCACGCTGCGCAGGATGACGCGGTTCCCTTTGTTTTCGGCTCCGCTCAGGAATTCGCCGATACGCACAAAATGACTCTCCGGGATATAGCGCGGTTTGATTTCCAGGATTTCGCAGGTGCTTACCGGCTGATTGGGGGTCGAGGCACAGCCCGCCAGTGCGAGGCCGATGAGTGCAAGGAGAAGTTGGCGCATACAGGCGGAGTTTTTTCAGTGCCTCTGTCTTGTCAAGCGTCGGCAAGCTCAGCCGTTGGCAGCTTTGACCAGCCGGGTAAACTCCCGGAAATGGGGGTGTTCCGCACTGCCGAGCAGACTGTAAAAAACGGTTTCCGCCGGCAGAATATGCGCCTCCATGTTGAGCAGTTGTTGCAACACGGCGGCCCGGTCATCGCCGCGCCGTTGACTGACGCAGTCGCTGAGCAAGGTCACGCCCAGGTTGTCGCCGAGCGCCTGCACGGCAGTCTGGTAAATACAAATCGGCACCTCGATGCCAATCAGCAAGAGGTGCTCGATATGGTTGGCTGCGAGCCAGCGGTGCAGGACCCCGGCTGTCAGTGCGGAAAAGCTGCTCTTGGAAAAGACGGGAGTGGTGTCCGGCCAGATCGCGCTGAGATCCGGATGGGTGGGACCGAGTTTTTCCGGGATCTGTTCGGTCACTGCAATGGACACGCCCAGCAGTTGAGCCGCTTCGAGTGCGAAGCGACAGCGGCGGAGCAGTTGCTCCTGCTGCGGTATGACTTTGAGGAAAGATGTCTGCAGGTCGATACAGAGCAGGCCGAGATGATCGATGGGATTTGTCATTGAATGGAAAGTTGAGAATGCGGGCAGGTGCAAGAATGAGCCAATTTTGTCGTCATCTTTTCCGGGCTCAGCGCTACCACGCTAGACCGGATCCGGCAGGCGGCTGCTATGGGCGTAGGCTTTACGGGCGCGCACCTGGACGAGGCTGCCGTCCTCCACCACGTAGGCGGTGAGGTGCCCCCCGTAAACACAGCCGGTATCGATGCCGATGGAGCCGGGGCGTTCCAGAATATTCGGACGCGGGGTATGCCCGTAGATGACGAAGGGCTGGCCGCTCCAATAGTCCGCCCAGGGTTTGGCGTTGGGGGCATCCGAACGCTTGGCCGGATTACCTTTTTTATCGATTACCTGGATGTTGGTGATGATGTCAACATCCTGGGTGTGCCAGGGCTGTTGCGGCAGGAAACCGCCGTGCACGAGGACCACATCTTCGGTGGTGCCAAATGTAAACCGCGGCAGTATGTGCAGCAAGTCCCAGTCCTCGTCGGTGAGTGCTTTGATGGTAGCATGATCGTAGCTCTTGAGCAAGTCCTTGCGTCCGTCGCGGCGTGCCCGCAGCAGGCGCAGTTCGTGGTTCCCGAGGATGGCTTCAACTTTATATTCGCGGACCAATTCAAGCACCCCATGACTATCAGGCCCGCGGTTGATCAGGTCGCCGACTTGAATGACGCGGTCACTGGGTTCCAGTTCCAGCGCGTTGAGGAGTTCCTCGAATTCTTCGGCGCAGCCGTGGACATCTCCGATGGCGATCGTTCGTGGCATGTTTCGGGGTGGCAGTATGTTGGATGAGCTGGAATGTTCGTTGCAATCTAAATCAGCTGAATCAGAATGTTGAAAACAAAAGATGCAAGACGTCCCTCAGAGCTCGATTTGCTCGACGATTTCCAGGTCATAGCCGTCCAGACCGACTACTTTGCGCTGGGTGCTGGAGAGCAGGCGGATTTTTTTCAGGCCCAGTTCGACCAGGATCTGGGCACCGATGCCATAATCGCGAAAATCCATTTTTGCGGGTCCGACATCCTTCAGCGCGTAATGGTCCGGGCCTTCGATGACGCGGATCCCGCCCTTGGGTTGTTCGATGTAGAGCAGCAGGCCATGTTGGTGTTGCGCGATCATTTCCATGGCTGTGCTGAGTGAGTTGTAGCCGCCGAGGGTCTTGGAGCGGAAGATATCGCCCAGCAGGTTCTCGCTTTGCACGCGGACGAGAGTGGGGCGTGCGTCGAGCTGGCCCATGCTGAGTGCGATGTGCTGGCGGCCATCAAGGATACTCTGAAAAATATGCAGGTCAAAGGTGCCGAATTCCGATTCGAAGGGACGGGTCAGGACATGTTCGACCAGCTTGTCGCGGGTGTGGCGATACTCGATGAGATCGGCGATCGAGATCAGCTTGAGGCCGTGTTTGGCCTTATATTCGATCAGGTCGGGCAAGCGGGCGAGGCTGCCGTCTTCATTCAGAATTTCGCAAATGACGCCGCTCGGATTCAGGCCGGCCAGTTGCGCCAGATCGACGGCGGCTTCGGTATGACCGGCCCGTTGCAGCACACCGCCCGGCTTGGCGCGGAGTGGAAAAACATGGCCCGGCTGCACCAGCATGGACGGTTCGGATTTCGGGTCGCTGAGGATGCGAATGGTTTCCGCCCGGTCATAGGCGCTGATGCCGGTAGTGATCCCCTCGGCTGCATCGACCGAAATGGCAAAATCGGTCCGATGGGACTCCCGGTTTTCCGCCGCCATGGGATTGATGCCGAGACGCCGCAGTTGGTGGGGCAGCATGGGCACACAGATCAAACCACGGGCATGCAGAATCATCTGATTGACGGACTGGGGGGTCGCTTTGGATGCGGCCATCACGAGGTCGCCCTCATTTTCGCGGGCCTCATCGTCGGTCACGATGACCATTCTGCCTGCGGCAATATCCAGAATGGCCGACTCGACGGAGTCAAAGGCTTGGGCGTTGTTGGCATGGAGAGTCATAATTACAGCGCATCATTCCAGAGCTTTATGTCTGGCGCAATCGTTTTTCAGTGGTAATCCCCTATAGACGCACTCCAGCCGACAGCCGTAACGTTTTCGGAGATGCGGCTACTTGCATAATACGCGCATTTCCACTTACTCGCGGAAAATGAATAAATACGACCCCTACCAGAAAGTTTACAAAGTTCAGGGCAAATTATGCAGTATCATTGATTTATTGCAGAGCTTTGCCGACCCCGAGCATGAGATCGACGGCATGTCGCGCGTTTCGGATTTGCACATGAAGGTTGGCGAACCGATCCGTTACCGCTTTGACGGAGAGTTGGAAATCATTGATCAGGGTGAGGTATTGACCGATGAAATGATCCGGGGGATGGTTTATCCCTTGCTGACGGAGTCGCAGCGGCAGAGTCTTGAGTGCAATGCGAGCGGTGACATTGATGCCGGCTATGAATGGGAGGAGCAGAGGATTAATTTTCGGCTGAATGTGTTTCGCGACCGCGACGGGATGGCCTGTGTCATGCGAATGCTGCCCAAGCATATCCCGGAGGTGGATGAGATCGGGTTCATGCACGAAAAGGTCTGGCATGATATTGTGCAGTTGAAGCAGGGACTTGTGCTGGTGACCGGGGTAACCGGCAGTGGCAAATCCACCACTATTGCCAGTATTCTCGATTACATTAACAAGAGCCGGAAGGTGCGTATCATCACGCTGGAGGATCCGGTGGAGTATGTCTTCCGGAGCGAGCAGGCACTGATCTCGCAGCGGGAAATCGGTGCTCACATCGGATCATTTCCGGCGGGGCTGAGGAGTGCGCTGCGGGAGAATCCGGATATTATTTATATTGGTGAAATCCGCGATGCGGAAACCGCGCAGCTGGCACTGAGTGCGGCGGAGACCGGGCATCTGGTGCTCACTACGCTGCATACCAAGGATGTTAAAGGCACCTTCAGCCGCATCGTGGATATGTTTCCGGAGTCGAAGTCATCCGAAATTGCGGCGCAGCTCTCCTTTTCACTCGCGTATGCGATCAGTCAGAAATTACTGGCGCGCAAGAACGGAGACGGGCGTTTGCCGGTTTTTGAGGTGTTGCGAAACAATGCGGGTATGGCCAACCTGATCCGCACGGCCAAAATCCATCAGATTTATGGTAAGATGGAGACCAGTCAAAACGAGGGCATGAATACGCTCGAACAACATCTGATCCAGCTGGTCGAGCAAGATAGCATCTCTAAAGAAGAGGCCATCCTCCATGCCAACGATGCCTCCATCATGGATCGCTTGAATTAGATTTGCCAAATGCGCCTCGGCTGAAAATTGTCTGCCACATGGTAAAGACGAATAAGCAAGCAACCTGGGGTGGACGTTTTCAATCGGGGCCGGATGCGCTGATGCTGCGGATCGGCGAGTCGGTTTCCTTCGATCAGCGTCTGGCCGCCTTTGATGTGCAGGGCAGTCAGGCACAGGCGGCGATGTTGGCCTATGTCGGGATCATTACCGCCGGGGAGTGCGAGGCGATCTGCGCCGGACTGGATGCGATTCTGGCCCGCATCGAAGCGGGGCAATTTGAATGGGATCCCGCGCTGGAGGACGTGCACATGAATATCGAGCAGGCGCTAACCGCCGCAGTGCCGGCAGCGGCCAAGTTGCATACCGCGCGCAGCCGCAACGATCAAGTCGCCACCGATATGCGGCTCTGGTTCAAATTCGCCTGTGCGGAAATCCGCAGCAGTTTGAATGCGGTGGTGACGGCGCTGGTGGATCTGGCGGACCGAACCCGCAATATTATTATCCCCGGCTACACTCACTTGCAACGCGCCCAACCGGTTTCGATGGCGCACCACCTGCTCGCCTATGTCGAGATGTTTGACCGCGACCGAACTGCGGTGGCGGCGGTCCGGCAGCAAGCTAATTTCTGTCCGCTAGGCTCCGGTGCGATCGCCGGCACGACCTTGCCGATTGACCGCGGCTTTGTGGCGCGCCAGCTCGGCTTTGTGGACGCGGACGGTCAGCCACAATTGACACAGAACAGCATGGATGCCGTCAGCGACCGCGACACCTTCATCGCCTTTGCTGCTGCCTGCGCGACCATCGGTGTGCACCTCTCCCGTTTATCCGAGGATTTTATTCTCTGGAGCAGTGCCGAGTTCGGGTTCGTCAAATTACCCGATGCCTTTACCACCGGTTCCAGTTTGATGCCGCAGAAGAAGAATCCCGATGCTTTTGAGCTGATCCGGGGTAAATCCGCACGGCTGACCGGCAACCTGCAAATGCTGCTGACCATGGTAAAGGGCCTGCCGCTGACCTATAACCGCGACCTGCAGGAGGACAAACCGCCGGTCTTTGACAGCTTCGACCAGGTCACACTGATGCTGGATGCGGTGGCGGCTTGCCTGCCGGGGGTGGTGCCTCAGCCCGCCCGCTGCGCGGCTGCAGTTGCCGATCCGCTGTTGCTGGCGACGGATGTGGTGGACTATCTGGTTCAAAAAGCTGTGCCTTTTCGTGAGGCGCATCATGTCGTCGGCAGCCTGGTCGCACTCAGCGAGCAGTTGGCGTTGCCGCTGAATCAGTTGCCCTTTGAGCAGGTTGTTCCAGTCCATCCAGCCCTGGCGGCGGATTGGACCGAGGTATTTGATCTGGAAAAAGCGCTGGCCGCACGCGATAAAACCGGCATGCCGGGGCCGAAGCAAGTGGACGCGCGGATCGCGCATTGGCGCCAGGCTTGAGCCGGGGCTGCGCTGGCCGGGCAGCGAGTCCGCAGCGCTATCGCGCTGCGGCTACGGGGCTTTTGGGAGATTGCGAAAATGCGCAGCTGCTATTTTAATTGCGGGGTAAGCTTAATTTCATCCGGGTAGCGCGATCGCGTCCCGCAGCGCACGTTGCCGCTGTGGCCTGGTTGACGCCCGGGCATGTCTGGCAGGGTGCCAGGCTCTGCGGACGTTCCTGCGGTGCGGGGACGCACCTGCGCAACCTTGTTAGCGTAAGTTACCCCGCACATACAATTGCAATCTAAAATGCGATACGTGGCACAAAGGCCTTGCTGTTACAAAGCGGGAGAGAGTAGGGTAAATGGTTATCTATAAACTCATGCCGCCACGTGCCTACAGTCGTATCTATAACCCGTCCGCGCTGGAGCAATGGTTTGCCAACGTCGGCCTTGAGTGGGAGCAGCGCTTCGACCCGGCGGCACTGCGGCGGGGGCGTGAGCTGTATCGGGAGGGCCTGATCTCCGGGATTGAACTTTCAAATAATGAGGCCATCGTGCACTGCACCTTTGCCCGCAAGGACACCTGTTATGCGGTGATCGAGTGGCAAGCCGGGCCGGTGGTGCGCAGCTCGACGGAGGACAATTCGCTGGGGCATGCCGTCGCGGTGGCGGGCCTTTATGAGATCGAAGAACTGATTGCCGATGAGATTCCCGCGCTGCCATATGTGCCCAGGGCGAACGATTCGTCCGCCGCGGAACCGGTCGAAGTCGAAGCACCGCCGGCCACGGTGGAACAGCCAGCGCGGCCCGCCCGCCAATTGACGCCGCGCTTTGAGGGCATCCGCTCCGGTTTGCGGCTTACCGCGTATTGGACGAATCCGGACTTCAGCCGGGACGCGGCCCTGCGCGAGGACGCGCAGCCATTGGTCAGCCAGGAGCGTGAGCTGCTGGTGCGTTTGACCGTTCTGGCGAAGAGTGCAGGTTTGCACTACCGCCACCGGAGCCATGATTTCAGCTTCAACGACGTCGAGCAGATTGCGGCATTTTTAAAACTCACCTTGCCGCGTTGGGAGACGATTTTCGGCAGTGTGGAGCTGGACCTGGAGGCCCAGTTGATGGCGGAGGGGGCCCGTGAGGTAAAAATTGTGGGCCGGGTAGAAGCGGAGGGCCGGCAGGGGATGCGTGTGGATTGGCGGCTCAAATTAGGGCAGCGCTGGCTGGACCCCGAGGATGCCGAGCGGCTCGCCCGGGCCGGGCGCGGCACGCATGTGGTGCGTGGGCTGGGCCTGGTGCACATTGGCGCGGAACAGTCGGAGGCACTGGCCGAGTGGCGGGTGGCTGCAGCCGGGACTTTGGCCGCTGCGCAGACCTGGCCCCGCTATATGGTATTTTCACTCTTTGCAGAGCGCGGGGCCGAACTCGACCTGGAGCAGGAGCTGGAAGCCTGGCGCAGCGCGTTGACGGCCCACTGTTCGGAATCGGAGCAGTTGCCGCAGCTGCCCGCTTTTCTGCGGCATTATCAGGAGCTGGGTGTGCGCTGGATGGCGAACCTGCGGCAGCAGGCATGTCATGGTCTGCTGGCGGATGAGATGGGTCTGGGCAAGACACTGCAAGTGCTGACGCTGTTGCAGTTTTTCCCCTTTGCGGCGCAAGACAGTTTAATTGTCTGCCCGGCCAGTGTGGTACCGGTGTGGCAGAATGAAGTGCGGCGCTGGTATCCGGATCTGGATACGGAAATTTTACGCAGTGGCTGTGATTTTTTGCAGCGCGATACCGGCGGTCCGAAATTATGGATCGCCAGTTACACGCAGCTGCGGCGGCACAAGCACTTGTTGGATGCGGTTGAATTTGGCTACGCCGTGTTGGACGAAGCGCAACAGATCAAGAATCCGGAGGCCAAGGTAACCCAGGCCTGCTGCGCCATCCGGGCCGAGTGCCGGCTGGCATTGACCGGCACCCCGATTGAAAACCGCCTGCTCGATCTGTGGACTTTGTTTCGCTTTCTCATGCCGGGCCTGCTGGGGAGTCGGCGGCGCTTTGAGGATCATGCCAATGCGGCCAGGCTGGAACTGCGCCGCAGTTTTGAGCTACGGCTGCAGCAGCAGATTGCACCCTTTATCCTGCGGCGCCGCAAAGAGCAGGTGGTGAGTGAACTGCCGCCCAAACTGGAGATGGACCTGATTTGCCCGATTACGGAAGTGCAGCGGCAGCACTACCAGAGTCTGCTGCAGCGGGGCCGCGAGCAGATGGGCAACGATCTGCAGGCCGCGATGCAGCGCAATGCGATGCACTTCTTCGCACTGCTGACGCGGCTGCGCCAGGTATGCTGCGACCCCGGCTTGCTGCCCGGTGCAGCCGCTACGGATATCCGCCAGAGTGGCAAAGTTATGATGCTGTTGAGCCGACTGGAGGAGGCACTGCAGGGTGATGGCTCACGCAAAGTCGTGATTTTCAGTCAGTTTGTGCAGCTCCTGCGGCGCTTGAAGCCGGAGATTCAAAAGTCCTTTCCCAGGGTAAAACTCTATGAGCTGACCGGGCAGAGCCGCGACCGCTCCGCTCCGGTCGCGGCCTTTCAGGACGATCCCGGCCCCGCCGTTATCCTGGTCAGTTTGAAGGCAGGCGGGACCGGGATCACGCTGCACGCCGCCGATTACGTCTTTCTGCTCGACCCCTGGTGGAACCCGGCGGTGGAGAACCAGGCGATTGACCGGGTGCACCGCATCGGGCAGCAACGCCGCGTTTTTGTGTATCGCATGATCACCGAAGGCACGATCGAGCAACGTATCCAACAACTCAAGCAGCAGAAACGGGAACTCTTCGAAAATACGCTGGGTCACCTCGGCAATGCCAAAGATCTGCGCGAACACTTCGGCGATCTGGAGGATCTGGCGCAGTTGCTGCCGGCTGAGTAGCGGGGGTCATCGGCCTGACGGACCGATGCTACAAGGTAGCATCCAGCGCGATGCTGGATGACTTGCGGACTGATGCTACGGGGATGTTGGGAGCATGCCGAGGCGGGCCTTGAGCCAGTCTTTGAGGGCATCGATGGCTTCCGGGCCCTGGGTAAGCAGGATGTAGATGATGCCCGCATAGAGTGCCATCGCGAGCAGGCCGATACCGAAAGCGGCAATCGCCAGCAGGCCATCTTCCTCCGACAACCCGACCCCGATCAGAAAAATGACCATGGCCGGAAAGGTATTGGTCAAGGGAATCGGCAGCACCATCAGACAGGCCATGATCAGGATGACGCTGGCGAGTCCGGCTTGTCCGGCACGTGAGCGGATCCAGCGCTGACGGGGGCGAATCCAGCGTTCAATTTTTTGCAAAAAGCGGGTGG
>Ga0100385_1000955_pt1 | contig 31298 bp, 24 predicted proteins | sample CryGeymeta201509_FD_81543 | JGI IMG/M metagenome (GOLD analysis project Ga0100385, IMG submission 81543) | Groundwater microbial communities from Crystal Geyser aquifers in Utah, USA - Crystal Geyser metaG 2015-09 | ecosystem: Environmental > Aquatic > Deep subsurface > Groundwater | place: USA... | reverse complement strand
ACTCCATAGAACATTCCATTATCAGGACATTTTTTTATACAACCCCAAGATTCTATTGAAAAACGATTGTCATAACAGTAAATTTTATCTTGAGCTTTAACTTCAAATTGAGCTTTAACTTCAAATGAAGAAGTTAAAGAAAGCACAGAAATTAAAATCCCTAAATTTAATCTTTTTGACATATACTTATTTTTTCTGAATGTACTTATCTACATTATCATATAACTTACATTTTGTCAAGAATTATTTACATTTTTATTAAAATAAAAAACCCTAGACTCATAATTGAGACTAAGGTTATGTATAAATTGTAAACTTTCAAATACTATTTAGTCTCAGAAAGTTCTTTTCTTAGAGTTAGAGGATCTTTTCTGATCTCAAATTTTCTTCTTCCTAGAATAGAGTCCAAGAAATATCCTGAACTAGATCCCAAAACCTGATCAAAGTCTAATATCCCTTCATCATAAACATTACCGATAGTAGACATATTTCCAGCTACTAGTTTCTGGAATTGATTCTCTGATATTCTTTTATACCAAAGAAAGTATTCCCCATCCTCTACAGATGTAAACGAGATAGATTCTCCTTCAGGAAGAGAAAGAAATATTTCTTTCCATTCTTCACTTTTTTGGGAAAAAACTCCATCTCTTATCTCTCTTTCTAATTCGTAACATTCATCTAAAGTTTCTTTTAGATGAGATTTCTTATAATTTAAAGAATCTGTTCCTTCGCCGTAATGATATTCAGTCTGAGTTTCAAACACTAATCTTGAATATTTTTTCAAGATTTCAGAATCAAAATCCAGAATATGTAATAAAAAAGTAATTTTTTTTATTATACGATTAATATCGTATTCTATACTATTAATTTCTCTTTCAAGAGATTTAGATTCTTCAGAATTACCAAAAGAATTACCAAACAAATTTTTAAATAAATTCAACATACTTAATTTCCTCTTTTTATCAAAGAACATTTAACAGTCATGATTATAACATTTTTTATATATTTGTCAAGTACATTAAACGAAAAAATATTATTCCATATCATCTTTCAAATTTAAAATATCCTTCTTTTTTTATTGTCGTTTTTAATTTATTTGATAAATATATTTTTTCTGTTATACTATATATAGTTATTTTTTGGAAGAGTCGCATAGAGGCCTAGTGCGCACGCTTGGAAAGCGTGTATGGGGAAACTCATCGAGGGTTCGAATCCCTCCTCTTCCGCCCAAAAATTAAATATTAGGATTCTACTAATTATGGATAAATAAAGATAAATACATTACATTCTCAGATTATTTCATATAATTCATCACAGATAGAAGAGGTTAGAGAAATTTGTAATTTCTTATCGGAATTCATAAATAATAATTTGAATGATTCCAAAAACAAACTCTGGCATGGTGGACCTGTTTGGTTTATCAATAGAAATCCTATAGTATCATATACTGTCCGAAAAAGTGGAAAAGTAGCTCTTATTTTCTGTAGTGGCCAAAGTTTTGATGAACCATCTTTAGTAAATACAGGTAAATTCAAAGAATCTGAGATTTTGTATAGTGACATAAAAGAAATTAACATAGATGATTTAAAAAGATGGCTTAATAAGTCAAGTAAAATCCAATGGGATTATAAAAATATTGTTAAAAGAAAAGGTGTATTGGTAAAATTAACTTAATAAAATAATATTCTAATGAAGAAATCTATATTAATAACAGCAACTCCTGGAACAGGAAAATCTGCCGTTTGTGATGAATTAAATCGACTTGGATATAAGTCATTTGGAATTGAGAATATTGAAGGATTATTTACAATGATTAATAAGAATACTGGGAAACCTTTTGAAGATTATGATAATAATGATTTTGAGAAAGTAAAACAATCTACCTGGATTTGTAGTAAGCAAAAATTAGAAACTCTTATTAAAGAGAATTCTGATAGCACTGTATTTTATTGTGGAACTACATCCAATCTTGATGATATGCTTCCATTATTTGACAAAATATTTTTATTAAAAGTAAATCAAAATATACTTTGTGAGAGGCTTAGTACTCGTACATCAAATGATTTTGCAAAAACAAAAGAAGTTCAAGAATGGGTGTTTAGTTGGAAATCAGAATGGGAAAACCATATAAAAGAAAAAGGAGCCATAATCATTGATGCAAGTAAATCAATTAAAGAAGTTACAGAAAATATCATTAGAGAAGTACATAATTGAATTAATCTTAATAATTTTAATGAATAAAAATGACATTAACCCAAAATTATACTATTACACTTGTCCAGAAGCACTAGGATTCTTAGAAATAGAGTTAGATGAAGAAAATAAAATAAAAAATGCAGTTTTTACAGATACAAAAAAACATAATTATTTAGAGTCACCGGAATTAATTAAGAAAACTTTAGACGATTATTTTTTTAGAAACAAAAATTTACCTAATTATTTAATTTCAGATAAAATTGAAGGCACAGAATTTCAAAAAAGTGTTTGGAATGCCATAATTACAATCCCATTTGGTGAGACAATAACTTATACTAAAATTGCTATTAAAATTGGAAGACCTAAAGCTTCTAGAGCAATTGGGAATGCATGTGGGAAAAACCCTATAGCTCTCTTTATTCCTTGTCATCGTGTTGTAAAAGAAAAATCAGAGAATTATGGATATTACTGGGGTAAAGAAAGAAAAAAATGGTTACTAGATTTAGAAAGAGATGATCTATAAATGTTATTCTCTAGAATGTATTTAAATTAAAATCGTAATAAATAGTTGACAAATTTTTAATTTTATAATACAATTCATCCTGTTCTTTTGTTTTATTTTATTATATGAAAATTAAGATTTTTGTTTGTCTGGTAAATAAATTTTTATTAACTGAAATCAAATTTATAAAGAAAAGAAAATCTTCTATAAATTTATCGAAAAAATATGACAAAACACTTTCTGATATTACTATATTCGAAGATTTATATCTAAGAAAGCTAGATTTAGGATTAATTAAATTATCTATTAATCTAACTAACTCTAGTAAAATTAGATTAATTAAACTAAAAAAAGAAAAGTTAAATAACTTTTCTCAATATGATATTATGAAAGTTATTTTTCCAGCAAAATATAGTTTATTAAGAGAGATATCTTCAAGTAAAAGTAACCTCTTTACTTTAAATAGAGAAGATTATGAGAAAGAATTAAAAATTTGCTCTTATATTCATAAAGTCTTAATATCTGTACACATTCCATAAACTAAGTAATTTATATTATAAAGCTATACATTTTTTGTGTATAGCTTTTAAATTTATACTTGATTTTTATTGAAAATAAAGGTATTATTATATACAAGCCGTATTTTAATATTATAATACTACGGACAATATTATTAACTAACCCTTTAAAAATGAGTAACTCAAAAGAAGTCCGATCCAAAATGGATATTTTATTAGCAGAAAACCCTATAAATATACCAAATATTGGAGAAGATGTTGTTGGAAAAGTTTTAGAAATTGGAACAAATGCACTATATATAGATTTAGGAATAGGAACTGGTATAGTATTAGGAGAAGAATTAAATGATGGATTTGGGACTTTCAAACAATTGAAAATTGGTGATGAAGTAACCGCCACAGTTATGAATCTAAACACTGATGATGGATATATAGAATTATCTATGAAATCTGCATCTGAAGATAAAGTTTGGGATGACCTATATGAGAAAAAAGAAGCAAATGAGCCTGTTGATGTAAAAATTCTTGATGCAAACAAAGGTGGACTTTTAGTACAAATAAATGGAATTGTTGGATTTTTACCAGTTTCTCAATTAGCATATGATCATTATCCTAGAGTAGATGGTGGAGATAAAAATAAAATTTTATCTAGATTAAATGATTATATAAACACTACTTTTAGAGTATCTATTATAACTGTTGATAGAGATGAGAATAAATTGATTGTTTCTGAAAAAATAGCTAGAAAATCTGAAGAGTTAAATCTAATTAATTCTTATGAAAAAGGTGATATAATCGAAGGTGAAATTACTGGTGTTGTAAATTTTGGTATTTTCTTAAAATTTGGAACTCCTGAGCAAAAAATCGAAGGTCTTGTGCATATTTCAGAACTTTCTTGGCAATTAGTTGAAGATCCAAAAACAATGTTTAAAGAAGGTGAAAAAATTAAAGCTAAAGTTATCGATGTGTCTAATGGAAAAGTTTCTCTTTCCGTAAAAGCTTTATTGGAAGATCCATGGCAAACTGTTGCTGTTAATTTCAAACCTAATCAAGAAATAAAAGGTACTATATTAAAGATGAATCACTTTGGTATATTTGTTCAACTAGAAGGAAATATACGAGGGTTAGTACATAGCTCTGAAATTGAAAAGGAGAAAGCAAAATATAATGGTCTCAAAGAAGGTATTGTTCAAATATTCAAAATTATATCTGTAGATCCAGCTGAACATAGAGTTAGCTTGTGTTTAGCATAAATTATAAAATTTAAATCTAAATTAATAATGAAACAATTTAGTAAAAACATATTGTCTGGTGTATTATCCCTATTAGCTATAATAGTAGTATTTAGTTTTATATCATCACAATCAAAACCAACAAGTGATACTATATCATTGTCTCAAGTTGTGACAGAAATTCAGAATGATCAAGTAAAAAACATTGTAGTAAAAGATAATCAAGTTAATATTACTCTAAAAGATGATTCTGTGAAAACAGCTGAGAAAGAACCTTCTGGAACTTTCTTGGAATCATTACAGAATTATGGTGTATCATCAGAAAAAATTCAAGCACTTGATATCAAAGTAACCAATAATGATGGTTCAAAATTAGCTCTCAATATATTTTTGAGTTTATTTGTTCCTATATTATTAATAGGATTACTACTATGGTTCTCTATTAGACAAGCTCAAAAAGGAAGTGCTCAAGCTATGAGCTTTGGAAAGTCTATGGCTAGAATGGTATTACCATCTAAAGACAAGAAAAAAAGACTTACTTTTAAAGATGTTGCTGGGCTAAAAGAAGCAAAAGAAGAATTATATGAAATTGTTGAATTTCTAAAAAATCCTAAAAAATATACTGATATTGGAGCAAAAATTCCTAAAGGAATATTATTAGTTGGTCCTCCTGGAACAGGTAAAACTCTTCTTGCAAGAGCTGTAGCTAGTGAAGCTGAGGTTCCTTTTTTCTACACATCTGGATCAGAATTTGTCGAGATGTTTGTTGGAGTTGGAGCAAGTAGAATTAGAGATTTATTCAAAACTGCTGAGAAAAACTCGCCTGCTCTTATTTTTATAGATGAATTAGATGCTGTTGGTAGATCTAGAGGTTCTGGAGTTGGTGGAGGTAATGACGAAAGAGAGCAAACCCTTAATCAGATTTTAGTTGAAATGGATGGATTTGAACCAAATAAAGGTCTGATTGTACTAGCAGCAACTAATAGACAAGATGTATTAGATCAGGCTTTATTAAGACCTGGTAGATTTGATAGAAAAGTTACTCTTGATTTACCAGATATTAGTGAAAGAGAGCAAATATTAGCTGTTCATTCCAAAACTAAACCTCTGAAAAAAGATGTTAGCCTAAGAAAAATCGCTGAGAGAACTCCTGGATTTTCAGGAGCAGATCTTAATAATCTTCTAAATGAAGCAGCTATATTCTCAGCTAAAAAAGATGAGAAAGATATTTCTGAATTAAACATTTTAGAATCTATTGATAAAGTTCTTATGGGACCAGAAAGAAGAAGTCGTATAATAACTGAAAAAGAGAAGAAGATTGTAGCATATCATGAAGCTGGGCATGCTGTTTGTGCTTACTTTATGGAACATTCTGATCCTGTTCAGAAAGTCACCATTATAGCTAGAGGTCAAGCTGGTGGATATACTCTAAAATTACCAACTGAAGATAGAAGACTTCACACAAAATCTGAGTTTGAAGCTGATATAGTAGTTGCATTAGGAGGATATGTTGCTGAAGAAATGATTTTTGGAGAAGTAACTACTGGGGCTTCTAATGATATCCAAAAATTAACTCAAATTGCTGAGAACTATGTCAGATACTATGGTATGAGTCCATTAGGTCCAATTCACTATGCTGACTATCCAAACAATAGAACAGGAGAAATACCAACTTTAAGCCAAAAAACTCTTGAAGAAGTTGACAAAGAAGTAAAAGGATTAATTTCACAAGCTTATACAACTTGTAAAGATGTATTAAGTAGACATAGTGAAGAACTAGAAAGATTAGCTCTTGAACTAATAGAGAAAGAGACAATTGAAAGACCTTTATTCGAATCTATTATGAAAAATGAAGTTAAACTTTCAGAAAAAGAAGATGATCTCAACACTAAAAAAACTAAGTCTACTATCAAAAAAGATTAAAATTTGATATGGACTAAACGAACACTTAATGGTATAATATTAAGTGTTAAGGATGTGTAGCTCAGCTGGTTAGAGCGGGCGTCTTATAAGCGCCAGGTCGGTGGTTCAAGTCCACCCATATCCACATTTAATTTTAAATAAAGCAAATCATATATTGAACATGTAACAGGTTATTGATGATATAGAATAAAAACAAATAAAACAATATAAAAAGCCATTTTAAATTTAAAAAAGCAGTATTTATTAATTTACTTACTGCTTTTTTATGTTTTTTCAGGTTTAAATAGAATTTTTTAAAAAAATTCTATTTAACTTCTAATTTCATCTGAAAGATTTAAATTATTTACTTCTTCTTCAATGTTTTTATTAAGATCAATATAAACACCTATTAAGCAATTTTCTAACAACTTATCTAAATTTTTTGCTATTTTGAGTCCCCTTAACTTTAAATGTCTTCCTATTTCTTTTGGTAATTTTAGATTCTCTATTGTCTCTAATTTATTTAAATTAAGACTTCCTCCTATCTTCTCTGGTAATTTGAGATTATCGGCTGTCTTTAATGCATTCAAACCAAGACTTCCTCCTATCTTCTCTGGCAATTTGAGATTATCGGCTGTCTTTAGTACATTCAAACCAAGGTTTCCTACTATTTCCTTTGGTAATTCTAAATTATCAGCTGTCTTTAATCCATTTAAATTAAGATTTCCTATTATCTTCTCTGGTAATTTGAGATTATCGGTTGTCTTTAACCTATCTAAATTAAGATTTCCTACTATTTCCTTTGGTAATTCTAAATTCTCGACTGTTTCTAATCTATCTAAATAAAGATATCCTCCTATTTCCTTTGGTAATTCTAAATTATTGATTCTTTCTAATCCACTCAAATCAAGATATCCTCCTATTTTCTCTGGTAATTTTAAATCATCAGCTTTTTCTAATCCACTTAAATTAAGATGTCCTCCTATTTTCTCTGGTAATTCTAAATAATAGGCTTCATATAATCCACTTAAATCAAGACCTCCTCCTATTTTCTCTGGTAATTCTAAATAATAGGCTTCATATAATCCACTTAAATTAAGATTTCCTACTATTTCCTTTGGTAATTCTAAATTATCGGCTGTCTTTAATCCATCTAAATTAAGATTTCCTCTTATTATATCTGGTAGTTTTAAATTTTCTGCTGTTTTTAGATAACCTAAATCAATATCTCCGTAATGATAACCTATATCTCCAGATAAAGCTTCTTCTTGTGTTAAACTTATTTTATCTGCTGTTGTATCTAATATAAATGCTAAATCTTCTTTTACATCTCTTCCTCTCTTTACCTTTTCTAATCTTGGATCTTGATTATATCCAAAACTTATAAATTCCTCTTCTAATTCCCAACTCAATATTAAATCTTCTTTATTTAGTTCTTCTTTATTCTCTATTTTATCTAATATTTCTGTTAATCTCTTTGCATTCTCATCTTTCTTTTTGTATTCTTCTGCTTTATCTCCAAATTCTTCTAGCTTTTCACTCAATATATTTGTTCCTGCTATATATTCATCCATATTTTGTTCTTCTGCTATTCCTCTTATCTCTACTATTTCTTCTCCTTCCATCCTGATTGTGATTCTTGGATTTTCTATTTGTCCATTCTTGTTTTTGCTATAATATATATAAAAGTCTCCCATTTCTAAATAGCTTTCTGCTGTTGATTCACTTGCTATACACCATCCTGTATTTCTTCCTTCTAATGTCTTTGTTACTTCTTTTGGTTCACTTCCTTTCTCATATCTTATCCATTCTCCTTCTGTTATTGATAATTCTGTATTGCCTTCTACTTCTGCATTTTTTAAGGCTTTTGCATATAATTCTCCAAAGTCTGCTTTCTTGATTAATTTTTCCAATTCTTCATCTTCTCCTACTTCTATCTTATTTTCTTCTACATATTTTATTATTCCATCTACTGCATAGGCTAATGCTTCTCTATTTAATTCTGGGTATGGGGCTACTGTTCCTTTACTTCTTTTTCCAAATTTAAATGTTTCTTTATCATATTTAGATAATTTTAACATTCCTTGGAACATCCAATACTTTGCCCACATTGGATAATGGCTTGTATCACTGCTTATTAGATAATCTGCCCATTTACCTAAACTTTTTTCTTGATCTTTGGCTATAGTTCCTATTGATCCTTCTTTCATTCCTGACCTTTCTATATCTTTTTCTGTATATTCTCTCTCAAAAAACTCTCCTAGCTCTCCTCCTTGTCCTCTCTCTATTGCTTGTTTTCTTTGCACATTAAAGTAACTTAATGGTATTTCTTCTGCTTCCATTACATGATCTTTGTATAGATATCTTCTCTTTACTCTTTCTTTTAACTCTTCATTCTCTTCCATTCTAGCATTATCTCTTTCTAATTTCCTTAGCCAATTTCCTAGCTTTTCTACTGGTTTTTGACTTACTTTCTCTCCTCTTTCTTTTGTTCTCTTAGTTTCTGCTTCTACTTCTTCACTTATATGTAAGTTTCCGAATTTTTTCTTTATAAATTCTGCTCCTTTCTTCTCTTCCATACTTAATCCTAATTCTTTTCTTACTTCTTCTAATTTTATTTCTTGTTCTGATCTTTTCTCTTCTAGTACTTTTTCTAATTCTTCTTTCTCTTCTATATTTTCTTCTATTATCTTAGCTTCTAGTTCTTCTATATTGACTATTTCTTATTCTCTATTTTCTTGTTCTTCTTCTATTATCTCTTTATTATTTGTCATTTTCTCTTCCATATTTTTTTACTTAATTTTATTGTTTCTTCTTGTTCAACTCACTCTTTTATTTTACTATCTTTTTACTTTTAACTCAAGGTTGGTTTATATATTTTGTATAAAAATACTAATTACTGCCTCTTTAGTACATCCAGATAAACCTGTTTTGGTATATGAATCTTAGCTTTATCAGCTAATCTTTTTTTACCAGCCTTCTGTTTTTTCAATAATTTATCTTTTCTAGTTCTATCTCCTCCATACAACTTAGCTGTAACATCTTTCCTAAAAGCAGATAAGGTCTCTCTAGCTATAATATTACCTCCTATGCTTGCTTGAATTGGAATTGAATATTGTTCTCTTGATAAGCTATTTTTAAGCTTATGAACTATTCTTTTACCTTCTTCGGCTGATTCATCTTTATACACAATCTGAGACAAAGCCTCTACTTCTTCACCTGCAACCAAAATATTCATTTTCACTACCTCTGCATCTCTATATTCTATAGGCTCATAGTTAACAGAAGCATATCCTGAAGTTGAGCTTTTTAAGGCATCATAAAAATCAACAATTATTTTAGATAAAGGAACATTATACTCAATCACAGCTCTTTCTTCTGTAATATATTTTGTATTTATAAATTCACCTCTTCTTTTCTGAATAATATCCATAACTCCTCCGATATATTCAGTTGGTGTCATAATTTCTAATTTTACCCACGGTTCCATTACTTTTTCTATTTTAGTTTGTTCAGGAAAATCTGTTGCTGAATAAATTATTTCTTTTTCTCCATTTGTTTTGAAAATTGTATATGATACTGAAGGAGTACTTATAACTAAATCTAATTCATATTCTCTTTTTAATCTTTCTGTAATAATTTCTAAATGCAACATACCCAAAAAACCACATCTAAATCCTTTTCCCAAAACTTCTTTTGACTCTGGTTCAAAAAATAATGATGAATCTGATAATTTCATTTTATTTAAACCATCTCTTAAGGTAGGATAATCTTCTGCTGTTTCTACAAAAATAGAAGCATATACAACCGGAGTAGGCTCTATATACTCAGCTAAAGGTTCTACTACAATATCATCTTTCCTAATAGCAATAGTATCCCCTACTCTTACATTTTCAACTTCTTTCAAGCCAGTCGCTATATAACCAATCATCCCAGCTTCTAATCTATCTGTTCTAAATTGGTTTGGATTAAATATTCCAACTTCCAAAGCTTCAGTTTCTTGCTTTTTTGCTAAAAATTTAATTGGATCAGCTCTATTAATAACTCCATCGAATATTCTAACACTAGCTATAACTCCTTTATAAGAATCAAAGGTTGAATCAAAAATTAAGGCTCTAAAAGGTTTATCTAGAGAATTTAAATTAGAATGATTAGGTTCTGGAATAATCTCTATGATTTTTTGTAAGAGATTATCTACTCCAAAACCAGTTTTCCCAGAAACTTCTAGGATTTCACTCTTATCAACTCCTAATAATTCACAGATTTCTGCTTTAACTTCATCTACTCTAGCATTAGGTAAATCTACTTTATTTACAACTGGAATGATTTCTAAATTTTGATCCATTGCCAAATATACATTAGCTATAGTTTGAGCCTGAATTCCTTGTGTTGCATCCACTAATAAAATTGCTCCTTCTACAGCTGCTAAGGATCTTGATACTTCATAAGTAAAGTCAACATGCCCTGGTGTATCTATTAAATTTAAATAATATTCTTTGTACTCAAAATTATTTTTTTTATCATCAGGAATAATATATTTTACCCTTACAGGTTGCATCTTAATAGTTATTCCTCTTTCTCTTTCTAATTCCATTGAATCCAAAACTTGTGCTTGCATTTTTCTAGATTCAATTGTGTTTGTTAATTCCAAAATTCGATCAGATAATGTCGATTTACCGTGATCTATATGTGCAATTATACTAAAATTCCTGATATTTTTCATAATACCTACATTATACCGTAAAATCTATTTTTTAGCAAATATAAGGGATATAATAGATAATAATTTACAATTAATCCTTCATTAATTCTTTAAATTCTTCAACCATATCTACTGGAGTAGGATCTATTCCATATTCTAAAGCCAAATAATATGCTGTCCAGTCTCCTATTAAGATCATTGAGACAAGATTAGCAAGGTGATTACCATAGTCCTTAACAACAAGATTTTTAACATCTAAACCTCTACCTTCAAATAGATTTTGTAATACTTTCATTCTTTTTACACATCTATCCTTAGCCTCTGATTCATTGTTTAATAATACAAATTGAAATTTAGCTTGAGGATTAGTAAATCCTACCATCTCATTATGATTTAATTCTGGGAAATAATTCCAAAAACAAGGAGTTTTTGCATTTTCATTGATTTTAATTTTCCATAATAAAGCAGCTGTTTTAAATTCATTACTTGTATAAATAACTGGTGTTTTTCCTTTAATCAAAGTTGCCATTTCTTTTCCTTTTTCTTCAAAATTAGAAGGCTTTACATTAACTAATGCTTTTACTAATCTTTCTGATACTCCAGCATCAATTACTTTATATTCTACTAAAACTGTTAGCATTGCTTTTAATATATATAATGTTGCATATCTTGGTTGAAACATTATATCAGGTTGTGGAAGTACAATAAAAGGTTTTTTTAATTCTCGTGCTTTTTCTATCAATTTACCACCTGCTGCCATTGCAACTACAAATTCTGATTCCTCAAGAGCCGTCTCATAAGCTGATAAAGTCTCTTCTGTATTACCTGAATAAGAAACAACCATTACAAGTGAATTTTTTCTAATTCTTCTTGAAGCTCCATAACTTCTATGAATAAAAACGGGTGGTAAAGTTTTATTGTCAGATAATTGAAAATATGCTGATAATAAAAGTTCTGAAGGTAAAGCTGAGCCTCCCATTCCACTAACAATAATTTCATCAAATGATTGTGTATATTGCTGAGTGAATTTATTTATAATATCTTTTGGAAAATTTTCTATTTCAAATTCTTGATGAATCTGTTCAACCGACTCTAAAATAACTTTTCTTAAATTAGATTTATCTAAGTTTTCGTTCATATATTTACATTTATTACTATAAATTATATTATTTATAATACTTATTTATTTTATCATCCAAAATCTAATATATCAATATATTTAAATTATTTCTTGTATTTTATCCAAAATATTATCTTCTTTGTAATCTAACTCTACTTTAGACAAAGCACTATCTTTTATAATATACGTTGTATTAATACCTAATTTTGATAAGAAATCTATATCATGGGAAATAATTATAACACTTCCAGGAAAGTTAACCAATGAATTTAAAATAGAATTTTTCGCATTTATATCAAGATTATTAGTCGGTTCATCTAATAGTATCGCTTCAACTGAATTCAAAGTTATCATCGCAAAGGCAAGTCTCGCTGTTTCTCCTCCTGACAATTCTTTACTATATTTATTCACTTGCTCTTCTTCAAAGAATAAGAAATCTCTCAATCTATTTCTAATTGAATTTAGACTAGCTTTTGGATTGTATCTTTTCATATTTTCAATCAGAGTTTGATTTGGATCTACAAGATCATAGTTTTGGCTAATATACTCAATTCTAGCATTGATAGATTTACTTATATCACCTGTCAAATATTCTTTGTTGTTATCTTGCATAGATTTTAATAAAGTTGTCTTACCAACCCCATTTTTCCCTAAAATTACTATCCTTTCTCCGTATTCAATATCTAAATTTAAATTGCTGATAAGACTATTCTCATTAATAGATATATATCCTTTTCTAATTTCCACAATATGTTTTCCCGAGAAATCTTTATTGGAAATCATATCATATTTGATATAAGGATTTATATCTGGCTTATACATATCGAGATTCTCTTGATTTTGCTCTACTCTTTTTTGGAACATGATTTGCTTTTGTCCTGCTCTTACTTGTGATTTACTTTTGAAATAACCCTTATCCATACGAGATATTCCTCTATCTCTATCTTGTTTTAGTTTTTTTGCAAAGGCTTTATTCCTCTCAAATCTTGTATTTTCTATTGTAATAGATCTATTTAATTTAGATTTTCTTTTAAGGGCTAACTCAAATTTTCTTAATTTAGCTTGTTCTTCTAAATTCTTTTGTTCTTGATAAAAATCATAGTTTCCTCCAAACTCTCTGATAAGACATTTATCTAATTCCCATATTCTATTAACAACTTGATTTAAAAAATAAACATTATGAGAAGCAACTATAACACTTTTCTCATATGCCTTAATAAAATTTTGGAAAATTATTTGGGAATCTATATCCAAATGATTATTTGGTTCATCCATTAATAAAACATCTGGATTAATAGCCTCTGCCATAGATATATGAATTTTAACTAATTCACCACCACTAAACTGATTTAAATTCTTTGTAGTGTCTACTATTAATCTATACTTTTTTTCCAGAATTTCAATTACCCCCCACCATTCATCCAATGCTTTTGATAAATATTCTGATAAGTTTTGTTTAGATTGAAATAATTCTAAGTTAAGTTGCGGTAGATACCAAATTGTACCATATGATTCCAATTTCCCTTCTGATATAGATTGTGTCTGGTTAATAATTTTTAATAAAGTAGTTTTTCCTGATCCATTATTGCCTATCAAACCTATTTTTTGGCCTTGATGTACTGATATATTTATTTCTTCTAGGATTAATTTGAATGGGGTTTTGACTTTTATATTATGTAAACTAACATAATGAGCGTGCAGATTTTTCATAAAATTATTAAAAATTGGGTATTATCTAGTATTATAGTACAGAATTTGATTAAAAACAAGGTAATCATCATAAAAATTATAAAAAATATGTAATTTTATATTGACATATCTACATTAATCATATATAATGTCATAGCACATTAACAAAATTAAAGAAAGTTATATGGATAAACTGACTTGTTTGATTTCAAGCCTGGTTTCTTTTTTGATCAGTTTTACTTTTACTTATGAAGTAAAAGCTGATAATGTCTGTATAATCGAAGAAAACAGTCCCGTACAAGTTGGAGAACCTTGGTATATTTGGGTAGATCATGTTCCTAATCCTTATTGGGAACCACAAGTTTTACCTCAACCAAACATATTATGGATTGAGGATGAAAAAAATCTCCAAGCTATTTGCTTAGAACAAGAACAGAGTAATATTCCTAATGATACTTCAGAGAAAAATATTTTTTCTGAAACAAGCCAAAAGAATATTACTGAAAAATAAATCTTGATATAACTTAAATATAAATACCTACTATTATAATAGTGGGTATTTTTGTTTTTTTAATTAGAATTTAGACATATAATTTTCTAAATCAGAGATCTGAACTCTTTTTTGTTCCATTGTATCTCTATGTCTAATTGTAATGGTATTATCTTCTTTTGACTGATAGTCTATTGTAATACACCAAGGAGTCCCAATTTCATCTTGTCTTCTGTATCTTTTACCAATTGAACCTGCCTCGTCATAAGTAACCATAAGTCCTTTTTGCCTAAGATCAATGTAAATTTCTTCTGCTTTTTCCCTCAAACCATCTTTTTTCATCAAAGGAAGTATAGCTAACTTGTAAGGGGCTAATTTATATGGCAATCTAAATACTATTCTTGACTCTTTCTCACTGATTTCTTCTTCATGATAAAACTCAAACAATAGCATCAAAAACATTCTATTTACCCCTGCTGACATTTCTATTATATATGGATTATATCTTTTATTGTTTTCTGGATCAAAGTAAGATAAATCTTTTTTACTAAATTTAGAATGCTGATCAGTATCATAGCTAGTTCTATTATGGACTCCTTCCATTTCTTTGAATCCTAAATCCCCAAATTTATATTCTATGTCCCAAGCATCAAGGGCATAGAAGACTAATTCATCCTGATTATGCTGTCTATATTTTAGATTTGTATCAGAAATTCCTAAAAATTTTGTGTAAAATTCCCATCTATTATTTTTCCAATATTGATACCATTCATCTACAGATTTTTCATTTTCTAATTTAAATTCATCTGGCTTTATAAAGTATTGCATATCAATCTGCTCGAATTCTCTTGTTCTAAATAAAAATTGTTTTACTGTAATCTCATTCCTAAAAGCTTTACCTAACTGAGCTATCCCAAAAGGTAATTTTCTTCTAGTTGTTTCTTGTACCAATTTCCAATCTAAATAAATATTTTGACAAGACTCACCCTTTAGATAAGCTACTGTACTATCATTTTCTACTGGACCTAAATGAGTTTTTACCAAAAGATTAAATTTTTTAGCATTAGATAAAGAGTTACCATCTGGTGATTTGATAACATAGAATTCAATAATCTTATCTATTTCTTCTGCTGTTAAGGCCCCTGCATTCTCTATAATCTCATCTTTGTCTAAAAACTTAACCTTTGAATCTTCTATCAAATGATCCGCTCTATATCTTTTATGAGTCACCAAATCTTCTACAAGTAAATCTGAGAATCCCCCTATATGACCACTTGCTTCCCAAACTTTCGGATGAAGAAAAATAGACCCCTCAATTTCTTCTGTATCAGTTCTTGATATGATATTCCATTCTCTCCAAGAATCAATCAAATTTCTTTTTAAGATTGAACCAAGAGGTCCAAAGTCATAACTTGCTGAGAAACCTCCATAAATTTCTGAGGATGGATAAACCAATCCATTTTTTGAAGCAAATTTTACTATGGTTTCTAAAGATAATTTTTGTTGAGCCATGAAAATAAATTATAATTTTTATTATACAATTATATCATAAAGTTAACTTTATTTAAAGTATAAACTAGCTTAACCATTTATTAATAATATTCTTTGTGTCATCTACAGCTTTCTCTAAATCATCATTTAGAACGATATGATCAAAATTTTTTCTCATCTTTATTTCATATTCTGCTCTTCTCATTCTTTCTTCTAATGAATTCTGATCTTCAGATCCTCTATTTTTTAATCTTTGATATAAAATTTCTAAACTAGGTGGATTTATAAATATACTTAAAGCATTATCTTTAAATTTTTTTTTCAAATTAATTGACCCATCTACATCTATTTCAAAGATTATTATTTTTCCCAAATCCCATAATCTCTCTAACTCAGATTTCAAAGTTCCATAGTAAGTTCCTGAATATACTTCCTCATATTCCAACAACTCATTATTTTGGATTTTTTCTTGAAAGTCTTCTGTATTTATATAATAATAATTAATACCTTCTTGTTCCCCTTTCCTAATCTTTCTAGTTGTTGCTGAGACAGAGGTTACTAATTGATTATTCCAATCTAATAATCTGGAGATTATAGTTCCTTTACCTCCTCCAGATGGTGATGATATTATTATAACTTTATTATTCATAAACTAAAAATTAAACACTTTAGATGCATTATTATCTAATATTTTCTCTATCTCTTCATTAGATATTCCTTTCAAATCAGATATTTTCTGTACTATATACTTTACTTTTAAAGGAGTATTTTTTTCTCCTCTGAATGGTACTGGTGATAAATATGGAGAATCTGTCTCAGATAATATTTGATCTAGTGGAACTCCCTTGACAGTATTTTGGATATCTTCTACATTATTTTTAAAAGTAATTATTCCAGAAAAAGAAAAGTAATTTTTATGCAAAAGTGAATTCAATTTATAAAACCAATCTAAATTCCCAGAAAAACAATGATAAACTACCTTAAGATTTTCATATTCTTTCAAAATATCATAAGTTTCTTGAAAAGACTCTCTTGTATGAATAATTAAGGGTTTATCATATTTCTGAGCTATATCAATTTGAATTCTAAATAAATCCTCTTGCTTTTTATATAAATCTTTTTTTTCATTATAATAAAAATCGAATCCACATTCACCAATTGCAACATTATTTGAATCCAAAACTAATTCTTCTAAATTTATATATACATCTGCTAAATCTACTTTATCTGCTTCATGAGGATGAACACCTGATGAAAATCTAAAATTAGAATACTTTTTTACTATATCCCTAGCTAATATTGAGTCTTTTATATTAGTCCCAACTACAACTGACTTAATATTGTTTTTTATTAAATCTTTAATAATAATTTCTCTATCAAAATTAAATTCATTAGAGTTTATATGAGAATGAGTATCAAACATTTTATGGAGCAATAACTTTATTACTTGTAGAGACATTTGACCATTCATCAGTAGCTTTTACATAAAAAGTATAGGTTGTCTTTGTAGGATCAAGAGAAGGAATATAAGTCGAGGTATAAGTTGATTTATCTGAACTAGGTAATGTAAGTGTTGTAATTTTACCTATTGTATCTTCATAAAAATCAACTGTTTTCACTGAACTTTTTGCATCTGTAATATTAGCCACAAGATTAAAACCAGTAATAGAATTTCCAGTAACTTTAAATGATCCTATTACAGGAGCAACTACATCTATATCAGCAGTAAATACTTGAGTTAATTCATTCTTATAATAGTTATTATCCCAAGCCTTAACTAATATTAAATTTTCTCCTTCTTTAGTTAAAGGAATTTTTTTAGAAAAGTCTCCATTTTGAAAGCTACCAACTAGTACATCATTAAGATAAATTTCAACTTGTCTAATTCCATTAGGAGCAGTTGCTGTTCCTGATATTGTAGTTTCTGGCAATTTAACTACAGTGCTTGGAGAAGAAATTACTATTGTTGGTCTATTTTGTTCAACATAAACATCGTCTGTCTCAGTAGGAGGTTCGGAACTATATTCAGCATTATTACGAGCCCATTCCTTTACAGGAGCTTCCCATTGATTGAACATCTTGTCTTTAAAAGGATTTTTAGGCCAAGATGGATTCAAAGGATCTTCTGGATCTACATAATATAATATATTGTGTACAGATTTATATTCTTTCTCATCTATCAATTCTGGCGGAGTATTATCTGAAGCTAATTTACCTGTTACTCTATTAACTTTAGCTGTTTTGGATCCACCAACTATTCCATTTAACATCGGCTTATTTACACTAACTTCATCTGGCTCAACAAACTTACCTGGTTTTCTGACCTTTACTACTTCTCTCATAAATCTATTCCATATAGGAGCTGCAACAACAGATCCATCAGCTCCATTTTTCATAGGAGAATTATCATTTTTACCAACCCAAACTCCTACAACTAAATTATTAGTATATCCTACTGTAAGTGCATCTCTGAATTCTTGACTTGTTCCAGTTTTAGCTCCAGTATCAACTCCAGGTACAGATAAATCATTTGTAAAACCAAATACAGGAGATCTAGCTTCATTATCTGACATAACATCTACAACTTGTCTAGCAGTTTGTTCGGAAAATACTTGTTTTTCTCTACTCTTCCATGAGTATAAAACGTCATTTTTACTATTAATAACTTCTTTTACAGATGCTATTGGATTAATTTTTCCATCATTAGGAAAAACACTATATGCACCAAAATGTTCTATCAATTTCAAATCTGAACCTCCTAAAGCAGTAGCTAGACCCATTTCTTTAGATTCTGGATAATCAGTAATTCCTAAATCAAATGATTTTCTTTGAAAATTTTTAATCCCTGCCAAATATAAAGTTTTTACAGCTGGAACATTCAAAGATGTTGCAAGAGATCTTCTCATACTTACTGGGCCATTAAACTGTAAATTAAAGTTATTTGGTTCATACTTAGGTTTACCATCAACAGTTTCAAAATTAGTTGGCAAATCAAATAATATAGTGTTTGGATTAAATCCTTTATCAAAAGCTGTTGCATATACAAGAGGCTTGATTGAAGATCCTGGGGATTGTGGAGTTACTAAAACATTTACATTTCCATCAACAGATTCATCATAATAATCTCTAGAACCTACCATAGCTAAAATTTGACCATTATCTGGGTCTATAACTCCCATAGCAGCATTCTGTGCATCATATTTTGATTTCAAACCATCTAAAGTTTCTTTAACAGTTTTTTCAGATAACTGTTGCATATTCCAATCTAATGTTGTAATTATTTTTAAACCTCCTTGCTCTAAAGTTTCTTCTCCAAATTGCTCAGCCAACTTTTCTCTTACATAAAATACAAAGTGAGGAGCTTTTATATTAACTATACTAGAAGCTACTTTTAACTCTTTAGACTTTTGTTCTTGATATTCATCTTCAGATAAATATCCCTCATCTCTCATAACTCTCAGAACATATTGCTGCCTTTCATATAACTTATCAAAATTTGAACCAAAAGGAGAGTAATAAGTAGGTCTTTGTATCATTGCAGCTAACATAGCTGCTTGATAAGCTTCTAAATCTTTAGTTTGTTTACCAAAAAAATATTGTGATGCTGATTCTATACCATAAACTTGTCCTCCAAATGGAATTTCATTTAAATAAAAAGTTATTATTTCTTCTTTAGAATAATTCTGCTCCACTTGCAGAGCCAAAACAGCTTCTTTTATTTTTCTAGAAAAAGTTTTTTCATTTGTTAAAATAGCATTCTTAACAAACTGCTGAGTAATAGTTGAACCTCCACCTCCTACACCTTTTCCAGTAAAATTCTGATAAGCTGCTCTAATAATTGCCATTGGCCTAACACCTAGATGAGTATAAAATTCCCTATCTTCAATAGAAATAAAAGCTTTTTTTACAGTATCAGGAATTTCATCTGATTTAATTATTTTTCTATTTTCATTACCAGCAATTTCATACAATAAAACTTCTCCACTACTATCATAAATTTGACTGGATTCTATTAGTTTTCTATCACTTAAATTAACAATACTTGGAAGATCTCTTCCTACATAATAATAAACTCCTCCTCCTACAAATATACCTCCTAATATAATTATACCAAAAGATATCCCTGATATTTTTAATATTTTCTTCTTCCAATCTTTCTTAGCTTTTACCTTAGAAAAAGGATCAACATTATCTGATTTTTTAAATTTAAATAATTTCATAAATAATTATAAATTTATAATTTTTAAACTATATTTTCTGCCTCTGGTAAAATTTATAGTCTTTCTTCTGGAATTGGTATTCCACTATTAATATCTATTCCATAGGTACCATCCTTTATTCTTTCAAGTGCTCTTTCTATTTGTTTTAAAGAATTTTCTAGAGAATCTTCTACATATAAATCTCTTTCAAAATTAATTCTTTCTTGTAAATTATCGTCACTGTCATCACTTATATCACTATATTTAGGTTCAAATTCACCTGTTACCTGATTTTTTAAAGCAACTGTATTTAGTTCATCTAAAATGTGTTGTTTTTTAATCTCTAATTTTTCTTTAAAATAATTTAACTTATCTGTATCCATATTATTTAAATTATAGGATATATATATTATATCACTGTTTTATTGGCGGTAAATACTATAATAATAATGATTATTACAAATATAACCGTCCTTGTTAATAACTCCATTAAAGATATTTTTTTTAAATAAATATCCTTACAACTTATTATACTAAAAATTACAAAAATATTCAACAAAATTGATAAAGTTAAATGAGAATAAGGCATTAATCTCAACACTACAAATAATTGCATTGTTATAAACGAAATAAAAAGAGATAAAATAAAATTCTTTTTCATGTTATACATATGAAAAAAGAACATAAATATATTAGTATTATATATAAAACAAATTATAGCAAGATGAAAAGAATTCAAATTATTAACAAAAATAGAACCAAACAAATATGAATAAAATATAAAGTTAGATAATACAATATTAGATAATATAATTTCTTTACTAAACTCAAACTTAACAAATTCTTTAAATGATATAACTTCTTGAATTATAAACATACTAATAGTTAAAAAAAGAATAACTAACCATGATGGAATTGTATTCCCAGCTGTTACCTTCAGAAACAAAACTGACCCTAAAAAGAAACTTACTGGTATCTGATACAAACTAAATGTTTTTTGAAATGTGTATATGAAATAACCAAAAAACAGAATTACCCAAATTAAATTTGAAAAACTTAATAAAATAAAACTATTTTGTTTTATTAAATACAAATAGTATGGAAATATTATTATAAAAAAAATAATATTCCAAAAACTTTTTTCTTTTAGTATTGAAATAACAATTTGATTGTATTTATTTGACACTGAACAATTATTTTAGATGAATATATACATATTATAAACTATAATTAAGCTAAATAAAAGCTATTTTTTCTTATTTTTAATTTTATATTTGTTTTTAGTATTTTTACTAGATTTATTAGAAGTATTAGAATGTGTTTTATCAGATTTTTTATTAAATATTTCTATCTCAGAATACTTTATTGCTGTTAAATTTGAAACTAAATTTTCTTCATAATTTTGTGATGTATCCCTTTTATAATAACCTATTCTAATTCTATAAAAAATAGCCATTACATCAACTAATACATTTATAACTGCTTTTGGATTAATACTTGATGATATATCATTATACATCATACGAACTGGAACCTCTGTAATTCTATATCTATATTGTTTTGCTATTGCTAATAATTCAATATCAAAAGCAAATCTTTTTACTAACATTTTTTGCATTATAAATTGAATCTTATCAGTCTTAAATCCTTTAATACCAACTTGAGTATCACTCACTCCTAGATTAAATAAAGTCTTTGTTAATAATTGACCTGAAAGACTTAAAAACCTTCTTTGCCAAGGATATCTTAATCTTGAAGCTCTATTTCTTTTTGACCCAATAACAATTGGGAACACTGTTACTTTTAGTGTATAAAAAATTAAAAGAATATTATCTATAGGAAAATCCATTCCAGCATCAAAAAATACTGTATAATTTCCTTTTGCCTTAGTCACTCCAAATTTTAAAGCATAACCTTTACCTTGATTGGGATTATAAAAATAAATTTTAGTAAAATCATTGCCTAAGTTTTTTGCTACTTTCCAAGTATCCTCACAACCATCTACTATAACTATAATTTCTGTTTTATATATCCATTTTTCAAAATATTTTTGTAACTGTTCTATTGTATTCTGTATATTCTTTTGCTCTTTATAAGCTGGAACAATTATACTCAATTCTGGATTCATAACTAATTTAATTAATAATAAAATTAATGACTTTTACCTATTGTACTTTAAATTTACTATATTTGTCAAATTATTTCTTTATATTTATTAAAAACATATGTGTAACTCATATAAAACTATTTATTCACTAGCTTTTGCAACCTCAAATGTCTAATATATATTGACATTATAAAAAAATATGTTAACATTAATTAGCACTTTATAAAATAAATTGAGTGAATTTTTATGGACATGAATAAGTATTCCTCGATTACTCTTGAACTTATTCAGGTTCAACCCGAATGCTAAAGTTCTAATAATTGTGGGTGTAAGATCTAATCTTCTTACTCAAAATCTAAAAATTATCAGAAATCAATTTGATAATCAAGGATTAAGATCCGTATCTACGGGTATAATGAAATCCGATACCAATTACACCATTAATTTAGTGACTTGGCAAGGTTTAAATTCTTTATACAAAAAAGATTTAATACAAGATTATTGGTTTGATCTCGTGGTTGTAGATGAATTTCATAATGCTGGCACAAATCGCCGATTAGAAATTCTATCAAGCTTGAAAAAGACTAATGTTGTTGGTATGTCCGCAACTCCAGTCAGAGCAGGTGGATTATATTTAAATCCTGAAGACTATGGATTTAAACTAATTTATCAACACTCTTATGCTGATTGTATTAAAAGAGGTTTACTTACTCCTTTGTTCATTCAGGCTCGAGATACAGGAATAACCTTATCTCCAAGAGTGGAAAGTAAGGATGGAGATTTAATCTCATATATTGTCAACAAAGAAGTTGCTGATAGTGGGATTATTTCTAGAATTTCTAAAGATCTTTTGAAAGAAGATTTACTTTTACAGGGAATAAAAACTCTGGTAATTGTTAATTCAAAAAAAGAAGCTATAGCGGTAAAAGAAATTCTTATTAAGAAATTTAAGACTGAAGTTTATATTTCTCATTTTTATTCTGAAGAAGAAGATAAAGAAATTTTGAGAAAATATGCTCTTCCAAAAGAGAATATTGAATCTTTGCAGATTTTAGTTTCTGTAAATCGGCTAATTGAAGGTTATGATAATCCTTTGATTCAAGCAGAAATCTGGATTAGTCCTACTAAGTCTAGTGTTAGATTCTGTCAATACTTGGGAAGAGTATCAAGAAAAGCTCCTGGAAAAAATTTTAGTATCTTGATTGAATACCAATATCATATATTGGGTTCATCCTTACCTTACAACTATACTAAATTTTTTAGTGAAGAAGAGTTAGAATGGGTAAATAATAATTGGGTCGCTATATGCCCCCAAAATAAATTAGAGAATTTATCTGAATTAGATGGAATTCTCAATAATTATAAAAGTATTTTCCCTGCCTTCACAAGAAATAGAAGTAAAGGAGATTATCCTCAAAATAAAGATTATTCAGTTATTCCAAATACTTGGTATAGTATGGCTGGTATGACTTCTATCTTTGGACAAGGTGCCTCAGTAAAAGAAACTATTACAAATCTGTCTTCTCAATCTGAATTTCAAGATAAATTTAAATTTGGTAAAAAAGCAGGACCTGGTAGTGGAATACCAACTATTTATTATTCTCCTGACTTTGTTCACAGATTATTAGAATTAGGTTTAACAATTCAGATTCCCAGAGGCTGGTTTGATAAAGAATTTTTGAATGATCACTTTGATATCAAAGATTTAAGTGTGATCAAGGTTATGAATTTACTTTATGCAGAGTCTACTGAAGATCTTTACCTAAAGATTTTAGATCAAGGTTTGTATTCTAAAAAATTCATCCAAAGAATGCTTAATCTTTTACCAGTTAGTAAAATCAAGAATTTTTTTACTCAAAGAGAAATTTTTGAAATGGCATTAGAATTTGAGATGATCTCTATCTCGAGAGAATTCCTTGAAAAAGCAATCAATCTTAATCCTAATTTATGCTTCAAGAAATTTATTAACGGAAAAGAGGTGGATATTTTTCTTCAAGAAATTCTAAGGAAAGTTGAAAATCTTTTATTCAAAGCTAATTATAATTTACTTATGATTAGTAATGAAATGATGAATAACCAAGATCTTTATGGAGGTATTTATTTAAGAGAAGAGCCAGAACCTTGGGAATGGACTTGGAAAGAAAACATTCCTAAATGGACTTGGGAAGATGAATTGGAATTTGATACAGAAATGTATGATTATTTTTATGAAGACATCTATGATCATCATTCTTTCAATCCTCCTGTCTTTGATTCAAAAGCTAAGTCAAAACCAGATTCAGAATTAGTCATTGCTAAGTCCATTGAGGGTTTTGATATCTTTTATAATGGTTTAGGTAAATTAGTTTTTCCAGAATATTTTGAGTCTGGAAATTATGATTTGGACTTAGAAGAAAAACAAGATTTAGAAGAATTTAAGGAAAAAGTTTTAGAATATTTTTGTAAGCAACATACAGTGAATAATGCTGTTAGTACTTTAATTAAGTTATTACAAAAATATCCTCACTTAAAATCTTTTACTTGTGTTTTGAGTGAAGAAAATATTATTAATTTGAATACAAAATTAGTAGACGAGAATTTCTTAAATATTTCTATCAAGGATATTCCCATTTATAATATTCCTTTAAAATCTTCTTTGTCCGAAATAATTAATCCCAATATCTATAAAATTTATCATATCATATTATCTTTGGATACTTGGTCTGAATATATTATAGATACTAGTTTTGGTAAGATTTATCCCAAATGGTTGATTGAAATTATTAATGTAATTTATAAATTAACCATACTTGCTATCAAACATGGTTTTTATGATATTAAGAAAGTTAATAGAATAAGACCTATTAAAACATATAAAAGCCACGAAAAAATTTATAAGGAGTTTTTTAATGAAAAAATTTATCAAAAAATTTCTTATACTAATAGCTGGAATACTAGAAAAAAGGAATGTTATTATGTTGATAGACAAGATGATTTACAAGAATTAATTTATTATATTCCAAATGAATTAATCTTAGGGAATTATATTCTTAAGAAAAAAGACTAATCTTTAATCAAAATTTATAAGCCTATTTAACTATAGGCTTTTCTTTTTTTAAAAGCTTTAGATTAAACTCTATTGACTGAAATACTATTTGATAGTATTATATATTTATTCGGGGTGTGGCGCAGTGGCTAGCGCACCTGGTTTGGGACCAGGGGGTCGCAGGTTCAAATCCTGTCTCCCCGACCACAACAAATAAAAATAGATTGTAAATTTATACAATCTATTTTTTAATATTCAACTACAATTTAAATTTGGATTCTTCAATTCTATCAACAAATAAAACTATCTTTATTATCCATAAACAACTAATAAAGTGAACCCAAAACAAAATTAAATATACACCCGACAAAATAATATCCTTAATATGATAATTTATTAATGCTATTATAAATGTAACTAGTATTATTAATAAAAATAATGCCGTTGTTAATAATATATTTCTCAATGTTAATTGTATTAACATAAAATACCTATATAAAATAACTTATGGATTCTATCACAAATTATATCTTTTTACAATAGTTAATTCCTATAATTTTTTAAATCTTTGATTGTAGCTCATCTAAATAATTAGCAACCCTAACCCACATTTCTTCTTGTTTCATAAGTTCTAAACTAGCATTTGTATTAACTAAAATATCTTCTTTTTTAATTTTTGAAATTTTTCTCTCAATACTTTGTAATTCTTTTTTGACTTTATAAATCTCTTTTTGTAATTCTTTATTTTTACTAACATTTTTTACTTCGATATTCTGTTCTTTTACTTTTTCAGAATGATCTATATTTAACCTTTGGTCTAGGTTATATAAATATTCATTATATTTACCAGGATATTTACTAAATTTACCATCCCTCACTTCCCAAATAACATTAGCTAGAATATTAACAAAAGTTCTATCATGAGAAACAAAAATCACAGTTCCATTGAACTCTTGTAAGGATCTAGCCATTATCTCAACTGTATCTACATCAAGATGGTTAGTAGGTTCATCTAAAATCAAAACATCATAACTTCCTAAAAAAACACTAGCTAAATTTAATCGAGATTTTTCTCCTCCAGACAATACTCCAATCAACTTAGTCCAATCTTCTTTTTTGAAAAGGAAACTTCCCAAAGTAGATTTAACTTGTTCATCAGTAATCTCAAAAGCAATTTTTTGCCTAAAATAATCATAAATATTCACTTCATAAGGTAATTCCTGTTCTATATGTTGCCCAAAATATCCAACATTCAAAGAATCTGTCCATTTGAATTTACCATCCAAAACCTCTAAATCGCCAGCAAGAGTCTTTAGTAAAGTAGACTTACCTTGTCCATTATCTCCAAGTACAGCTATTTTTTCCCCACGATTTATATCCAAATTAATTTCATCTGAAATAACTTTATTCTTATAACCAATAGCCAAATTTTCTACTCTTAAAGCTAAACCATTTTTTGTAAAAACCTTAGGAATAAACATTCTGACTTTTGTATTAGAAACATAAACCTTGCTCTTTTCTTGTTCAAGTCTTTCTATATTTTTTTCTTTAGATTTGGCTTGCTTAGCTTTACTTGCCTTTGCACCAAATCTATCTACAAAACTTTGTAATTGAGCTTGCTTTTTATCAATATTTTGATTAACCTTGAGATTATGCTCTCTTTCTAACTCTTTTTTAGATAAATAAGTATCAAGATCTCCTTCAAAAGTCTTAATTTGCCCTTGCTCCACTTCCATAATAGCAGTTGAAACTTGCCTAATGAATTCTCTATCATGAGTAATCAAAAGAATAGTACCTTTAAAACTTTTAATCCAATTTTCTAAAAGTAAAATAGTAGACAAATCAAGATAATTAGTTGGTTCATCAAGTAAAATCAAGTTAGGATTAAGTAAGATCATAGACAAAATCTTTACTCTCATCCTAAAGCCACCAGACAAAGATAATACTTCTTTATCAACCAAATCTTGAATTTGAAACTGATTAACTTGTTTTTTTATTTCCCAATCTGGAACTTTTGTCCACCTTAATAGAAAATCTAAGACTGAATCACCCTCTATAAAAGGATCTTCTTGAGGAATAAAACCTATCTTAGCAAAATTAGCTAAATTAATAACTCCATCATCTTGTTCTTCCTTTCCTAATATAATTTTAAATAAAGTTGACTTCCCAGCACCATTAGCTCCAATAACTCCATATATATTATTTTCTAAAATAGAGGCATTAGCTTCATGAAAAATTTCTTTATTCCCATACATTTTATGTAAATTTTCAATGTGTATAATCTCTCTTTTCGCCATAAAATTATTTCTTATCTATTTTTTACTAAATCTTTTACTTTTAAAATAATTTAAATGTATCTTAGATTTATAAATAGAATCTTTTTTACTAAAATTTATTATCCAATATATAAAACCACCAAACACCACGAACATTAGTATACCATAATTTAGAAATTCTGCTATCATATGTAAATTAGTTTTAGAATAAGAATATACACACTTGTCATTCTCAGGTAAATCAAATTTCTGCATACTATCTCTATAGAGAGAAGCTTTAATTTCACCCCTATTCTCACAAATAAATTTAAATTGAGGAGAATAAGGCTCTGCGACAATAACCTCCTCTGATTCATCTGTATTTACAATCAAATTCCTACTAAAATCTTGATTATATTCATCCGAATGTAAATAAGACTTCACACCTCTTACTTCCCACACAGTATAATGCCAATCTGAAGTAGTATGTACAAATTTCATTTTATTATCTTTTAATAATTCACAAGTAATCTTACTCCTATTAGTATTATCTTTCTCATCAGAGCAATAATCTTGAAAATCACTCGTAATAATATATTTTACATTATATTCTTTGAGATACTCCCATCTTTCTTTATTCGACATTTTATCTAGTACAAGATTAAATTGATTAAAATTTCTCTGATCTTTAGCCAAAAATCTAGTATGAAGCCATGATCCATCATCGTCTTGAGTTAAATCTAGGATTCTATATTTTTGGTCTGGATTAAGGTTCATCATATAATCTTGTATCTCTTTCATACCAGGATAATGATAAGCTAGATCTGGGACAGTAACAAAAGTTTTCAAAATCCCTTTAGAATAAACTCTAGCACTAAAAAATCCTCCCAATAAAAGAATGATACTACCGAAAACAACAATGTAACGAGAACTTTTCCATTTAACACTATTATAGACAAAATAAATTGTATAACCAAATAAAATAGTAATTGCCAAAATAAAAGTCATCATAAATCTACCTGGAGTACGAAGTCCCCAGAAATACGGCAATTTATCATTCAAAAATCTATATAACCAAGACTGAGAATAGCCAAGTGCTAACCAAAAAGAAATCCCCCCCATAAGCCAAATAGAGAGTAGATACCAATTCCTCCAAACTAAGAAAATTCCTAAGGCTCCGATAATACTCACAATAGGCCAAATAAAATTAGTCCCAATTGTAATAGTCTTTATATCATACCCAAGCTCATCAGATACAATTCCCTCTTTATTCTGAAAGTTAATAATCTCAAAAAAAGTTGGAGAATAATAATCTTTTACAAAAGGTTCTGTTCTTTCATTCACAGTATTGTCTGATACAAAATCATTATTGGTACGATAACCAAAAAAAGTTGGTATAAGAAAATGTAAAGCAAATACCCCAGCCAGAATACCTACAAATAAAGCTAATTCTGTTTTTCTTATAAAACTAGTTAAATTTAATTTATTTTTAAAACTAATTAAATATGTAGCAACAAAAAATAGCAATAGAGGAATACCATTAGTAAAAGTCATCAAAACAGAACCTGTAATAGTAGAAAGAGAAATCAATACTCCTAAAAGAATAATGAGATAAAATCTTACAAAACTATTTCTATATTCATTATTTAATAATCTAAGCCAAATATAAATAATCCAAGGAAGTGAAGCATAAGCCAAACTAAACTCCAGTACCCCACTCAAAACAACTAAAAAGAAAGGGTTAAAGGAATAAATAACTCCAATCAAAAATAAAATTAGATATTCAAAAATTTGGGTTGGTTTAAATTTAGTTATGTACTGAAATAGTTTTATAATACCTATAAAAGAAGATATTATAAAGACAAGTTGCATTAATTTTACAGTTCTGAATAAATCACCTGTAAATAAATTTATAATTTGTACTATAATTAAGTTGAGATTACTGACAACATAATTAAACGAGAAACTAAAATCAAAAGACCAGCTAATTAAAAAATCACCTAAAACATTTTTACTATAAGCATAATTTCCTCCCATATCCAAAAAAGAATTATGCGGTATACCAGAACTCAAAAAGTAAGTTGTACTGACTAAAAGGATAAAAATCAAACTACCTATAGGAATGATAAGTTTTGGCCTTTTTATCAAAAATTGATTAATTTTATTATATATATTTAAAATAATTAAATCTTGAATTTCTTTTTCTTTTTTAAAATTATCTAATTCTCTTATCTGAGTAAAGACTGCTATTACCAAAAAATAATAAGTATTTACCGCAAACATCTCCGCAATAATATCTTTTTTCATCGATAAAAAAATTGGAGTCAAAATAAGAAAAAATAGTGCTAGTGAAGCACTATACCTACTATCTAGTATAAATAGTACAGAAATAGATAAATATAACATAATTATCACATCCCAAAACATCCAATTATAATAATTTGCTATCAAAAATATTATACCTACAATTAATAATTTTCCGGCTAAAAAGAGATAATCTTTGGTCTTTATCATATAAATTAACTTATTTTTGATTATAATTACTTCATTATAGCATTTTTATAATTATAAATTAAGACCCTTTCTCAATTTATATAAAAAAGCACACTAATATAAACAGTGTGCCAAATTAATCTAAGTATATTCATCAACTATTTTTATTAATGTATATACTTTATCTTTATCATAAGACTGCAAACTTTCAATCTTAGATATCATAATATAAATTTCTTTAGCTAATTGATTTAGTACATCTAGTCTTAATTGTTTATGATGACTAATTTTTTTATTTTTCATAACTAAATTTGGCTTTATGTATTTCAATAAGATTTTTAAAAACCAATTTTGATTTTTGACTCTTATCTTAACATTCCTTACTGAATGCAATTTAGCTATAGATTTATTTACTTTTTTATAAGCAGTAACCAAATCATTCAAAACTTTTCTTGAATCTCTAATTTCTTGTATATTCACAAGATTTTCTCCTAAATAAATAAAGCCATACTATTATATAAAAAATTAATCATTTTGTCCAGTATCTTATGACAATTTTATAGAATAAAGTTCAAATAATTTTGCTGATTTATTTCAGAATAAAAAGCATCAGGATAAGATTCGCTCCAGATACTTGGAGATTTAGAATTAGCGGTATTCCATTTAAATTCATATCCATCTATTTTACCACCAAATTCTTCCACGAAATCAACTTCTTTTTGAGTATAAGTTCTCCAAAAATAATAATTTTTATAATTTTTTAAATAAGAATCTCTTTTTATTCTTTCTATAATCAAAAAATTCTCCCACAGAGCTCCTATATCATTTCTTTGATCCAATAAATTAAAATTATTAATCAAAGAATTTCTAATACCTAAATCATAAAAATAATATTTAGATGATTTAGAAATTTCTTTTCTTGGATTGGTTGAATAAGAATTTAGACTAAAAATCACATAAGATTTCTCCAAAAGATCTAGGTAATACTGAATTGTTTTGATATCCAAAGATAGATTTTTAGATAATTCATTAGCTGAGACTTCTGATCCAATTTGGAAAGCCAATAATTGTAGTAATTTATAGATTTTATCTGAATTTTTGATTCTATCAAATTCTAAAATGTCTTTTATCAAATAAGAGTATGTAATAGCCTTAATTTGGTCTATCTTATCAAAAATAATTTTTTCATTAATAATCTCAGGATAAGAACCATAGATCAGAAAATCAGAAATAGCATTTTGTAATTCAGAAGGAGCATAAATTTGAGCAAGTTCCAGTTGAGAAATTGGATATAAATGTAAAATTCTCTTTCTACCCGTCAAAGATTCATCAGTTTTATTAGCTAATTCAAAAGAAGATGATCCTGTTAAAATAATT